>Ga0181520_10001866_pt1 | contig 41371 bp, 14 predicted proteins | sample PEATcosm2014_Bin_29_FD_132451 | JGI IMG/M metagenome (GOLD analysis project Ga0181520, IMG submission 132451) | Peatland microbial communities from MTU Mesocosm Facility, Houghton, MI, USA - PEATcosm2014_Bin02_30_metaG | ecosystem: Environmental > Terrestrial > Soil > Wetlands > Peat | place... | reverse complement strand
TCGGGATCACGGCGGCCGCGGCGCAATCCAGGGCCTCCAGCCAGCCGATCCAGCCAGCCACGGATGATCCAGAGCCAATTGGCGCCATGCCAGCCACGCTGCCCGCCTAAGCGACATACGGCGCGGAATACCGCCCCAGCTGGCGCGTCGATGGCAACTTCGCGGGTGTCGCGAAAGACTGTGCCACCAGACCAATCCGGATCGCCGGGCATCGGGCCGGCCATCGACCAGTTCGTCTCCACCTGATGCGCCGTAACCTGGCTGAGTGCGGCGCGGATATGATCGGCACCAGGCAGAACCGCACGGTCAGCGGCCGCAAGGCCCGTCACGTTCATCGACCGCGTCAGCGACTTCATGCTGGGAAGGTCATGAGGTAGCGGTCAAGTTCCTTCACCTCGCGGTCCTCGTCCAGCCACTGGCCGGCACCCAGAAGAACCCGCATCATCTCGCATCGCTGCTGGACTCGGCCCGCCATGACCTGCTCGTACGTGCCCTTCTGGTAACAGTACACGACGATAACCTTCTCGTTCACGCGTCGGCTGCCACCAATTCGGTGAACCCGGCCAATTCGCTGTTCCATGGCGGCCGGATTCCAGGTGAGGTCGAAGAGCACAACGTGTCGACAGTAGTGGTGGAGATCGATTCCTTCCTGCGCTTTGGGCGTTGCGAGTAGCGCGAGTGGTGCTGACGGCAGGTTGAACTTCTCCAGGTTCCGTTCATCCGGGCCAGTGTCAGCGTCGTGCCGAACGATGATCGGAAGACGACGCCCGCGACCAATAATCGGTTGGAGGTCCACCCAGGCATCCAAGTCCCCATCGCCAAGTCTCTTCTTGTGCCGACGCCACCAGTTCCGGACTGGAGCACGTTCCATCCGGGGGCAATCGGCAGAGTGAGCCATTACTTTGACCACACCTCCAGCATAAGCTTGGTCGAGGTCCAGCCAACTTGCGACCTTATTAACGTGGCGTCGAAGCCGGTCCGCATGTCGCGCCCTGGCGGATGCAATCTCTTGCACCACCGGATGCTCTTCGAGGAGCCGTGCGAGGGCCTTGGACGTCTCCAGCCTCTGGGTGAACACCACAACCTTCGTATCGTTGCGGATTAGTTCCACCAGCCGATCGACGGCGGCCCTCAGTTTCGGATCATTGAAAGCAGCGCGGCCCGCGACAACCGCGTCGAATGCGCGACTCCAACGCTGGTCGGCGCCTTGGAGTGGCGAATCCTGGAGCGATTTTCGCGCCGCAGGCCAGGACGAGCAAAGCGACTCGCGCCGACTGGCAATGTGGGTTCTCTGCCCGCTTTCCAGAACGCCATCGATGAGCCGCTCGAGCAGCAAGGTCGGTAGAAGTCCCTCCGCCGACGCCTCACGGCTCCAATACTCGGTCCGGCGTTCCCGATGGTGGTCCCACGAGGCTCGGACCATGTGCCGTCGGAGCCGCTCCTCGAGTTGGTTCTTGCCAGGGAAGTCGACCCGTTCGGCAACGGCCTTGCGGAACTCTTCCAGAGGCAGCGCGTGGATCAAATCCGCGAACGACTTCTGCGCGCCGCAAGCATAGGCAAAGTCAAGAAGGCGCCTTTGGAACTGGTGTACCGAGAGGGCGAAGGGCGTCGCCGTTACCAGAAGGCACTTCTCGAAGCGCTTACGAAGGAGGCGCGTGACGACGCGATGGCGCGCCGTTCCTTCGAGCTTGTGGGCTTCGTCGATAATGAGCAGGTCGAAACGAGCACCATGATTCAGCCGCGAGCGTGCCTGGATCCGGTCGAGCTCGTCCTCGATGGTGTGATCTGCGTTCGCCTTCCACCATCGGGTGTCGTGATCGAGACACGCCAGGATGCGTTTAGCGTGTCCATCGGGAACAGTCTCGCGAGATACGCTTCGCAGGTCGCACTCCACCATGTCCTTGATCAGTGCCCGCCGCTCGTCTGGGCCAAGTCGAAGGCCGGTAAATCGCTCGGATCTGCAAAAAGCATCGAATAAGTAGCCGGCGTCGCGCGCGTCTGAGCCGTACTTCTTTAGCGCCTCGTACGACGCGAATGCTATATGCGGGAGATTCCCGCATTTGGCATCTTCATCGAGGCGATCGATGGATCCATATCGACGAGCGGACCAGCCGTTGGTACCCCACAGGTTCTTCCAGCGGCTGCCAACACACTCCGCTAGTTCTTCCCACCGTTCATTCCAGACACGGGCCATGTGCCCGCTGTGGGCCAGAACCAATACGTGCCCCTTCGGTTTGCTTGCCAAGCAGGCAAATGCGACAGCGAGGGCCACGTACGTCTTGCCCTTCCCCACCTCGTCGGCCAGCAGGCACCCCGGCTCATCTTGCCGATACAGCCTGTGCCAAAGCCCGCGTGATCGATCGTTCTGTGCCAGCAACTCCGGCCGGTATCGGGGCCCCAGATTCACGCCGGCGAGCGATAGATCGATGTCCTCCCCTGGTCCGAAGCGAATCATTCAAGCCCCCGCAACGCTTTCACTGCAACACGCACCTGCGAGCGTATCCGACGCGACAACGTCGTTACACCGAGGTGCCGTCGGAGGCGCCGAGCGCGTTCCTGCCAGAGCGCTCGGTCCGTCTTCGTTCTCGACGTCCTCGCGAGATTCTCCGCCGCTTGCCAAAGTTCGAGGCGAACCCATACTCTCCAAACTTGCTCATGGTTGTTTGCTATCGCCGAGGGGTCGTGCGAGTCGTAGATGTGAAGGAACAGCTTGAGCAGCCAATCGCGTTCAACCGAGTTCAGAGTCTCGCTGCCAAGCTTGCTTTCAAGGTATCTCATCCTGGCCGCGAGGTCGCGCACTCGCTCAGACCACTCGAACAAACCACTCGAATTAAGCCTCTCCTTGCCGTGCTGCTGGTACCGCGGCCCCCGATTTCGGGTCCGCCGGCCGACACCGCGCCGAGCATCCTCAACCATTCTCCCGGAGTGCGATCGGGCGTTCCCCCCTGGCACGCAGGAAGGAGTTCGGCAGGCACCTCAATTGGGCAACAACCCTCCGCCAAACCACCCCCCCGCTTCCGGGTCACGAGCCATGCAGCGCCCTCGACGAGCTTAAAGTCCCGACAACCGCCGCGCCCAAGGGAGAGCGGGCGCCCAGCGTACCTAACTATGGTCCGGCGTGCATCGGCGGCATTCTTCCACTCAACGTGAAGCCCACGGCGGAAAGGATCGTAGATAGCACGGCGCAGAGGCATCCAGGCCTCGACCCGATTCATCATTGGCGGGACAAATTCTACTTCATCGATCGAACGAACCTTCGCCCCGAGTCCCTGGAAGATTCGCTTCGCATCTCGCCATCGTTCGTCGAGGATCCAAGCGGACTCGACATTGCCGTGGGAGGTCGGGGCCATCAATGCGGCGCGTGTCATGTTGGGCGAACCAACAAGGATGTACGCACGTTGAATTCGCTTCGGAGTGTGAACCACACAAGCAAGCTTGCCGTGCAGGGGACCCGGGGATGGCGTTACCGAGTGAAGGCCTACTCGGTGAATGAGATGACGCTCGAGAGTCTCGAACATCTCACGTCGACCCTGAACGCGAAGCGGCTCAGCCTCAAGCTGCGGGACGTAGATGTGAAAGTGAGCACTGGGATACCGCCGAGCCAGTCGGCGAAGCCAGTGGTCATCGAGCGACGCCTCGTTCGACTCGTCCTTCTCGAAGAATGGGGCGACTAGGTGCACCTCCTCCGCCCACCTCGGCGCGGTGGAAACGAAGCCAGCACCGATGGGTGCGTCCAGGCTCGTTAGATACCGCCCTGGCAGATCATCGGCCCGCTGATTGGAAGTCGCGTTGAGGATGTGTTGTGCGGCAGCAACTCCAGCCAGCGCCCCTAGCAGTTTCCTGAGATCTTGGGGCAATGTCCTCGAACGAGGTCGATGCAGCATCGCTATCTCTCGGTTGCGGTGCCAGCCCGCTGGCGTTAGGTTCAGAGAGCCGTCCGACCAAACGACCTCGTCACGGAAGAGCGCGATAAAGAGCTTCGGATGGAACAGCCTTGCGTTGTTGGGCCAGAGGGCGACATTGAACCCTACGCGATGCCCGTTGTAGCGCGCTTGATCGCAAACCACGTCGACAGGGAGGTGGGTGAACGAGCGGCCGTCACTCACGCCGCCTTCGCATGATGCTTCGGCGAAGCGAGCCAAGATGTCAGCAAAGAAATCGGCGTGGAAGGTGAATGTACAAGCGAGCAGGGCCTGGGGCTCACCGAGCTCCCGAAAGACAGCAAGCCAGAGGTCCTCGAGGGAAGCCGGTCGCTCAAGAAGCATGAGGCCTCCATCGTGTCTGGCGCACAAGGGTGCGTAGATTCCTGAATCGGAAATCCGGCACGCCTCCGCTCGGTGGCCACTGCTGGAAACCCGCGGGCATGCCTCCAAGATGCAGGAGCCAGGGTTCGGTCTCCCTGACCTCGCGCGTGACCGTGATGTGCAGGCCAAGCAGTGTAACCGCGGGGTCTCTTCCACGGGCGAGAGAAAACAAGGCGTCGCGAATCGCTGTACGGAGCGGGTTTGAGTGACCCCAACTCGAGGGGAACGGATCGGCATCCCGAGTCGCCGCCGCCAGGGAGCGCAAGGACCTCCTCGTCGATTGTGGAAGAGCCTTCTCACCGCGCAGCAGACTGCCAAAAGCTTCGACAGCCGCGGCCTCAAATCGGATAAGAGTAGTCGTTGCCTTTGCGAGACGTGCCTGTTCGCCATCGAGGTCTCGCCGTCCCACCTGCGCCCAGGACGTCGCTCCTGGCCGTATAAGCACAGACCGCGCGGCCCTCGTCATCTCGGGACTTTCTCCGGCGAACAAGCGTACCCCGAGCCGCCTGCGGACGGGCTTGAGCCTAGGCTCGATGCCGGAGAAGGCCCCTCTGAGTGCCTCCCAAGACGTGGTCCAGCTCCGCGGCGGCGCGAACTTGATGTCCACGAGCAAATGATCGGCAGCGTCCTCGACCACGCGGAGGGAGTCCTTCCGGACCAGCCCCACTCCCCTTAGCGAGACGATGTAGTTACCCAGAAGACCGGTGGCTCGCTGATCCACGAGGATAGGCCGCCGGACATCAGGCTGGGCCTCGTCGCAAAGCTTCTTGACGACGTTAATGCCCCCGCTGACCCGCTTCCGGAACTTGTACCAGTATTGCTTCAGCGCGCGCTCGAACGTAGCGAACCCCTGGCTGAAGATCGTCGCATCGACCGATGAGCCAGTGGCCTCGCAAGCCCAGCGAAGGCCCACCAGCGTCCACAGGTACTCGTCGGCGTCGCGGGTGGCACCCGTCAACAGGGGCACCAGTTTGTCTGCCATCGCCTCGCGAAGCGAGTCAAAACCTAGCGGATCAGCTGACCGCGTCCGGTCTCGGGTGGGTGGTTTGTTCCAGAAGAGGATCGAGTCCAATGTGTTTACTCCCTTGGGTGAGCATTCACACCCCGAGGAACGGATGCTTCCACCTTGATCCGTTGCCTCGGCGTGACGCCAAACACGAGTATCCTAGCCGTAGACAGTCAGAACGACGTCGCCTTTCTTGATGCGTAGGCTCTTGCCTCAACTTGTGTGCGCGCCTTCTCAGTGCGCATCCAGCTTGCGCTTGAGTCGAACACCGGCAAGCCCAAGGTACCCTCATGCGGTCACGACCTCGCCGCGAACGTCGGGGCTCATCTGCAGGTCCCGGACCGAATAGAGCCCGGCAAACGCGACTCTCTTGCCGGTGATCTTCTCCCAAATCCGAGCATAAGCGCGAAGTTGCTCGCAGTAGACCGGGACGAGCTGTTCAACACTTAGGATCCGTCTAGAAATAACAGTTTCATATAGGAATGTTTTGGCGTACACTGGAGTAAGTGAACGCCGAGCCGGGAATCAAACTCCGCTTCGATGCCCTGAGTCCTTTGCTGGACGAGCGGGCGCGGCGTTTGGTGGTGGCGGCGGAGAGCGCGGCGTTGGGACCGCGCGGCGTGTCGGCGGTTGCCAGAGCCACCGGCGTGTCGCGGCGGGTGATCCGGCAGGGCATGGCCGAGTTGAAGCAGCCGTCGCAGGTCGGACCGGGGCGCGTCCGGCGAGCCGGAGGAGGGCGGAAGAAGGCGAGCTCTCTGGACCCGTCGTTCCAGACGGATCTGGAACAGCTCCTGGAGTCCACCACGCGAGGGGATCCGGAGGCGCCTTTGCGGTGGACGTGTAAAAGTATCCGCAACCTGACCGCCGAGTTGAATCGCGGGCCGCACGCTGTCAGCCACCAGGTAGTGGCCAACTTGCTCCATGAGATGGGGTACAGTTTGCAGGCCAACCGCAAGACCACCGAAGGCGCCAGCCATCCGGATCGCAACGCCCAGTTCGAGCACCTCAACGGCAAGGTGAAGTGGTCTCTGAGCCGGAAACAACCCGTGATCTCAGTCGATACCAAGAAGAAGGAATTGGTGGGCGACTTCAAGAATGGCGGGCGGGAACTGCGGCCCCAGGGCGATCCGGAACCGGTGCGGGTGCATGACTTCATCGACAAGGAACTCGGGCGAGCGACCCCGTACGGAGTCTATGACGTCGGCCTCAATTCGGGATGGGTGAGTGTCGGCGTCGACCATGATACGGCGGAGTTCGCCGTGGCGACGATTCGCCGGTGGTGGCGGTCCATGGGTTCCCAGGCTTACCCTCATGCCACGAGGCTGCTGATCACGGCGGATTCCGGAGGCAGCAACGGCTCCCGCCTGCGGCTATGGAAGTTGGAACTACAGAGGCTCGCCGATGAGACCGGCCTGCGCATTGCCGTCTGCCATTTCCCGCCGGGCACCAGCAAGTGGAACAAGATCGAACATCGTCTGTTCTCGTTCATTACGCAGAACTGGCGGGGGAAGCCGTTGACGAGCCTGCAAGTAATCGTGAACCTGATCGCCGCAACCACCACGGCGACGGGACTCACCGTGCATTCCGAACTCGACACCGCAAGCTACCCCTCGGGGATTCCTGTCTCGGACCAGCAGTTCGCCGGAATCCGTCTTCGGCGCGATAAGTTCCACGGCGACTGGAACTACGAGATCCAGCCCAGCACGACCTGCCAATAGCGGTCACGTTGTTTCTAGACAGACCCTTAGTACGTCAGTCTTGTAATCGATGATCTGCCACCCTTGAGGCGTGTGCAGAACTAGGTCGATGATCCCCTTGGCAAGCAGTCTGGACGGCGCCTGACCGTCCCATGGCGCTCCGACGGGCACTTCCGTCAGGCGCTCCTCGGCCGCTGTTACGTGCTGCCAGAAGTCAGAAGCGCGCACTTTATCAACCATGTCGAGGGCCGCGGGGGCATGTGCCGCGAGACCAGCGTCATCTGCAATGCACCAACGTGCGACAGCCTCAAAATCCGCTCTTGTCGCGGACAGATTGGCGGCGGCATGCTCCAGGAGAGCGTGGATCAGAGAGCCCCAATCGCTTCCTGCGGGGCCGGCAACAGCGCTTGCGGAACGAGGGATTCCGTGCGATGCGAGCGAGGAGATGGCCACCGTTTCAAAGCACGGAACCTTGATCGCCGCCTGCGTCATCTCTCGGGCTCGTTGCGCTGCGCTTCTACTCTGCTCCGAGAGGTCGGGCAATGCTGCCATGGGCGGCTCCACATGAACGGGCGGCTTCAAAGTCGGTCGTGCTGACAAGAAGCCGTCCAGTTCGCGCCAGGGAAGCACGACGCTTCGCGGCTTCCCCGCCCACTGGCTGACGAGAAGGGTCTCTCGAGCCCGCGTGGCGGCGACGTATAACAGGCGGGTTTCCTCAGCCCTCACGAAGTTGAGTTCGCTCGCCTCAAACGCGTCCCATCCGGCTGGCAGTCCGAGAATGTCCTTTCCCCAATCTCCTTTTGCCTTGGTGATCGCCAGATAGCCGCGCGCGGCCCCCGCCTCGCGCGCGATGTGCAAGTCGGCTCGCGGCTTAACGCCACCAAGCGGATCGGCCAGGAATACGACCCTGCCCTCTAGGCCTTTCGCCTTGTGGAGGTTCATGACGCGCACGACGTCGCGGCGGCCGGGTTCCAGCACGGGCGCATCGGACTCGTCGTCTTCGCTGCTCTCTTCCAGCGCCGCCACGGCGTCGCCAAGCGTCAGGCCGGTTTCGCACGCGGCGCGCAGACAATCCAGCGCGTAGACCAGTTTGCCGGCTTCTCCGCCGCCTGCCGAAGAGGCCGCCGCTTTCGCAAGCAAGCCGGATTGTTCCAGGATTAGTTCAATGGCGGCACCCGTCGGGAGCCGGCGCACCAAAGGACGCCATTCCCGCAGCGTGCGGATGGCGCAGGCGGCCAGATCCGTCGCTTCATCCGTGACCGGTGCAGATAGCTGAATGACCCCGCCACCCTTGCAGAATTCGTAAAGTTGAGGATCGCTGAGGCCGAAGCACGGCCCCCGCAACACACTTGCCAGCGCGATTCCATCGTCGGGATGAGTCAATGCAAAGAGGACCGATACCAGAGCCTGCACGTACTCGGATTCGAGCAGTCCGCCGCTGCCGCTCACCTCGTAAGGAACGCGGGCGGCCTCTAACGCCTCCGCGTACACGCCGAGCCGCCCTTTCTTCTTGCGCGTGAGAAGCAGGAAGTCTCCCCATGTGCGCTTACCCGCGTCCACTTCGGCCCGGATATAGGCGGCGATCACGGCGGCGTCGGCAGCCGGAACTTCCCGCTGGCCGATCGAATCATCATGGACCAGGCGGATAGCTCCGGCCGCGCTTTTCGGATCGCTGGCCCCCGGGTCGAGTCGCTCGAAACCGGGCTGTTGGACGGTGGCTTGGTTCGGAAACAGCTTGGAGAACACATCGTTCGCCCAGTCGCAAATCGCCGAACCAGCGCGGAAGCACGTCGTGAGCGGAAGGATCTTCCCACCCCCCTGCTCGATCCTGCGCCGGGCCAGTTGATAGACCTCGATATCGGCGCGCCGGAAGCGATAGATGGACTGTTTCGGGTCGCCAACCAGAAAGAGGGCACCAGGGCGCAACCGGACGGTGGTCCAATCGTCGCCCGCGCCGGGCTCCGCGGCAAGCAGGAACAACAACTCAGCCTGCATGGGGTCCGTATCTTGGAATTCGTCGACAAAGATGTGCCGGTATTTGCGCTGTAAAGCGTCCCGCACAGCCTGGTTTTCGCGTACCAACCGGGCAGCAAGAAACAGCAGGTCCGCGAAGTTGAGCAAGGCTGCTCGGCGGCGCTGCCCGGCGGCCCAATCGCGCGCATCCACCAGCAGGATCATGGCGATGCGGTACACGTACTCACGCCAAGCGCGCAGAAAAGGCTCGACCGTCTGAACCCGAAAATCGGCGATCATCGCCTCGGCTTTCTTCCCCTGGCCGTTCCACCACTTCTGTACAACGCCCAGATTCCCCGCCCACTGCCCCAGCACCTTCGCCAACACCGCTGCACGTGTCCGGTTTGCATTGCGGAAGCGGGGAGCGAACTTCCGCATAAGGATCTGGACCTTGCATGTGGACTCGTCCACGATAGGGGGACAGAGCTTTTGCAACTCACGCCAGAAGCGGTCGAATTCCGCCCAAGCCTGGCCGATTTCAGGGATGCTGCCGGACCCGGCCGGGAACTCCACATCCGGGTGTGCGCAAACAGCTCGGAACGCGTCGTTGAGGTCTGAGGGTCTGACTTCCGCTGCCAAGAGCGCCAGGAACGCGGGCGCGCGCGCGCCCTGTGCCCGTTCGATGTACTCTCGCCAGAAGCGCCTCCTTAGTACGGCGTCTTCCGGCTCTTCGATCTCACGAAAGCCTGGTGCGAGACCGGCTTCCACAGGACGCTCGCGCAGCAGGTGTGCACAGAAGGAGTGAATGGTGCCCGCGAACATCCGCTCCATGCCGTACATCGCATTCAGGATGCGGCTTTTACGGAGGGGATCCAGTTCCTTCGTGACGCAGCTCTCCAATTCCGCCCGGAAACGGCCGCGCAGTTCCGAGGCGGCCTTCCGCGTGAAAGTGACGGCGGCGATTTCTTCTACGGAACAGATGCCGCAGGCGACAGTCTCCACCATGCGCTTAGCGAGGCTCTCGGTTTTGCCCGACCCGGCCCCGGCCTCAACCAATAGGTTGATGTCAAGCCGCTTGCGAATCATCTTGCGCGCCGCGGCGTCGCGCAGTTCTAGCTTACTCATGGCCGGCCAGCCTTTCGACCGGGATCAATGCCGCACGCTTCACCTCGGCCTGCCCCACCTCGACAGCGGAACAGGCGCGTTCGTAGTCGCAAAACCGGCAACCGGACTCCTCGCCGCCGCGAACGAAAGCACCCGCCGCGATAGCGTCCGCGATGTCATTCAGTACCGGTTTGACATCGAGGTTCCCCGGCTTGCGCACCCAGTCTCCCCAACCACGCTCGGTGCAGAAGTAGTAGCTGCTGAGCTTTACCCGAGGGTTCTTTTGCTCCGACCGGAGTAGTTGGCGCGCTGCGATGGCATAGAGCGCATGCTGCAGCAGGCGCCCGCTGGAGAACGTGCCGTCGTACTGGTCCCAGTGGCTGCCCGTCTTGTAGTCAATCACTTCGAAGCTACCGTCGGTGAGACGGTCGATCCGATCGATTCGGCCGCGCAAGCTAATTTCGCCGGTTCCGATCTCGATTCGCACCGCATCGGCTTGGCTGAGCGGTTCTTCGTCCTCTACCTCGCCGAGCCCAAACGGCGCCTCGATGGCCACCGGTACGACGTCGGCCCGCGCGATCTCTAATTCGAGAAACAGGCGAAGGTCACGTTCCATCTGTTCGTTTTCGGCGGCATATCCGGCTTCCGACGGCGGAGGTATCTCTTCCCGCCGTCGGTCCAGTTCCTCTCGGGCGATCTCCCACAGAATCTTCCAATCGCCCGCTGCCGGACGCCGTTGCTCAGTGCGTAAGCGGCGCAGAAACATGGAGTAGATCTCGTGCAGCGCGGCGCCGCGCGTCATTGGATCGAGCCAGGCGTCGGGGTCTGGCTCTTCGTCCTTGACTGGATCAAGCCCCAGGCCGCGTTCGAGAAAGAAGCGGAACGGGCAGTTGGCGAAGCTCTCGAGACGAGTCGCGGAAAATACCTGGTCTGAACGTCGGGGATCAAGGTCCGCGCCGGCCGCTGGCACGAGGCCGTCATACTCGGTGAACTTCTCACTCTGACGCTTGGCGTCCGCGGAGATGCCGCGCGCAATACCGGGGAAGGCGGCGGAAACCAATGGCATGGCAGCGATTCCCATATTTCTAAGCCCGCTCAACCACCAACCCGCATCGTTCGTTGCGCCCGATTGCGCCGGCGCCACTAGCGTGACGGGGTCTCCAAGCCACTCGACCAGAACCTTGTGGCTCAAGCCGCTCCCCGGCTGGACCAACTGGTGGGCCTGAAAGAAGAGCCACGAGGGATAGGTCTCACGACCTTGCCGCAGGTCGCGGCAAGAATAGCTGAAGGTGACGCGCCCGCCGAGGCTGGCCAAGTGGGCGATGCCCCGGTATACAGCCTCGCTAGTTCGGTCTTGCGATGTGGGAAGCCGGTCCGCTGTTATCGCCCGACGCTCGTCGTCAAGCAAGACGGGGTCCTCTAACCCGGCGGGAAAGACAGCCCCCTCTTCCAGCCCAACCACGAACGTAACCGGTCTTCCAGCAAACGATGGCGATCCGAGCGAAGCAACGTGCAATGCGTCCGGCGAGGGCCTGCCCGCCGCCACCGCCACAGACTCCAGCCGGGTACGGATCAGCGTTAGTTGAAAACCTATCGGACGCCGCAATTCGCGCAAGGGATCGAGGGATTGGAAAGCCGCGTGCACCGCCGCCTTCGCTGCCGCGTCTTCCGGGCCGCCGACCGAGGCCGCTTTGCCCAATGCAGCATCGATTGCATCAAGTAGCTCGCCAAGAGCTACGGTGCCGGCGGACGATTCAGGAACCATCGCCAGCACGGATGTGAGCCAATCGTGGAGTTGCCGCGCCCGCATCGCCCGCTGGCCGTAGGATGCACGGATGTCTTCATCGATGTCGAGATCTGACACGCGCTCTTCGCACGAGGCCGCGAAGGCGGTAAGTGCGGTACCGTAGGATTTCCGCCCCAAGGTGGCGCCGCACTGGCGCAGAATGCGGGCGGCGGCGCTGCCGGTCAGGTCCGCGCCTGATCTGGGTTCGAGAATGCCGGCTTCGAGCATCCGGGCCAACCGGACAGCCGGGAAGTTGTTTTCGATCCAATCACAGAATCCGAACGCCGCCCTAACTGGCCGTGTGAGCGTCCCGGGAATACCACCGTCGATCGTGACGGCCAGACCATGCCGGGCGGCCTTTTCCCAGAACAGAGAAGCGTATTCGGCTGGTTGCGCGCACACCACCTCGACCGAACCAAGAGGGAGCGAGCCTGCCTGAATCTGGCGCAACACCTCTTCGATTTCAGCCTCGCGGCCCGCTGCGCGAAAGAGCGACAGCGAGCCATCTTGAACCGGCCCCGGAGCTTTGGCCGGTCGAGCGATCCAGGAGAGGCGGGCGGCGTCGGAACTCGCATCCACAGGTTCGACAGGCTGGATCTTGCTATTGAGGCGCTCGAAGCCTGCCGGCCACTCCAGTCCGGGGACCGCTGCGACGTGAACCGGAGGCCGGCCGGCGGGTAGGCTGTCCAGGAATGCGCGTTCCATAGGAGAACCGCAGGATCCGGGCATCTCCAGCAGCACGCCATTGGACAGGACTGGGAGCTTGCTCTTTGAGAACGTGGCGGTCCGCAGGCAGCAGGCGGGGTCCGCTAGGAGGTGTTCATCAAGGTAGAGTTCGTAAGCCTTCAATAGTGCGTTGAGCTCTTCCCCTTTGGCGGCGGCAACGAATCGCTTCGGCTGAAGCGCTGTGGCGTCAATTCCTGCGAGCCGCAGTTCGCTGAGCGTTGACCAAAGAGCCTCCGCCACGCCAGGCTGTTCAGCGATCACTCGGAAGTACGGCGGCAGTGTGACCGGCAGATCGAGCAAGAGCTCCAATGCCAGGGCGGGACCCACTGCCGGGTCCATCAACGTTTTATTCTCCCGGGCGAGTGCTGGACCAGCGACGCGAACCGCAAGGTCGAAGGCGGTTGTGAACCGCAGGTTACCCCAGGCGATTCCCTCTGAGGACAGCCTCTCGCCGATATTGTGGCCGACTGCCTGCGACGGCACAACGACCCACTTCGCCACGGTCGGCTTGGTTCTAATCACATCCGTCAACTGCTGCAGAAACGGGTCCATACCAAGAAGCCCCTGTATCCGATATACCAGAGTGCGCGGTCGGATTCACCCGTCGTCTCTGGCGCGGGGTGGCGCCGATCCGACCCCTAATCCGGCTGGGTCACGGTCCTATAGCAGCGTCCGGTCGCCTGTGGCCCCGCCAGCCCCCACAGGAATTCCTCGACAACGAAATCGAAGCTCTCAGGGTCTGTCACCTGTTGGTACATTTAGCTGCCTCGTCGCAGGATTTGAGATTTGCGATCCCGATTATACGCTTTAGCGTCGCTGTTGTCAGGCATCGGGACCCTAGGCCTGACACCCACGGTGACTGACCGTCGCATTGCCCGGAGCACCTAGCTGATGCAACTTCACATGCTTTTTGCCACAATAAGCTGGTTATGGCCGCAACTTCTGGTGCGGGTCGCCATCCGCCGGTGGAACGATGGTCTTCGGTCGAAGAGATCTGCGCGCACCTCGGCGTCTCTCGGGACACGATCTATCGGTGGATCGCAGACAGGGGGATGCCAGCCCATCGCATTGGGCGGCTCTGGAAATTCAAGCTGTCCGAGGTGGACGGCTGGGCGCGGACGAAACCGGAGCGGGCGTAGATGCCAGTCATTGTGCCCGCGCCAGGCGCCCGGGTTGAAATCCGGTCCGCGGAATGGATCGTCCGCCGTGTGGACACGACCTCCACGGGCGGCTACTCGCTGCTCGTCACGGGTGTTTCCGAAATCGTCCGCGACAAGGAAGCCCGATTTCTCACGGAAATAGAGGGCAAGGGGATCAAGGTTCTCGACCCGGCCGAAACGGAGCTGGTCCCCGACCCCTCGCCGCAGTTCCGGAACACCAGGCTCTATCTCGAAAGCCTGTTCCGGCAGTCGCCGCCTACGGATACGGACCTGTGGATCGGCCCACGGGCGGCTATAGACGACCTGCCATTCCAGTTCGACCCGGCACTGCAAGCGCTCGATCAGCCGCGGCAGCGAATTCTCATGGCGGACTCAACCGGCCTGGGAAAAACCATCGAGGTCGGCGTCCTCCTGAGCGAGCTGATCAAGCGTGGGCGAGGCAAGCGCATCCTGGTCGTGACGGTGAAGAGCATGATGACCCAGTTCCAAAAGGAAATGTGGTCGCGCTTCACCATCCCGCTCGTGCGCCTCGATTCCGCCGGAATTGACCGCATCCGCACACGCATCCCCGCCAACGCCAACCCATTCCACCATTACGACCGCGCCATCATCTCCATCGACACCCTCAAGGCCAGCACGGATTACCGCGTCCATCTGGAGCGCTGCCGGTGGGACGTGATCGTCATCGACGAAGCGCAGAACGTGGCGGTCCGCGGCAGCGGCCGGTCGCTGCGCGCCAAGCTCGCCGAACTGCTCTCCGAGAAGTCCGACACGCTCATCATGACCTCCGCGACGCCGCACGACGGCAAGCCGGCGTCGTTCGCGAGCCTCATGAACATGCTCAACCCGACGGCCATCGCCGACCCTGAGCACTACGGGCCGGAGGATATCAAGGGGCTGTTCGTGCGCCGGTTTAAGAAGGATGTCCAGGACCAGATCGCCGGCTCTATGAAGGACCGGCGCGTATTGAAGATCAACGCCGACGCCTCGCCCATAGAGGAACGCGCCTACGAAATCCTGGCCGGTCTGAAGTTCAGGTCCCTCGACCGCGGGCATCGCGCCGGCCAACTGCTGTTTCGCACGGTGCTCGAAAAGGCCCTGTTCTCCAGTCCGAAGGCGTGCCTCCAGACCATCAATGCGCGGCTGAAAAAGCTCGAAGCCGACGCCTCGCCGGAAGGCTCCCACGACCGCGCCACGCTCCAGGAACTTGCGGCGGTCGCCGAGGCCATCACTCCATCAGAGTTCAGCAAGTACCAGAAGCTGCTCAAGGACCTGCGTCCGGGCGGCAAGCTGGATTGGAACCCGGAGAACCCCGCCGACCGCCTTGTGATCTTCAGCGAGCGCATCGAAACAGTGCGCTTCCTGAGAGAGAATCTGGCCCGTGATCTGAATCTCAAGGCAGGCCAGGTTGAGGTGCTGTACGGCGACTCCGGCCAGGACGATATCGACCTCCAGAAAATCGTGGACGATTTTGGCCGCGACCGCGCCCCCGTCCGCCTGCTGATCGCCTCCGACATCGCCTCGGAAGGCATCAACCTGCACTTCCTCTCCCACAAGCTCTTGCACTTCGACATCCCCTGGTCGCTGATGGTTTTCCAACAGCGAAACGGTCGCGTGGACCGCTACGGTCAGGAATGCCAGCCCGTCATCGCCTACTTCTACACCACGCCGAAGAACGAGCGAGTGCGAGGCGATCTTCGCATCCTGGAATTGCTGATCGAGAAGGACAAGCAGGCGCACGAGAACATCGGCGATCCGTTCGCTGTAATGGGTGTCTACGACGAGCAGGAAGAAGAGTTGATCACCGGCCACGCCATCGAGGAGGGCGTCGCGCCGGAGGACTTCAACCGCAAGCTGGAGCAGAACGCCGGCGACGACCTATTGGCCGCGCTCTTCGGCGACGATCCCTTGCCCAACGGCTCCGCAGCCCGCGGCCGAACCCGAACCCCCATCTCGCTCTACCCCAGCGACTTGGAATACGTACAGAGTGGCCTTGATGCCCTCCGCCCGAAGCTCGACGTGCAGGCCGAGGCCGACCCCTCCAGGCAGATGATCAGCGTCACCGTGAACGAGGACCTTCGCCGCGTCTTCCGTTTCCTCCCCCGCGAAGTCGTTCCCGACGACGGCCGCCTGCACCTCACCGCCGACCGCGCGCTGGTGAAGAAGGCCATCAAGGACAACCGCGCTCAGGAGCAAACGTGGCCGGACATCCACCTGCTTTGGGACCTGCACCCCGTGGTGGAATGGCTGAATTTCAAGCTGCTGGTGAGTTTTCGCCGGCATGAGGCCCCGGTGGTGACGCTCCCCGCGCTGGAACGCGGCGAGTTGCTCTACCTGATTGAGGGCGAAGTCCCGAACCGCAAGGCGCAGCCGGTGGTGCACGAATGGTGCGCCGTCCGGTTCCAAGGCGGCGCGCTCACCGGGACGCTTAGCCTGAACGATTTCCTCAAGCGTACCGAGTTTGGCGCGCGCGCCTGGCCCAACCCCGGCCATGAGCCCAACCTGATTCCCCTGACCAGCCTACTTCCCGAGGCCATCGGCGAAGCGCGCCGCTGGATCTCGACATGTCGAGCCGAATATGAGCGGCGCATGCAGCCCCGCCTGGCCATCGAACTAGAGAAGCTCCAGCGCCTTCACGGCCGCCAGCACGAACAGCTCGAACTGGATTTCCGCGACGAGGGCGGTGCATTCCGCGAAACGCGCCTCCGCAAAAAGGACGAAAAAGCCCGCCACATCGACCGGACCTTCCACGAATGGGAAGCGTGGGTGCGCGATTCCATGACCACCGAGGACCAGCCGTACCTGCGCGTGGCCGCCGTTTTCCGGGGAGATGAACGATGACGCTCGCGGGCATCTCCAACGAGAACGAGTTCTACACGGAGCACTACGTTCACGCCATCCTGGAAGGCGACCTGCGCGAGCTGTTTTCCCGGTGGGCCGCGCTGGCCGAGCCGCCTTACGACGCGCTCAAGAAGCTACGCGTCCCCTATGAACAGATGACGCGGGAGTTAGGCCGTACCTCAGGTGCCACCGCACGGCTGGAGTGCCGCCGGGAGTGGTTCGCGCGGTTCTTCGCCGTGCTTGGCTACACGCTCGCGCCGCGCATCCGCGAACTCGAAGGCGGCGTCTACATCCCGCTCGCCGGCGAAATCACGCGCCATTCGGGCGAGCCGGAACTGTGGATATTGGAAACGCTCGAGCCCTCGGGCGAACCAGCCGATCCGCTCACGCTGCCGTTCCTTCCCGAGCAGGCGGTCGATCCCCCGGACTCCTCGCGGCTGCCCGCCGCGGACCTCGAAAGCTTTCTCACCAAGTGGGTCTTCGCCGCCGCCGAGCCGCCCCGGTGGGTGCTGCTGTTCAACACCGGGCAGGTTCTTCTGCTGGACCGCAACAAGTGGGCGCAGAAGCGGATGCTCCGCTTCGATCTCGCCGCCATCCTGAATAGCCCTGCCGAGAGCGAGCGCAAGGCTGCCGCGGCGCTCCTGCACCACGACAGCGTCACCCCCACCGAAGGCGCCTGCCTGCTCGACACGCTCGGGGAGAGCTCCCACAAGCACGCATTCTCGGTCTCGCAGGACCTGAAATACAGTGCGAGGGAAGCAGTGGAGTTGTTGGGCAACGAGGTGGTCTGGTATCTGCGCGAGACGCACCAGGGCATCTATGGCGAGATCGACGCCGAAGACCTCACGCGCCAGTGCCTGCGCTACCTCTACCGACTGCTCTTCCTGTTCTTTGTGGAAGCGCGCCCGGAGCTGGGCTATGCGCCCATGAAGAGCGACGAATACCGGCTCGGTTACAGCCTGGAATCTCTGCGCGACGTAGTGGAGCAGGGCGACCTCACCACGGAAGAAAGCCGCAACGGCTACTACCTGCACGAATCCATCTCCACGCTGTTCGGGTTAGTGTGGAACGGCGTACATGAAAAGGATACGCAGCTCGACGTGCTGGCGCAGACCAGCGACGTCCACGTCTTCCGCATGAAGCCGCTTCAGGGCGACGTGTTCAACCCGGCGTTCACGCCGCTTTTGGGGCGCGTGAAGTTCCGCAACGCGGTGCTTCTGCGGTTACTGGAACTGCTCTCGCTCAGCCGGCCGAAAGCCGGGTGCAGCAGGGGACGCATCAGCTACCGCGAGCTCGGCATCAACCAACTCGGCGCGGTCTACGAAGGGCTGCTTTCCTATACCGGCTTTTTCGTGAAGGATAAGGAGGGCCTCTACGAGGTGAAGAAGGCCGGCGAGGCCGCCGACCCGCTCCAACAGGCCTACTTCGTCCGTGCCACCGACCTGCCGCAGTATAAGGATGACGAGAAGGTCTATGACGACCAAGGGCGGCCCAAATGGTGTCCGCAGGGGACGTTCATCTACCGCCTGGCAGGCCGTAACCGCCAGAAGAGCGCGTCGTACTACACGCCCGAGGTGCTTACCAAGTGCGTTGTGAAGTACTCCCTCAAGGAACTGCTGGAGGGCAAGACGGCGGACCAGATTCTGGATCTCACCGTCTGCGAGCCCGCCCTGGGCAGCGGCGCGTTCCTGAACGAAGCCCTGGATCAGCTTGCCGACGCTTACCTGGACCGAAAGCGCAAGGAAACCCACCGCGATATCCCGCACGGCGACCTGGAACGCGAAAAACAGAAGGTGAAAGCCTGGCTTGCCGACAACCGCGTCTTCGGCGTGGACCTTAACCCCGTGGCGGTGGAGTTAGCCCAAATCTCGCTCTGGCTGAATACCATATATGAGGGGCATACCATCCCCTGGTTCGGCGCCCAGCTTGCGGTAGGCAACAGCCTGATCGGCGCACGCCGGCAGGTTTTCACCCGCGAGCAGACGGCAGGTCGCGAGCGGGCCTGGCTTGAGGCCGTTCCCGAGCGCGTGAAGCCCTGCGAAGGCCGTCCGGAAGGCGCGGTATACCATTTCCTGCTGCCCGATTCCGGCATGGCCAACTACACGGACCGAGCCGTGAAGCAGATGACCGGAGACGCCACGAAGTGCATTGGCCAGTGGCGGCGCGAGTTTACGGCCCGTTTCGATGCGGGCGACATGCGGGCGCTCGAACGCCTCTCCGCCGCCGCGGACAAGCTCTGGAAAAAGCACGCCGAGGACCTGCGCTCCATCCGCAGCCGCACCGCGCCGGCATTTGCGATTTTCGGACAAGAGGAGAACCCCGCCTTTCGGGCGCGGGGCACAGGGTCCACCACCGAGCAGCGCAATGAGATCCGCCGCGGCATTCTACACCCGCGCCCGTGGTCCAGCCCTTACGAACGGCTGACGCTGGCCATGGACTACTGGTGCGCCCTGTGGTTCTGGCCCATCGAAAAGGCAGATTTCTTGCCCACGCGCGACCAGTTTCTGTTCGAGTTATCCACGATTCTGGAAGGGACCGTCCGGGGTGCCGAGTTGATGCGCCCGGACCAAGGCGCGCTGTTCGATGACGGGACGCCGCATCAGGAGCAGCTTGAGATTCTGGACGACCACGGACAGGTGGACCTGGAGGAAGTAGTCAAGAGGAGCGACCGACTAAAACTGGTGCGAGAAGTTGCTGTGCGGCGCAGGTTCCTGCACTGGGAACTGGAGTTCGCGGATGTGTTTGAGGATAGGGGCGGGTTCGATTTGATTCTGGGGAACCCACCATGGATCAAGTTGGAATGGAACGAAGGCGGGATAATGAGCGACTTCGAGCCATTCTATACTCTCCGTGATTTCTCGGCACCCCAGCTTGATCACCTACGAGGCGAAGCCATTAACAAACGCCCTGAACTGCAAGTCGCATACCTTGCTGAATACGAAGAGTTTGCAGGAATACAGAGCTTCGTCAACGGTGTTCAGAGTTTTCCTTTGTTGCGAGGAACCCAATCCAATTCTTACAAGTGCTTCATTGAGATCGCTTGGTTCCTTGCATCTGGAAAAGGTGTTCAGGGCTTTCTCCATCCTGACGGGATTTACGATGATGCTGCCGGAGGCACGTTCCGAAAGCACCTATACCGCCGGCTGCGTTACCATTTTCAGTTTCGAAATGAATTGCCGCTTTTCCCAGACGTGAATCACAACGTAAAACCGTTCAGCGTCAATGTGTACGGTGTCCCGTCCAAACAAATCGCGTTTGACCATGTCGCCACGCTATTTCACCCATCCACCATCGACGCTTCGTACTCCTATGATGCGCAAGGGTTGTGCGGAGGCATAAAGACTGAAGAGGGCGAGTGGGATCGTTCGGGTCATCGAGATCGCGTCATACGGGTGGACAACACAGTTCTGTCGTTGTTCTCTCGCCTGTATGAAGGCGGGGGTGATGGAGATCTGATGGCACGATTGCCCGCGTTGCATTCGCGCGGCCTTGTGTTGGCCCTTCAGCGGTTTGCCGATTTCCCTGAAAAGCTTGGCCGGTTGGCCGGGCAGTATGCGAGTACCGAAATGTGGCAGGAAACTGGGGCGGTCCTCGACGGCACCATACGGCGGGAGACATCCTTCCCCCAAAGACTTGAGTCGTTCATCTTGTCTGGCCCGCATATATCCGTCGCGAACTTCCTCTCGAAAACACCACGCCGCGTCTGTACAGACAAGAGCCACTACGATCCGATTGACCTAGAGAATATCCCGGAAGACTACGTTGCTCGAACGAACTATATGCCGGCTTGCGCTGAATCGCGCTATCGCGAGCGGATACTTGCATCTCCCTGGGACACCAACCTACGAGTTACTGATTATTACCGCTTCGTTTCACGTCGGCAACTCAGTCATCCCCGTGAAAGGACCCTTCTTTCGTCAATCGCGCCTCCAGGCGTCGGCCACATACACACGGTCCTCTCACTGACGTTCCAGAGCGCATTGAATCTCGCAGTTTTTGCGGGGCTGTGCGCTTCTTTGCCATACGACTTCTTCATCAAGACCACAGGTCGCGGCGATCTTTATGAATCCGTTTTACGCCAACTCCCTGCACCAGATCCCGCTCCAGAGTTGCTGGTCCGCAGCCTTCGACTGAACTGCATCACCGCTCATTATTCAGAGTTCTGGCGCGAGTGCTTCGACGCCGCATACATCTTCGACGGCTGGGCTAAGTCTGACGCTCGCCTCTCAAATGATCGTTTTCGCTCGCTAACTGCATCTTGGGAATGGTCTACTCCGCTACGCACGGATTATGAACGCCGCCAAGCCCTTGTCGAAATCGACATCCTAGCCGCCATGGAACTCGGGCTCACCCTCGACGAGCTTTGCGCTATCTACCGCATCCAGTTTCCCGTACTGCGGCAGAATGAGCAGGATACATGGTACGACCGCAAAGGCCGCATCGTATTCACGTGCAGCAAAGGCCTGCCGGGTGTCGGGTTCAGCCGGCCGGAGTGGGAACAGATCCGGGATATGCAGTCCGGCACAGTCTCCCGCGAAATCGAGGACGACACGCTGCCCGGCGGTCCACGGAAGCGCGTCATCGTCTACGAGGCGCCGTTCGACCGCTGCGACCGCATACGGGACTATGAAGTTGCCTGGGACGCATTTGAAAAGCGCCGCGTGTCGAAAGGGGTCGAGGCATGATCCCGTCTGTCCTTGCCGAGCAGGTGCAGCGTGGCGTGAAGGACTTCCTCCTCACCACCTTCCCTATCACCAATCCCTTCTTCGAGGGCTGCCTGGAACGGCTGCTGGCGAAGAAAGACGCGGTGTTCCGGGGTCCGTTCCTCTCGATGAAGCTGCCGTTCCTTCCGGCCACGGGCGCGGCGCAATTCTTCCCGGAGGTGATGCCCGCTGGTTTCCAGCCGTATCGCCATCAGCAACGGGCCTTTGAGCGGCTGGATGCGCGAGCCGGGCTGAACTCGCTGGTGGCCACCGGCACGGGGTCGGGCAAGACGGAGTGTTTTCTGTATCCCATCCTGGACCACTGCCACCGGAACCGCGGGCGCAAGGGCATCAAAGCCATCGTCATCTACCCCATGAACGCGCTCGCCACGGATCAAGCCAAGCGCTTCGCCCAGGCGATCTTCGGTAATCCCGAGTTGCGCAGCTATGTCACCGCCGGGCTGTACCTGGGCGGGCAGGAACTGGAAGCCGTCCCTGTGATGACCGAGAATCAGGCGATCACGGACCGCGACGCCATGCGGAAGGCGCCGCCGGACATCCTGCTCACCAACTACAAGATGCTCGACTACCTCCTGGTGCGCTCGGCCGACCTTCCGCTGTGGAGGGACAACGGTCCGGAAACCCTGCGCTACCTGGTGGTGGACGAGATGCACACCTTCGATGGCGCGCAGGGGGCGGACCTGGCCTGCCTCATTCGGCGGGTGAAGGAGCGGGTGAAGGCTCCGCGGGGGCAACTGGTGTGCGTGGGGACATCCGCCACGTTGGGCGATGGCGGTCCGGATATGGCGCGAGAATTGGCCGACTACGCCACGCGCGTGTTCGGCGAGCCGTTTGGCGAAGACAGCCTGATTGGCGAATCCGTGTTGGCGCCCGACGAGTTTCTGAAGGGATGCCTGGTCAAGTACGTTCAGATCCCCGGTCACGAGCGCAAGGCGGAACTGGACCCTCTGCAATACGAAACGCTGGAGGCCTACGTCCGCGCGCAGCACCGGCTGTGGCTGGGGACGGAGATCGCGGATTGGACGAGCAACGACTGGCGGATCTTGCTGGGTCTCTCGCTCAAGAGCCATGCCTTTTTCCGCAACCTGCTCACCATTCTGGAGGGCAAGCCCAAGCAGACGGAGAAGCTGCTGGACGAGATCGAGAAACAGATCCCCAACTTCGGGCATCCGGATCGGGAGTACCTGGCGCTGCTGCTGTCCAGCTTCGTCAGCCTGGTATCCGAAGCGCGCGTGCAGGGCCCGCGCAAGGCGGAGCCGCTGGTGCAGGTGCGCTACCAGCTCTGGCTGCGCGAGTTGCGGCGCATGGTAAGCCTGGTAGGGCCGGAGCCGGCGCTGGCGTTCGCGGGCGATTTGAAACCGGAGCAGCTCCAGCACAGCTTGCCGGTAATCCATTGCCGTGAGTGCGGACTCACCGGTTGGGGCGCCACGGTAAAGGACGCGGACAACAAGCTGAACCCGGACCTCAAGGAGTTCTACGTCCAGTTCTTCGAGAACTCGCCGCACGTGGCCTTCGTCTTTCCGGGGCAGGACTTCGCCCCGCAAGAGCAGACGGAGATCCCGATCTGGCTCTGCACGCAATGCCTGCGCTTCGAACGCGCGCACGAGGCGGCCAAGTGCATCTGGTGCGGCGCGAAGCCGGAATTGAGCCTGCCGGTGTGGATGCCGGACCTAAACCGTCCCCGGACAGCGGACCACGGCCATCGGGCGCGCCTGGAGGGTACGCACGATTGCCCGTGCTGCGGCGCCAACGGGAGTCTCACCATCGTCGGATCGCGGGCGGCCAGCCTGACCAGCGTGATGATCGCGCAGCTCTTCTCCTCCACCTTCAATACGGATAAGAAGCTGCTGGCCTTCTCGGACAACGTGCAGGACGCCAGCCACCGCGCCGGCTTCTTCGGCGCCCGCACGTTCACCTTTAATTTCCGGGGCGCGCTGGAGAAAGCGGTCCGGGACGCCGGCGGCCCGGTACCGTTCGCAGACGTGACGCGGCTGTTTCTAGAGCGCTGGGAGACGGGGCGGGACCAGGCGCGATTCATCACCACGTTTCTGCCGCCCGATATGGACTGGCTTCAGGATTATGCGGAGCTGCGGAACAACGGCAAGCTGCCGGACGGGTCGAACCTGCCGTATCTCCTGCGGAAGCGCGTGGATTGGGAGATCTGGAGCGAGTACACGGTGGATTGCCGGATCGGGCGCACGCTGGAAAAGACCGGCTGCTCGACGCTGGAGGTGCGGCCCGGAACCCTGGAGCCGGCGCTGGAACGGCTGCTGCCGGTGCTCCAGAACGAAATAGGCGGTTTGCGGGAGCTCGATGCCGCCGGTTTAGCCAGGTTCGTAGATGGCGTCGTCCTGAACCTGAAGAACAAGGGAGGAGTGGAGCACCCGGAGATGGGGCCGTTCCTCGAATCCCGCGGGAACTACTACCACCTCGACAAGCAGAAGGGTCGGTATCCGCATAGGCCGAACGTGAGCCCGGCGTCGCGCCTGCCGGTGTTCCTGACGAACCGCCCAGGATCGACGTTCCAGGCGATTCTCCGGACGTCGCCAACGTCCCGGCAATCGTGGCACGAGAACTGGCTTCTCAAGTGCTTCGGCGGGCTCGATTCGCGGGTGGTGGACTGTGCCGGCGACATTTACGAGCGCACGATTCAGGCGTTGGTGGATGCCGGGGTGTTCTTCGAGCTTCAATGCAAGGGCGGCCTGATCTGGGGATTGCGGCGCGAGATCTTCGACGTGACGGGCGAGGTCCGGCAGCTCCGCTGCGAACGGTGCAGCTATGCCGTCTCCACTGGTCCCGCCATGGCCGTCCGGATGGAGGGCGCACCCTGCCAAAGATACGGCTGTAACGGGAGTCTCCGCGCGCAGGCGACCGTGGACGACTATTACCGGACGCTTTATCGCTCCGGGGACGTGGAACGGGTCTTCGCCGCCGAACACACCGGTCTGCTTGAGCGGAAGGTGCGGGAACGCGTGGAGCAGGGTTTCCTGTTCCACACCAAGCCCGGCGACCCGAACCTGCTTTCCTGCACGCCTACGCTGGAAATGGGCATCAACATCGGCGACCTGTCGTCCCTGGCCCTCTGCTCCGTGCCGCCGAAACCCAGCAACTACCTGCAACGCTCCGGGCGCGCGGGCCGCGTGGACGGCAACGCGTTCATCATGGCGGTGGCGAACGGACGGCCGCACGATCTCTATTTCTTCTTCGAGCCGGAAGAGATGATTCAGGGCGTGGTGGAGACCCCCGGCTGTTTCCTGAACGCCTCGGCGGTGCTGGAGCGGCAATTCGCGGCCTATGCTTTCGACCGCTGGGTGGAGGGCGGCGCCGGCGACGGGGCGCTCCCTTCCAAAATGCAGTCGGTGCTGGATTCGATGGAGAAGGCCGCGGCCGCGCCGGATCAGCCCTTGCCAGATGCGTTCCCCTGGAACCTGCTGAAGTTCTTCGAGCTGAACCGCACGGCGCTTGAGCGGGGCTTCCTGGCCATGTTCGAGGGCGAAGTGGCGGACTACACGCGCGACCGCGTGCTCGAATTCTCCCGCGACGAACGCGACGAGGACCCGCGCGGGTTCCGCACGGCGCTGCTGAAGGCGCTGGAAGAGGCCGTGCAGGAACGCAAGAGCCTGCGTAGCCGCATCCGCCGGCTTACCGACCGTATTAGGGAAATGGATCGCAACCCGGCGAAGCCGCAGAACTTCGAAGAGGAAATCGACCGTCTGCGGCAGGAGAAGAGCGCGCTGAACCGGCTGGCGGCCGACATGGCGGACCGCTACACCTTGGAGTTCCTGGCCGACGAAGGCCTGCTGCCGAACTACGCCTTCCCCGAAGCCGGAATCGTGCTCAAGTCCGTGATCCTTAGCGTCAACAACAAGGTGCAGGACCCAGACAAGAAATACGAGGTCCGCTATTACAGGTATCAGCGTCCGGCGAGTTCGGCGATTGAGGAACTGGCGCCGGCCAACAATTTCTATGCCGAAGGCAGGAGGGTGCAGATAGATCAGGTGAACCTGGACCTCTCGAAGGCGGGGGCCTGGAGATTCTGCCAGTCGTGCACGTACATGGAAATCGAGGGCCGGTCTGAGCCGCGCCGGGCATGCCCGAAATGCGGCGACGTGATGTGGATCGACGACGGACAGCGCAAGAACATGCTGCGCATGCGCCAGGTGATTTCGACCACATCCGAACGCGAGAGCCGGTCCTACGACGAGAGCGACGCCCGCACGCCGCAGTTCTACCAGCGCAACATGTTTGTGATCCCGGACGAGGCGCAGATCACGCAGGCCTATTTCCTGGACTGCGAGGAGATCCCCTTTGGGTTCGAGTTCTTCCGCAAGATCATGCTCCGGGAGGTGAACTTCGGCGAGCGCACCGGCGGCGGCAACGGCACGATGAAGATTGCCGGGCGCAACTGGGTGGACCGCCCGTTTATCCTCTGCAAGCGCTGCGGAAAGGTCCAGAAGAAGGGCAAGATCGAGCACGCCCTCTACTGCGCTTACCGCGGGCAGGAGGAGAAAGAGCAGGTCGAAAGCGCCTGCTATCTCTACCGCGAGTTCAACTCGGAGGCCATCCGGATGCTGTTGCCGGTGGCCACGCAGGAAGTGGACCTGAACATCCACTCCTTCCTGGCCGCACTGGACCTGGGCCTGCGGAAGTACTTCCACGGCGATCCCGGCCACCTGTTGACGACCACGTACGACGAGCCGATCGCCGGCAGCGACGCGCGCAAGCGTTACCTGGTGCTTTACGACGGCGTGCCAGGCGGGACAGGATACCTGAAAGAGCTGATGCGCGAGGCGGCCAACCTCATGGAGGTATTCGCACTCGCCAATGGCGTGCTGGCGAACTGCACGTGCCGGAACGACCCCGAGAAGGACGGCTGCTACCGTTGCCTTCTGGCCTATCGCGGGCGGCACGACCAGGAGAACACATCGCGTTCGGCCGCTATGCGGCTGCTTTCGCAGATTCTGGCGCATCGTGACGACCTGAAGAGTACGGAGCGGCTCAGCCAGATCCGGTTGAATAGGCTGCTGGAGAGCGAGCTTGAGGCGCGCTTTGTCGAGGCGCTGCGCCGAACAAGGCCGGGCGAGCCGGAACGCCAGTTCACCAACCAGGTGGTCAACGGGAAACAGGGCTGGTATTTGCGGACCCCCGGCGGGAGTTATCTGGTGGAGCCGCAGGTTCCGCTCGGGCCGGAAGAGGGCGTGAGCGTGCCATCAATCGCGGACTTCGTTATCCGGCCGGAACGGCCGCTCGAAGGCGAGCTGCCCATCGCCGTCTTTACGGACGGATTCGAATATCACGCCGATCCGGATTCCGGGAACATGCGGGTAGGGATCGACACGGCACAGCGCATGGCGATCGCGCGGTCGGGCCGGTTCCACGTGTGGTCCCTGACCTGGGATGACGTGGAGAGCCAGTTCCGCGAGCAGCCGGACAACGTGGACCCACCGGTGGCCGGACATGCGGGTAAGCTGGACCGCGCGCTCGGGGTGATGGACCCGGCGAACCGGATCGCATGGTCGCGGGTGTACGAACGCGCTTCGTTCGACTGGCTTATCTTCCGCTTGGACGAGGGGCGTTCGCTGAGTTGGGAGCGGCACGCGCGGCTGTGGCTTGCAGCGATGCTGGAAGGGCCGGATTGCGCGGGCACGGCGCTGGAAACGGCGCGGAACGCGCTGCTCGATGCAAGTAACGCCGGATGGCCCGAATCCGCAAGCATATCCGCTGGCGCCGGTTGGAAGCGCGGCGTTTTCCGGATCGGCGACCCGCTCCTCGCCGCTGGGTTGGTGCGATCCGACGGCGAAGGACTTCGGCGGATGGAAGGGCTGAGCGCCACGTTCCGGCTGTTCGATGAAGCGGCGGCATCCGACCGCACGGCTTGGAAACGCGCGTGGCGGGTATGGCTGCGGCTGTTCAATATTCTGCAATTTGCGGGCGCGACGGATTTCGTCGCCACCGCGGGCTTGCGAGAAGGCCTGTACGGCGGGCTGCTGGAGATCGAAACGCAGCGCGGCGTGCATGAGCCGGGCGCCGGCAAGCTGGTGTCGCTCCTCGCCGATGTCGACGCAAGTCTCCATCCGCTTGTCGAGGCCGTTGCCGCCGCGGGACGCGCGCTGCCTTCGCCGGGGTTTGAATTGGTGGGCAACGACGGGGCGATTGCCGGGACGGCGGAGTTGGTGTGGGAGAGCGTGAAGGTCGCCGTCCTCATGGATTACGAAGTCGAATACCAAAGCCGCTTTGCGCAGCAGGGTTGGACCGTGTACCTGGCCGCTTCCGCGGCCGAGTGGCAGGAAAGCCTCATTGCGAGCCTGCCTGGAGGTGACCATTGACCGTAGCGCTATCGAACGACTTCCTGCTGGCGTATTCCGGCGTCCAGAAAACCCACCAGAAGAAGGTGCGGGAGTTCATCGAGCTGTTTCGGGAGCGGCCGGATTCACCGGGAATCCATTATGAGCCAATCGAGAGCGCAAAGGGAAAGGCACTGTACTCGGTCCGCATTGATCAGGCTTATCGCGCCGTGGTGTTTCACCCGGCCTCCGCAGTGTACGTTCTGACGTGGGTGGACCACCACGATGAAGCCTATGAGTGGGCGGCGAAGAAGACCTTCCAGGTGAACCCACTGACTGGGGCATTGCAGGTGTTGAATACGGAGGTGGTGGAGTCGGCGCCAACGGCTGCCGTGGCGGCGCCCAAGCCGGCTGGCGGCCTTTTCGCCGCGATCAAGGACAAGCACCTGCTGCGGCTTGGCGTGCCGGAGGCGGTGCTGCCCCTGGTGCGGGGTCTACGTTCGGACGCGGACCTGGAGAAGGCGGAAAGGGACCTGCCGCAAGAGGCATATGAGGCGCTCTTCCTCTTGGCCTCCGGGTACTCGCTGGATGAAGTCTTCCAGGAGATGGATAAGCATGACGACGAAGCCGCCGTGAATACCGGCGATTTCGTGGCCGCTCTGCAAAACGACGACTCCCGCCGCCGCTTCTACGTAGTGGATGAAGCCAAGGAGCTGACGGAGATCCTGAGCGCGCCCCTCGAGCAGTGGCGGGTATTCCTGCATCCGAAGCAGCGCAAGCTGGTGTCTATGCGTGCGGGCGGCCCGGTTCGCGTGCTCGGCGGCGCCGGCACGGGCAAAACAGTAGTGGCCATGCACCGCGCCAAATACCTCGCCGAACAGGTCTTTGCCGGCAAGGACGACCGCATCCTGGTCACGACCTTCACGAAGAACCTGGCCACGGACATTTTCGAGAACCTGCGCAAGATCTGCGCGGCCGAGGCCATGGCGCGGATCGAGGTGGTGAACCTGGACGCCTGGGTTTCGACATTCCTGCGTACGCAGGGCTATCGTCACCAGGTGATTTTCGATGAGGAGGGTAACGAGTGCTGGCGTAACGCGCTGAACCTCGTTCCCGGCGAACTCGGCCTGAGCGAAAGCTTCTACCGGACGGAGTGGGAGGACGTGGTCCAGACCCAGAACATCACCAGCATGGAGCAGTACGTCAAGGTCGCACGTCTGGGCCGCGGTACGCGCCTGAGCCGAGAAACGAAGAAGCGCATCTGGCCGGTGTTCCAGGAGTACCGCGCGCAGATGAACGAACAGGGCAAGAAGGAGTACATCGACCTGATCCGCGACGCGCGGTCGCTCTTGGAAACCCGTAAGATCACCCTGCCGTACCGGTCGGTGGTGATCGACGAAGCGCAGGATATGAGCGCGGAAGCCTTCCGGCTGCTGCGCGCCATTGTTCCGGTCGGAGAGAACGACATTTTCCTCGTAGGCGACGCCCACCAGCGGATCTACCATCACCGCGTGACACTCGGGCAGTGCGGGATCAACATCAAGGGCCGTGGCAAGAAGCTGAAGGTAAACTACAGGACCACGGAAGAGACGCGCCGCTTCGCGGTCGCGCTACTAGAAGGCCGCGAGATCGACGATCTCGACGGCGGGCAGGACCAGCAGAAGGGCTACATGTCTTTGACCCACGGAGAGCCGCCGATGGTCCGCTGCTTCCGGACATTCGCTGAGGAGGCGGCCTTCGTCAATGCGCGTATTCAGGAACTGGTTGCGCAGGGCGCGTCTCCGGAATCCATCTGCGTAGTCGGCCGCACCCGCAAGGTGCTGGAAGGTTATACGGCCTATCTCCGGGGCGAAGGCCTCGATACCTACGAGATCAAGCGCGACGCCGCCGAACAGCGCGATAAGCCCGGCGTCCGCGTCGCCACCATGCACCGGGTGAAAGGCCTGGAGTTCGAGCACATGCTGATCGTGTGCGCCAACCGCGGCGTGATCCCCCTCGATCAAGCCGTCCGCGCCGGTGACGACGCCGTAGCCAGGCGGAATGCCGAAACCGCTGAGCGGGCGCTGTTGTACGTGGCGCTGACGAGGGCGAAAAAGTCGGCAACGGTGACAGGGTACGGGGAACTGAGCCCGTTCCTGCCCGGCGCAACGAAGGTTGCCTCCGTACATGCGCATCGGGGAACCCAATGCCAGTGAATCCAGGAGTCGGACGGGCGGGTGGCCAACGGTACGACGTAGCCCGCGCCATCCGTACTTTTCTGGAGCAGATGGCCAGTGGAGGCGGTTTCTCGTTCGGTGGCGGGGTTATCAAGGAGCTAATTCAGAACTCCGACGACGCTGGGGCTAACGAGTTGGTTATCGCTCTAGATGAGAGGACTGGAGAGAACGTTCCGCCAGAATGCAGCGCGTATGCTCCGCTCCTAGAGCCCGCACTCCTCATCCGCAACGACGCGCCGTTTCGTGTCGGGCAAGTCCAAGCTGGGGACCAGGATGACTTCGCGGCTATTTGCGACGTCGCCGGCGGTCACAAGCGCCTCAACCCGACAGCAGCCGGTCGATTCGGAATAGGTTTCAACAGTGTCTATTTCCTCTCTGACACTCCTGTGCTCTTTTCGCGTCGGGAAGTTCACGTGTTCGACCTTCGCCATCTTATGTTCGCGGACGACGGCTGGCGGTTCTCCCTCGACGACTTTCCTGCCGCCGCCTCTAACGCCGGACCCATAAAGGAGGTTCTTGGATTAGCCCTCCCGAAAGCCATTCTCGGAGACAGTTCCTTTCAGGAACTTGCAGCGACGGGCAGGGACTACCAACAGGCCATTTTTCGGCTTCCGCTCAGACGGACAGTGGGCACTGGATCTGCAGACCAACACGGTCCGGTGTTTCCAGGCGCTTCGTTCCCCGACGAGGCCGACCGCAATGAGCTGTTGCGTGAGATGTGCGACGAGGCCAAACGGTCGCTGCTGTTCTTGAAATCGCTGCGTCGCGTAGTGTTTGGGGGAATCGCGGAACGGCGCTTCGACGAATGGGCCTGCATTGAGGCAACACGACGGCCCCCCTCCGAGATGGTGCGGTTCGCTGAGACTGTGCGCGCAATGAAGGACGGAAGGGAACAAGCTCGGCGAGTCGGATGTTCCTTCCGATGCGATGTCTCGGTGCGCGTAAGCAGCGAGCGAATCCGAGCCACACCCGGGAACGCGGCGTTTCAGATAACTCACGTCGCGGACTTCACGGACTCTGCCCTTACCGAGCTTGCCGAAAAGCTCCGCAAGAACGGCGAGCGCGCCGTGCCGTGGGTAGCGACCGCCATTCCGTTGGACGCATCAAGTTTCGATTGGGAAGGTGGAGGAAACGCGAGGTGGAGGGTCTTCCTACCATTGGTTGAAGAAGGCCCCAGTGCGTGTATTCTCAACGCGGCAACCTTCGTTGACCCGTCGCGCCGATCCGTCGAGTTCCGAACGGATGGTTCGGATGAGACGTTGAGGAAGAGCCAGTGGAACCGCGCCCTCGTGGAGCGCTTACTTGTGCCGCTCCTAAGAGATGCCTCCACGATAATGATGTACAGCGCTCCGCAACTGATTGAGCAGGAGCCGAAGAAGTATCTATCCCTGTTCCCTTCGGCTCGCGACGCTACCCGGCCCGCGTCGTGTCTCGCGGACATTGTACAAGCGTCGTTTAGCGAGGAGCAATGGCTCCTCAAACTCTACGATGTCTGGACGACACCCTTCGATGTCGAGGTGGGACCGGGTAGCGCTAAGTTGCGGATCGAGAAGGTGCCGGAGTGGCTCGGACGTTACAAGGAGGCGTTTAGAGAACTGTCGAGTGATGTGCGTCGGTTTGTCGCGTGGAATGTGGGCGACGCCGTGGACGCACGTCTGGGAGACGGCGGGAATGTGGAGGTCAGGAAGACCGGCGCGGATGTACCCGATCACGTACTCTTGGCCAATCAGTGTCCGAAACCGAAGGATCTGCAACCACTCCTCAAGCTTCTGGGTGAAGCGCAATTGGGTGCGTCCAGTCTTGAAGGGCGGTGGGCTCTTCAACAGGACGGCGCCGAAGGTTCACTCCTGCGTTTCGACTCCGGTTGCTTGTACTTGGTTAGGACGCAGCAAACACCGCAGGTTTATGAGTCACTCCGCGCAACTGGGATTTCCTTCGAGAAGGCCGAGTGGGTCGCGCCTGATGTGGGTCTTTCCGATCTACGAATGGACCTTGCGAAGGACTTAGCTAATATCCGCGACGCAGACGAGGGCGGTGCGGTGGAACTGCTGCGCCGCACCGGGAGCGAAAACCGTCACGACGTTGTATCCGATTATCACAAGATTGTGTCGGTCGTCGAGTTCTTGTGTTCGCAAAACAAGAATCGGCTCACGGAGGACCTTCGACTGGCATTCCTGATCAAGACCGCCGCTGTAACAGTGGGCCGCCGGCACCTGGGCGTCGTATTTCTTCGTCCCGAGCGGCCCTCGCCCGACGAAGAGGAGTTGTGGCAAGGTCTGCTTCGTCGGACTTTCGCCGCGGTTGATCCACAGTTCGCGCCGCACGTGAGGAGACTCCTTGATCATGCTCCGCACCTCTTGACGTGCTTGGGTGACGATGTCTGCGAGGTCCGTCTCGCCAAAGGCGTCGTGCTTGACCTCCTGCACAAGGTTCGGACGCGGGATGGCGGCTTTGTAGGACGGCTCGCCGAACAAGTGAGTCGGGAGTTGGAAGGGGCTGGCGATCGTCGGACTCTAGTGTATCGTGCGGCCCGTCTGGTCATCCTTGAAGCCGATAGACGGTGGGATTCGATCGAACAGCCACTGCGAGACACCCTCCTGGCGCTCCCCATTCACCGAACTGCCGACGGCGACATGACCTGCTTGCTTCCCGATGGAGAAGTCCCACCGGATCAGGTTCACAGCCATTTCTTCCTCCAGTCTGGGGACGATCTGCGTGACGCGCCATTGCAGCTACCGGCGGGTCAATTGCTGCATAGCCTCGACGTCGACCTCAGACGCTTCTACCGCCTTAGGCTGGGAATTCGTGAGCAAGGGCGAACGGAAATCCTAAAGGAATGCCTGCGTCAGATCGGCGCTGATGCAAGCCGAAGTAGCGGCATTCTGAAGTATGTCGCGCGGCATTACTCAGACTCGGTCGAGCAACTACGCGAGCGTGGTGCAGAAGGAGCCGAAGACCTTCGGGAACTCGACGGACTGTACCGCTCAGCGCGCGGCGTCCTATGCCTAGACGGAAACTGGCGTCCGGCCTCGGAGTGCGTCGACGCGGGCCAACTGCGCCATGTGCTGGCGAGCCAAGGGTTTCACGGACCGCGTCTAGATGAATTGCTCTGCACGTTGAGCTATCCGCAACCGGTTGCGGAGACAGGCTCGGACGCAGCGCGGCTTGCGCTGGACTTATGGGATATCCAGAAATTAGACCGGGACCGTCTGGCCGAGTTGGCGATCACTAGTGAGAGCCCCGGCATCGAGTTCGCTGATCGTATCCGCGTGATCGCTGACAATCTTAAGCTAGTTCCCGAGACGCCACCGAAAAGAGCGGTCGTGATCGGCAGCCAGATTTGCGTAGCTTTAGGCGGGCCGGTTGAACTAGCGAAGCTGGTTCTCGTCGATCCGGGAAACATCGGACTCGGTAATAGCGTCGTGCGGGCCATCGTGCCGGAGGCGGCGGATTTGCCGAGTTTGGCGGCCAAGTTCACCAAGGGTCGTGTCTCCCTCCTCGCCGGCACCTTGCACGCCATCGGCGTTCCTACTATCAACGGGGCAGGGCTCCGTTCACGGACGCTCGCCAATTTCGGGGAGATTTGGTCGCGACTCGATACCGGAGGCCGCCTTGCGCTGCTCGCTTGGTTAGCCAATGACGACACCACTCTTCCAGCTGACGCACCGAATCTTGCTACGGTCCTCGTCGGAGAGGGCGACGGCACATGGGCTTCTCCGTCCGCTGTGATAGCACCTTCTTGGACAACTCCTACACCGCCAAACGTGCCTGCCGCCTCAATCGCCCACACCGACGGAGTTCCGCAGCAGGTACTTCGACTCTGGGACCGATGGTGCGGTGTCCACGATCTTGAAGGGGTTGTGGGCTACGTCGTTCGCAAGACCTCCGAGCTCCCGCGTGAACAATGGCCGGCTGCTGCGAAGCAACTCGCTTGCTGGCTTGAGGAACTCGCAGGCCAGAAGGGAGCCATTGCGGTGACGGCGGCATTGCGCAGCCTGCGGTGGATGTTCGCTAGAAGAGGTGACGATTTCACGTTTCAATTGCCGAACGAGGTCCTCGACCATCTTGGCGCCGAGGTGCTGCGGCACGAGTTCTGGGTCGTGGCGGAGGGTATTCCGACGTCGTTGGCACGGCACGTCGAGACGCGGCAGTTGGAGGGATCGCGCGGCGTTCTCGAGGCGATCAGTCGGTGTCTCACACACTCCTCCTCGGCGCGGCCTGAAACTGCACGAAGCGTCTATGAATCCCTCGTTGAAATGACGTCCGAGGAGCGGACCAAAGAAGTGTGGCGCACGATCGCACGTTCGACGCCCGTATACCGATTGTTCCGCACCGGCGTGCATGGCCCAGATCGACTGGTCCTGGGTGAGGAGTTGTTCCTCGGCGACCAGGAGATCAGAGAAGACTTCGGGCAGGTTCTTTACTGTTTCGGCAGTGGGGACGACCGAAGGAAGACCATCGCTAAGCTCTATCGGAAACTCGGAGTTGCTGGTCGGCCAGACGCGAAGCAACTCGTTGGCGCGCTGTCACGTCTTCCCCACGCATCTCACAACCCTGACGTACATCGCAAGCTCGTCGATGTGCTAACCGGATTGTCGGCGGACGATCTACAAGACCTGCGAGAGGTCGACCTTCGGAACATGAAGGTGCTGAGCTGCGCCAAGACCAACGAACCCCTAGATCATTGCTACACGGATCCGGATCTTGATCGGCCGAGCCGCCTTGTCGAAGGCTGTCGCGAAAAGCTTGTAGATGGGCGAATTTCGTCGAACCACAAATTGCTGGCATGGCTCGACAGCTCGTTTCCCGGTGTAGTAGCGCACTTGCGCTTGGGGGCCGTTGCCGGGTTGACATGCGAGGCCGAACCTGTTGAGGTGCTTGCGAGCAACGTGCTTGATGCCTGGCGCGAGTGGCTGGCCGATCTCGCCGTGCCCGGGTCAGTCGTCCGTGACGACGTCGAAACGCAGGGATTCGTCGTTCCAGCGGCTACACTACAGATCCTTGTAGTCGCCAAGCTCCATGTTCGATATCGCCTTCCAGATGGCTCCGACATCGTTCCATCCGAGGAATGGGTGGGGCCGAAACTGTTTCACGACGCGCAGAGCCGGGTCATCATTCGGCGAGATGTCGTTGATCAGGACTTCTTGGGGCGTGTGGATGACGTCGAGAAGCTCGACGACGATATCGCGGACGAACTGGAAAGGCTTCTGCGCTCGGGCTCAACACACGGTGCAAGTTCCAGTTGCCTGCAACCCTTCGGCGCCCTTCGCGAGACGATCCGCAGAACATTGGAGCGCCCGGGTGCCTTGCTGAGACGCATGAAGGCTGAGAGGCAGGAACATTTCCTTCATCAATATCTCGACCAGACGGCTGATCCGGAATTCTCGCACCTCTTTGATGAGTACCGACGTATCTCCGCTTCCGCATCCGAACGGCGTCGATTGAAGGAGGAGGAGATGCTCAATCTGATCTCGCTACGCTTCGTAAAGGCGAGGCGAGATCAAATCCGCGGCTATGGATATGACGAGTTCGCGATTTTTGCGGAACTGGTCCAGAACGCGGAAGATGCCTACGCCTCGGCCGATCAACTTGGGCTCCCTGAACCACCTAGCCGAGGCGTGACGTTCTCTTACCTACCCTGCGATGGGGCAAGGACCCTGACTGCCGCTCACTACGGGCGCCCGTTCAACCTTTGGCGGTACGGCAGCAATCGGATCGAGGCATTTCGCAACGATGTGGAAGGTGTTTTGAAGTCGGCCGGTTCGTTCAAGCCGTACAGCGGGGTCGTCGGCGCTTCGCCGATCGGCCGATTCGGCCTCGGTTTCAAGAGCGTTTATCTGGTCACTGACGCACCACGAATTCACTCGGGCGACTGGCATTTCAAGATAACTGCGGGATGCATCCCGAAGGAGATCCCGATCCCGACCGACTACACGAAGGGACTGACGAAGGTCGTACTGCCTCTAACCGCCAGCTCTCACGAGGAACGCGATGGAGAAAGGGGCCGATTTGCGAACCTTTTGCCGTTCCTCCGACACGTCGACAAGGTCCATCTCCTGCACTCGGATGGCACTAGGTTAGACCTGCGCGTGACCTCGAAAACCCTGCTCCGCACCACAAAGGAGTATGTCGTTGATCAAGTTTTCATTGAAGGCGCACGACATGTTGCCGGAGGTACGATCCGGTTCCTCCGAGCACGGCAGAGTGGTCATGAGGGCCAATTGGCAGTTCTGCTCGCATCCGACGGTCTACCAGTGCGCTGGAGCGAGGCCTTCGATGCCGATGTCTTTGCGGTACTCCCGCTCCGTCCGAGGCTCGGATGCGGCGTAGGAGTTTCCAACCACTTTGAGGTTCAGTCTGGCCGAACTCACTTGATCGACCCCGCAGGAAATGCTCCTCTGGTCGTCGAGGTGGCGCAGGCCCTGCAGGCAGTTGTGAAAGCGCTGATCGCAGAAAATGCATCAATACCCGGACCCGCGATGACCCGGTTCTGGGCAATATGGCGGTGGGATCGAGGCGACGAAGAAGCGCAGGCCTTGCGCTTGCACCTGGCCAGGGAACTCGCGGCGCTGTCTCGAAACGCCGCAATCATCCCAACCCTCGATCCTCAGCGTTGCGTGAAGTTCGACGGGACGGCTCTGTTCTCGTTTGACGGCATTCCCGAAGAGCTTGCCAGCACACTGCTCGATCAAGCGGTCGAGTTCCCATTTCACGGCACATATGAACACTTGCAGAAGGGAAACGTCATTCCCGAACCGATTCGGTCGGCCGTTCTTCGGACTTATATGGCCGCCCAGGACGACACCCCGATTGCCATGTCGCGCATTGGCTGGCCCGACCTTGGCGAGGTGTTTCTCGCCAAATCGTGGCTTGAGCCGGAACTGGTCTCCGCCATGGCTCGCAGCCTTCCACAGGAGAAGTTGGGCGAAGTGAGGCCGTGGTTGTGCAAATGCAGGTTTCAAGCCGGGAACGGCGAGCCCAAGCTGGCCAGCACTCTGCTGCCGCCGGGTTTCCCTGGTGCGAAGCAACTCCCGTTGCGACCAGCGGACCAACTCCACGAGTCATACGACGAAGAGGCCGTATCGCTGTTGAAGCAGGTCGGCCTTCCTTCTCGTCCCCCACTCGAGAGGATCAAGTTCTGGGTGCGCTCTGGTCTCCAAGAAGGCGAGTGCTGCAACCTCCTGCGTTACCTTTCCGATGCCGGACGGTGGCGGCGAGACTACTACGAGCTCGGTTCGCTATTGACTGGCCCGTGGTTCGCGTCCAACAGGACACAACTCACCACGGCCGAAGCATTCCGGCAGGGCCTCGTGCCTATCGAAGAACTCGATCCAGATCCGGCTTTCCGTGCATGGCTGGGCATTGACACAGGGCCGCTCCAAATCAACCTCGACGCGACCCGATGGGACCGTCCCGTTGCGGACCCAAAGAAGGCGCTCGAGATGATTTGGGCATGGTGGTCCAAGGACAGCGTGACTTTCGTGAGAAGATACGAGCAGCAGACGTACCCCCACGGTGCCCCACCACAATTACAAGTGTGCTTCGCAGAACGCGACTTTGCTCAGCGCGAGAATTGGCTCTCCCTATTTATTCTCGGCGCGCTGCATACCATGGGTAGAACCAAGCGGGAACAGCACCGGGGATTCCTCGAAATGTGCAGGCTCCGGGGCTGGATGGAAGTGTTCGCGGATTTGGAATCTACAGCCGAGCAATGGATCCATGTTCTCGACCGTTACCTGGACGAGCAGACCAACGACAGCCTCTTCTATCATTGGGTTCGCCAGTTCGTGAGCATCTACCAGATCGCGCGATCGTTGCCTGAGTATGTCGGCAGTTTCTTGGATATAGATAAACACGATGACCGTTTCGACTTTGACGAGATCTTGAAGTCCCGCAATGCATCTTCGCAATCAGGCGGCGGGTGGGATGCACCCCCGCTCACGCGCACCCTGGGCATTGGCGCATGTTTTGTGGTTCGCGAGCTAGTGCGGACGGGCGTCCTCACATCCCGCCATGCCCACGACCATGCCTACGTCGGCGTCGGCAGCGTCCGGAATGTGTTCGTGAGGCTCGGGATGTCCGAGTTGCGCGGCGAGGGGGCCAGCTACCGTCATTCTTCGCAGATCCACCGCTTTCTCCTCGACCACCTCGGCCCGGACCGGGCACATTTTGACCGGTGCTTCGATCTCCCGTTCCTTGCGATAGCCGAATCCGCCGAACTCCAAAGGCACTTTTTGGACTGCCATCTGCCCGCTGAGGAAGAATAGAGGTCATATGAGTCTGAGAGGAAAGATTCTTACAGCCGGCGATCTCGTTCGGCACCTGCGATTCGGGAGTGGTACGGTGCGCCTGGATGAAGGAGACACGGCGGTTGTTCGCTTCGACGATGGGCTGCAAGAGTGTGACAAGGCTGAACTCACTGCCGTAGCTACTCCTCTTCAGGAGATCTTCGCTTCGCAGTGGCATTCCCCGATCGAAGTGGTCACGCGTGCGCAGGCAGCTGCTATCGAATCGGTAAACGACACGTGGGGCGTTCTCTCGACCTCGCGTATCGCGCTGCTGCCGCATCAGTTGTGGGTCTGCCGACGAGTCTTGGCCACGTGGCCGACCCGCTGGCTCGTCGCTGACGACGTCGGATTGGGGAAGACCATCGAGGCCGGGCTCGTGTTCTGGCCGTTGATCGCCAAAGGAACCGTACGGCGGCTGCTAATCATCTGCCCGGCGTCGCTCGTCGAACAGTGGAACCAACGGCTGCGGACCATGTTCGACATTCGCGTCGCCATCTATGCCGGCGATGCGGATACGGAACGAACTGATTTCTGGGGAACGCACGATAAGGTGGCTGCGTCCCTGCAGAAACTTCGAGTCGAGAACAAAGGACGCCACGAGCGTCTGCTTGAGAGCGAGCCCTGGGATTTAGTTGTTGTTGACGAAGCGCACCATCTGAACTCCGATGAAAAGAGCGGACCTACGTTGGGGTATCAGTTTCTACAGAAGCTCGTCGACGCCAACCGTGTGAAATCGATGCTATTCTTCACGGGCACTCCCCACCGAGGAAAGAACTTCGGCTTCATATCGCTCTTGAAGCTCCTACGACCTGACCTGTTCGACCCGAAGCAGCCCCTTGCCCGGCAACTGCCCCACCTCCGTGAGGTGATGATCCGCAACAACAAGCAGAACGTGACCGACCTGAAAGGAAACCGGCTTTTCCAACCACCCGTCGTCAAGAATCTTGAGTTCCAGTTTTCACCCGAGGAACGCGAGTTTTACGAAATGCTGACGGACTTCATTCAGTCCGGACAAGCCTATGCCTCCTCGCTCGACGCGACCACCGGCAAGGCCGTCCAACTGGTTCTCGTCGCAATGCAGAAGCTGGCTTCAAGTTCGGTGGCGGCCATTCGCCGTGCGCTCCGGGGGAGACTGGCGCGGATCGCGGAGGGGAGGCGACAGTTGGACGAGTTTCAGGCGCGACGGGAGACGCGACTTCGGCGGCTCGACGAATGCGAAGAGTTCGAGAAGCAGGGCGATCTGGATGCTCTCAGCCGCCTGGACGAGGAAATCGCAGAGCTTTCAAGCGAGCTTCGACTGATGGAGAACGAGGAGCCGAGGCTTCGTGAACTGATCGTGTCGGCGGACAAGGTCGTCCGCGAGACGAAGATGGATAGGATTGTCACGATCCTGCACAACGAATACGCAGGCCGACAGGTGCTGTTCTTCACCGAATACAAGGCGACCCAGTCGCTCCTGATGTCGTCATTGATGAGCGAATTCGGTGATGCCTCGGTAACCTTCATCAACGGCGACGACCGCGCTGATGAGGTTGTATTCCCCTCTGGTGAAACTAGAAGCGTTGTGCTGCAGCGTAGCGATGCAACCGATCGGTTTAATGCGGGTGAGGTCCGGTTCCTCGTTTCGACCGAGGCGGGGGGCGAAGGAATCGATCTACAGGAAAGCTGCCACAGTCTCGTTCACGTCGATCTCCCTTGGAACCCGATGCGGTTGCACCAGCGAGTGGGCCGACTGAATCGTTACGGCCAGAAGAGCCAGGTCGAGGTCATCGTCCTTCGCAATCCAGAGACGGTTGAAGGACGGATCTGGGAAATCCTGCAGACGAAGATGAATGAGATCATGCTCGCGCTCGGCCACGCGATGGACGAACCGGAAGACTTGCTGCAACTCGTCCTTGGCATGACCTCTCCGGGCGTGTGGCGTGAGTTGTTTGTCGACTCTCAACAAGTTCCGAGGGACTCTTTGGCCCAGTGGTTCGATCACCGAACTGCGCAGTTCGGCAACAATGACGTAATTGAGACCGTTCAGAACCTGGTCGGAAACTGCGCACGATTCGATTTCCAGGAGATCTCCGATCAGCTTCCCAAGATAGACCTTCCCGCGCTACGGCCTTTCTTCTTATCCATGCTGAAACTCAACCGCCGCCGGGTCGAGCAGCGAGACGACAGCCTCGCGTTCCGCACACCGGAGGCCTGGCAAACTGAGCCGGGGATCTTCCCCGCCTACCAGGGAATGGTTTTTCGGCGAGAGGTTCGGGGCCGTGGCGCCGCTCGGCGGGTCCTGGGAGTGGGCCATAAGGTGATGAACGCGGCCTTGCGACAGGCCCGAGAGAGTAGCGCAACGATCGCGACACTGCCCGTGGAAGTTGTGCCCCGACCGCTTGTGGTGTACCGAATCCGCGACAAAGTGACCGGAGAACAGCGCACGGTTCGGTCGGTGATTCTCGCGGTCGAGATCGCCGAAGGGACCACAGGTGCGGATATAGTCATTAAGGACTGGGAGTTGCTCGAAAGGCTAAACGGGCTTGTCGGTGCACGGGGCTTTCGCGTGAAGAACTCCGTTCCGCCCGCAGATACCACACGTGTAGAGCAGGCCATCGATCGCGGCACTTCTATAGCGCGGGACAAGGCATCGGAGTTGGGCTTTCCGTTTCGCTTTCCGGAGGTCGAGGCGATTGCCGTTTTGTGGCCCGTTGCCTCAGCTGCCAAGGAACAAGAGCCGGAAGAGGGAGACGAAGATGTTGGCAACGACGGCGAGGGTTGACCAGTTTGCCCGGTCGTACGGCGAACAGCGGACCGCGAGCCTGCCAACGGAAGGCCTGCCGGAGATTGAGGGTGGCAGTGAAGAAAGCCCTTCCGTCCGGCAACCCTTCCGGCGGCTGGTCGCTACTGAGCCGCCTTCGTCCTCGATTCGGAATGGGCATGCCTGCCTAGCCTGCGACGGCCAGGAATGGGTTATTGTCGAGCGCTGGGCTCATGTCGAGGACCCGGATTGAGGCTGGCAGGGTTGCCAGCAAGGTGTTTAGGTGTTTGGATACAATCCGACACATCACATTCCCGAGCGGGCATATTTTGGTCAGCAAGGCGTTATTTGTGAGCACGCTTCCCGTACGGTAATATTTCCCTTGTATTCCCCCTGTAGATGATAAGATATTCCCGTACGGGAATAGTTTGGAGGCAGGCCTTTGAGATACACGGCCGCGCAGATCGGCAAACTGATACGGGACACCCGCAAGAAGCTGGGCGTCACGCAGAAGGATCTCGCCCTGACCTCCGGGACGG
>Ga0181520_10001865_pt1 | contig 41414 bp, 38 predicted proteins | sample PEATcosm2014_Bin_29_FD_132451 | JGI IMG/M metagenome (GOLD analysis project Ga0181520, IMG submission 132451) | Peatland microbial communities from MTU Mesocosm Facility, Houghton, MI, USA - PEATcosm2014_Bin02_30_metaG | ecosystem: Environmental > Terrestrial > Soil > Wetlands > Peat | place... | reverse complement strand
GCCGGCATCGGCATCAACGTGCACCAGGGCAGTTTCGACGTGGGTTTGGCAACGCCGGCGACTTCGCTGGACATCGAATCCGCCGGTCTCATCAGCCGCCAGGCGCTGCTCGTGGCCCTGCTAGAATCGCTGGAGCGCGAAGCGACGGGACTGGTCGAACAGGACGCGCACAAGAGGATTCCCGCACGCATTGAGCATGCCTCGACATGGATTCGCGGACGGCACGTCGAAGTGCACGGACCACAGGCGTGCTTCGGCATCACCGCAGGCCTCGACGATCGGGGTTTCCTGCTGGTGAAGGCCGGCGGAGGCTTGATTGCCGTGCGAACCGGCGGGATTCGCGAAGTGAAGACAGGCTGAACAGGATGCTTCTTGCTCTCGATGTCGGCAATACGAATACGGTTCTTGGCCTCTATCAGCTGGACGTTGAGCCGCTGCAGCTCGCGGCTCACTGGCGCGTGACGACACATCGGACGCAAACGGTGGATGAGTACGGCGTCTTTTTCGTGAATCTTTTTGAGATGCACGGGATGTCGCCGAAACAAGTCACACACATCATCATTTCGTCCGTGGTGCCTCCCGTGGAGTCTACGCTGCGCCAGATGTGCGAAAACTATTTTCATCTGGAGCCGCTGTTTGTCGAGCCTGGGATCAAGACCGGTATGCCGGTGCTGGTCGACAATCCCACAGAGTTGGGCGCGGATCGGCTGTGCGACTCGATTGCCGCATTCGAAAAATATGGCGGCCCGTGCATTGTGGTCGACTTCGGCACGGCGACCAAATTCGAAGTGATCTCGGAGCGCGGCGAATATCTGGGCGGCGCCATTGCACCTGGTCTCGGCCTTAGCGCCGACGCGCTCTTTTCGCGCGCCGCGCGCCTGAGCCGCGTCGACATCAAGCGGCCGGCCAAGGTGATCGGCACGAATACCACGGGGCATCTGCAGAGCGGTCTCTACTACGGATACATTGGGCTCGTGGATGGAATCATCGAGCGCATTTTCGAGGAGCTCGGCCATAAGCCGCGCGTGATTGCCACCGGCGGCCTGGCGCGCATGGTCGCCGCGGACTCGCGCTATATCGCGGAGATCGACGACATGCTCACGCTCGATGGCCTGCGTATTCTCTTTGAGCGCAATCGCGCGCCGCGCCCACGCAGCCGCGCACATTGAGGCGCCGTGCGCAACTATTTCAATTACTTCACCGAAATTGAGGAGCGCTTTCAGCAGAGGCGCGGCGCGCTCCTGCTGCTTTCGACGCTCGATTGGGCGTTGATCGAGACTTGGCGCGAGGCTGGCATTCCGCTGGAGGCAGCTTTGCGCGGCATCGACGCGGCGTTCGACAAGCATGAGGCTCAGCCGAAGCGTGGGCGCAAGCGACGGATTAACGGGCTGGCGTGGTGTTCGCAGGCAGTGATGGTCGCGGCCGAAGAACTGCGCGAGGCTTCGGCCGGCGCAGCGGCAGAACCTGCAGAGAGCCGCGAATCGGGATTCGAGCACGAGCGCGTGGCCGCACATCTTGAGACCGCTGCGGGTGCGCTGCGCGTGGCGACGATCGCCCCGGACGCCTGCGCGACGACAGCATCGCGCTTAGTTGAACTGGCGGACGAGGTTCGGATTTCGAATCCGTCGAGCGCGGCCGCGCACGATCTGGAGGCGCTTGAACGCACTCTTACCGTTCTAGAAGAGAAGCTTTTCGCGGCATTGACGGCTGCGGCTCCGGAGGAACTGCTGGTCGGGCTGAAGGAACACGCTGCACAGGAGCTTGCGCCGTATCGCAGCCGCATGGGGGTCGTCCAACTGCGCCAAGTGGAACACCAGTTCGTAACCAAGCAGCTTCTGGTGCAGTACGGATTGCCGCGTCTCAGCCTTTTTTACATGAGCCAGCAATGAGCGCGCAGAACACACAGCTCGTGCAGATTGAGAAGCCTGTTTACGGTGGCGCGTTTCTGGCGCGCGTCGAAGGCAAGGCAGTTTTTGTTCCCCTCACGCTGCCGGGTGAGCAAGCACGCGTCCGGATGGTTGAAGAGAAGCGAGGGTATGCGCTCGGGGAGGCAGAGGAAATAGTTACAGCGTCGGCGGAACGGATCGCACCGGGCTGCCGGCATTTTGGCGCTTGCGGAGGCTGCCACTACCAGCACGCAGACTATGCGTCGCAGCTTGGATTCAAGCAGGCGATCCTGCGCGAGACTCTTGAACGCGGCGGCTTGCGCGCGCTGCCGGAGATCGCCGTGCGCGGGGCTGATCCCTGGGGCTATCGCAATCGCATCCGACTTGCGTTCGATGCGGACGGGAACCCGGGCTATCGCGGGCGCCGTTCGCACGCCGTGGTTCCCGTAAGCGAGTGTCCCATCGCTGCGCCGCTTTTGCTCAAGGCTGCCACTGCCTTTGCCGCAATGCTGCGCGAATCGGGACTTGCGCTGCGTCCCACAGAAATCGCTCTCTTTTGCAATGCAGATGAAAGCGCGCTACTCGCCAGTGTTTTCGTCCCCGCACCGGGGAAGTTCCGTTTTGATGAAATTGCGGGCGCATTCAAAGGGCGAGTTCCAGGATTGCTTGGGTTGGAGTTCGCGGTTGAGGGCCGCAAAGGCGAACAGCCGCGCACGCTCGCGCGTTGGGGCGCGATTTCCCTCACCTATCGTGCTGCCGGTTTCGACTATCGCGTCGACAATGGATGTTTTTTTCAGGTCAATCGCTGGTTAGTGAATGCGCTGGTCGAGCGCGTGACTTCAGGCCGCAGCGGCAAGCTCGCATGGGACCTGTTCGCGGGTGTCGGCCTCTTTTCACGACAGCTCGCGGCGAGATTTGAGTACGTGGTGGCAGTCGAATCTGCGCCCTCCGCAAGCGAGGCTCTCAAAGAGAATCTTAAGAACACGCACAGCGGGACCGTTAAAGCAGAGGCACTCGCGTTTCTGCGCCGCCATTCGAAGAGTGAAATACCAGACCTGATTGTTGTCGACCCGCCGCGGGTTGGACTTGGCCCTGAGACAACGGCGCAGCTCGCGAGGATTGGGGCGCCCGAAATCGTTTATGTTTCCTGCGATCCAGCTACGCTCGCCCGCGATCTTCGCGCGCTTTCGGGATCCGGCTACCAGGTCGAATCCGTCACGCTCGTCGATTTGTTTCCACAGACGTTCCATCTGGAGACGGTAGTTTCACTTCGTCGCGCCTGATACCCTTCTTATAAGAACTCCTCGTCCCTTCACCCGCCATGCAAGCGGAACGCCCCAGCTCCGGGCCCCAATTCACAACTGCTTCAACGGCGGACGCGACTTCCCACACGAGTGTCATTCCTCTCTTTCATGCAGCGTGGCTGTTTTCGCTAGGAATCGCCTGTTCGTGGGTTGTCTGGCTGCGACCTAGCATCGTGCTGCTTGCGTTGGGCCCGGTCGCAGCCCTTTGCTGCATCGCCGCGATTCATGCGCCGCGTATCGTGTGGCTTCCGCTTGCGGTGTTGTGGTGCATGCTGGGCGCCTGGTGCGCGGAGATGGAGCCACATCCGGCCGCAGCTCCAGTTGTCTCCGCGCTCTCGGACGGACTCTTGCGGACAATCGAAGGAACTATCGTCGATGCTGCACCGATGCGGAGTGAACACATTGAGAACGTGGAGGAAACACCTAGCGAGAATCCGTCGCAACGGGTTGATGTGCGCGTGGCTAGCATTGAACTCGTCACCGATGCAGAGGATCGGCAGGCACCCGCTGATGGTAGCGTGCGATTGACGGTTCGCTGGCCGCAGCAATCGCAGGTTCCGGCACTCCCGCGCGGTTTCACATGTGGCGAGCGAATTCGGGCCATCGTCCGTCTGCTTCCGCCAGAGGAATATCGAGACCCGGGCGCGTGGAGCCGGACAGATTATTTGCTTGACCAGGGAATTACTTCGTCCGGCTCGGTCAACCTTGATCGCGTGGAAGACCTGGGACCGGCACAAACGCGATCGCTCCATTGCCGCCTTGCCGCGCTGCAGCATGCGTCGGGCGCGCGTCTTCTTGCTTTGCCTGCTGCAATGCGGGGCTTTCCTGCGGCGCTCCGATTGAGCGAGGACGACGCCGTGATGCTGGCTGCAATGACCACCGGTGACCGTACGTATCTCACGCATTCGTTGCGCGTCGGCTTTGAACGCACGGGATCGTTTCACATGCTGGTGGTGTCTGGTTTTCACCTGGCGATTGTTGCGGGGTGCTTTTTCTGGATCACCCGGCGCGTGCGCATGTCGCGCGTCCCGGCCATGCTGATCACGATCGTTGCGTCCTTTGCATACGCCCTGTTCACAGGCTTCGCCACGCCGGTACAGCGTTCTCTCTGGATGGTCACACTGTATTTGCTGGGTACATTGATCTACCGCGAACGCAGTCCTTTGAACGCCATCGGATTCGCGTCGCTCTGCCTGCTGGCCGTTAGCCCGCGCAGCCTCTTCGATTCCAGTCTTCAGATGACGCTGCTGGCGGTCGTGGCCATTGCGGGCATTGCCGCTCCTTTGCTCGATAAGAGCATTCATCCGTTTCTGGTTGCCACGCGCGATCTGCGCACAGTGGCCATCGACATAAAGCTGGAGCCCCGACTCGCGCAGTTTCGTGTTGTGCTACGCATGATCGCAAGCCGCTTGCAGAGGGCGATTTCTGCTCGCATGGCCTGGCGCATCTTTCCCTCGTCGATTCGATTAGCTCTGCGCTGTATTGAGTTGCTCGTGGTCTCGTGTGTGGTGGAGCTTGCGATGGCGCTGCCGATGGCGATCTACTTCCACCGCATCACGGTGTTTGCCTTGCCCGTGAACATCTTCATTCTGCCGCTGCTCGGCTTGTTGATGCCGGCTGCTCTGCTCACATTGCTCACACAGCTCGTGTGGCCCGCAGCCGCTGTGGTGCCGGCAATGATTGCGGCTCTGCTTCTTCATATCGGAGTCTGGCTGGTTCACTTGTTCGGATCCCTTGCGCTGGGCGATTTTAGAATTCCCTCGCCGCTCGTGCGGCAATCCATGGCTTTCTGCGTTCTGTTGGCCGCAGCAATGGTGCTGGCGAATCGAGGCCGCAGGCCAACTCGGCAAGACCGCATTTCGGACAGACGATTCTTTCTCAATGGAGTAGGCGCATGGGCAGCACTCGCGCTTGCAGCCATTGCTGCCGTCTTGCCGCGGCCGATCGACCATCCCCACCATGCGCTTTTTTTTGAAGCGATCGACGTGGGGCAAGGCGATTCTTTGCTGCTGATCACGCCGGACGGCAGGACACTGCTGGTGGACGGTGGTGGATTTGGCGGTGGGCCCCGGCAAGCTCCGCAGGATTTCGACATCGGCGAGGAAGTCGTCTCGCCGGCGTTGTGGGCGCATGGCATCCGGCATCTCGATGTGGTGGCTCTGAGCCACGCACACTCCGATCACATGGGAGGGCTGCCGGCAGTGTTACGGAATTTCCATCCTTCTGAGTTATGGGTGGGCAACAACCCGCGCGTGGCAGCCTACACCGCACTCCTGGAGGAGGCGAACCGGCTTGGCATCAGGGTCCGTGCGCTGCGCGCAGGGGATGTGTTGGCACTCGGCGAAGCGAACTTGAACGTGCTTGCGCCCTTCCGCGATTACGTGCCCGGCGCAGAGCCGACCAACAATGATTCGCTGGTGCTTCACATGGCATATGGCGGAACGTCGGTGATGCTGGAGGGCGATGCAGAAGAACCGATCGAACAAGCCATGCTGACAGAGCCTGATTTGCAAAGCACGGTGTTGAAGGTCGGGCATCACGGCAGCGTCACATCCACTCGACCTGATTTTCTGGCGCGCGTTACGCCGCAGTGGGCTGTCATTTCGTGCGGGCTGCATAATCGCTATCATCATCCACGTCAGGAGGTATTGGCAGAATTGCAGGCAGCGAAGGTCCGCACTTACGTAACCGACATCAACGGCGCTGCGTGCTTTCAACTGGATGGAATCGAGGCGGCCGCGGTCTCGTGCGAAGTACCGAGATCTCGCTAAAATCGTAATCTGATCCCAAGCTGAATTTGCCGCGGACGATAGAAGTCGGTTGCATTTACATTGAGCGGCAGGCCGAATTCGGTTTGACCGGTCTTCAGTCCGGTGAGGAAGTTAAGCGTCGGGAAGCTTCCATTGAGACTTCCCGATTCAATGGAATAGCCGACCGTTTCGAGCTCAGTCACATTCTGGTGATTGAACAGATTGAAGCTTTCCGCCAGCAATTCCAGCTGCCGCATCGATCCGAGGTTGAAGTGTTTGGCGAGGCGCAGATCGGCTTTCCACGTTCGTGGATAGCGATAGGTGTTTCGCCCCACGCCATACACGCGATTGTCGCCGCCATAGCCGTTCATCCCAGGCGCAAATGCAACGATCGCCGTCCCCGTGGTGTCAAATTCCTTCGCCAACGATCCAGAGGTGCGCATGGTGTAGGGGAGCCCGCTATGGAATGTGCCGATTCCCGAAAGCATCCATCCGTTCGCAAATTGTGCGGTTTCGCCATGCAGCTTCCACTTCGGCTCCCAGATGACAGCGGCTGATGCTGCGTGGCGCACATCGAGGTCGCTGGTGCCATACTCTTCCTGGAAATCGGTAGGATCGAAGACGCTCGGCCCTGTCACGCTTGCGCTCTCATTGGGATTCCAGTCCATGGCATGCGCGTAGGTGTAGCGCGCGTGCAGCGTAATGCCTGCGCGACTGCTGCGTGTCACGCGCAGCATCGCCGCCTCATACGTCGAGTTGGCACGGCTGAAGATTTCCGTCACCTGTTGATAGTTGGGATTGAGCCGACCGGTGAAGCCGCTCGACGCATCGGACGACGGCCACGATGCGAAGAACGGAACCGTGATCTGCGGCGTCTTAATTGGGCCCGAGCCGTTACCATCGACAACTGCATAGGTGATGGTCTGCGGATTGACGGTGGGATCGATGTTCGCGTCCTCGGTGACAGGGAGCCTGCGGCCCAAACTGGCCATGGCGCTCGCGTCGATGTGAATGTGACCTGGCATTGTTTCCTCAACGGAAGCGACGGCTTGATGCACTTCGCCGTTGCGAAAACCGGGTGCGAACTCGACCGCACCCGGTTTGACTATTGAGGCTGGTTCGCCGGCGAGCACGTAAGGAAATGGCGGAGCGCCTCCAGCGTTGAGATTGTCCGTGGGCCGCATGAAGAAATTCGAATCGCCTTTGAGGGAGCCGGTCTGCGTCAGTGCGTTCTCAAACGTTGCATTCGGCGTGCGTCCAAAATACATCCCATATCCGAAGCGCAGCATGGGCCAGTGACTCTCGCCAACGCCCCAGGCAATGCTGGCGCGTGGCCCCCATTGGCTCCCGAGGCTCGGCATCTTTTCCGTGAGAGGCAAATCGGGATTGTTGAGCAGCACGAAGGGCGGCGGGCTTTGCTCCAATTCCCAGCGCATTGCAAACGAAGCGACGATCGTCTTTTTCGGCTGCCATTGCGACGTGACAAAGCCAGCCCAATCGTTGGTGCTCAGCCACCAGTTTGTCGGACCCATGGTCTGCGAGTACGAGGAATAACAAGGCAGATACCCAAGCCCGTGCAGTGTGCCCGCTGAGTCGCGCCACACTTTTCCGGTCTGGTCGCAGTTATGCTGATCCATCGGATTCAACTGGCCGTTCAGACCGAAGGCAGCGAAGGCCAGCGCGTCCGAGGCAAAGTTCTCAACGCTCGCATAGTCGTATGTGCCCGTCTGGTTGCGCAGAAATCCGGTTGCATCGTTGTTGTGCCTGAAATCGAGACCGGCTTTGATCAGCGTCGCGCCCCGCACCCAGCTCAGTTGCTCTTGCGCCTCGTAGAGATGCTCGTCGGGGTAACCGCCCGGACCGAAGCGCGAAGGATTGCCGATGGTGAAACCGTAGCGCGAATCGACGGTCATCTGCGGCAGACGATCCCAGGCGTTGCTGATGAGCGATTGCTCGAAAGCCGACGGGTTTTCGGGAGGCGTCGTAAGGAATTGCCGACCGACGGATGCTTGCGTGACAGCGAGCAGATTGGGCGTCAGGAAAGCTTCCCAGCGACCGAGCATCCATTGATCGTCGGCCCGGCTCGATCCGTAACTGTGCGTACCGTACGTTTCAGACGCTCGTGTCAAGCCGCCTCCCGGCGAATCCCACAGCGCTCCCGTTCCTTCGATTGTGAACTTGTGACGCTCTCCGACAGCCCAATCGAGGCGGCCAAAGCCGGTCCATTGAGAGGACGCGCGAGCCGCCGGGCCTAGCAAGCCGTCGAGAGTTTGGAGCATGCTGGAATAAGCGCCAAGGCCCTCCGCAACGGGACTGGTACTGCTGAGACCGAGCCGTGAACTGAGAACCTGCATCTGGTCATTTGAGGGTTGCGCAAAGAAGTCATCCAGATGCTTGACAGTCGAAACAGCTGGGTCATCGCGCTTAAAGCCGTCGAGGGCAGCAAACCAGAAAAGTCGGCGTCGAAAAATATGGCCGCCAACGCCGAACCCAAAAATCATTTCCTGATCTTTCGGTGTGTAGGGCGCAGCCGCAAACACCGGAGTTGTCGTGAGCGTGGCAGGTGAAGTTTGCTGCACCCACTGCGTGAATGGATTCTGCGCACCAAGGAGGTTTCCGCGATCAAAAAGAAATCCCTGCCCATGCATTGCACCGGTGCCGCGCTCAGTCTCGACATTCAGACGCCCGCCCGGACTGCGATCACCGCCTGCTTCGACGATGCCCGAGCCCATTTGAACTTCACGGATCGCCGCTTCACTTCCCCCCGGGCCGATCAGCGACGCGGGCAGTCCCTTCATACGTCCCGCGCTTGTGCCACCAAAGGCGAGCCGTGTATTCGCGCCCTCAACCGTCGTCGCAGACGAACCCGACCCATCGCGGACCTCTGACGTGCGGCCGGTTTCGGAGTCGGCATCTCCTGTGGACGCATCAGGCAGAAAGTTCTGCCAATTCCGGCCGGCCAACGGCAACGCATAGAGTTGAGCCGCGAGCAGAGCGGTGGCAAGTGCTACACATCGGAAACGTCCCCTGCTGTTTCGATGATTGACCGGGGCGATCGTACACCGATTTGCAGCGCCTCGTGCGCGGCCTGAACTGCGATCTCGGTGACGGTAGAACCGAGTAGGCCCGCCGCAGCCAACCGAGGGTCAGCCATAGCGGCCGGTACGCCGGGCAATGGGATTAATGTGAGGGCCGTTACCGGAAGCGCGGCGTTTCGATTCGTTTCCGGGATTGATTCGCTCGCGATTTGGAATCCGCCAGAAGACGCCGGAATCTCGGTGATCGGAATGCGGCCAGTTTCATGCTGCTTATCCTCCGACGAAGAGCGCGCGGGCAAGGACAGCGAGCGCAACGCCTCCGGCTCAAGGGCAACGACAAATGGCGGCTCAATCGGCTCGGGGATTTCGCGCGATGCGAATCTGATGACCGGCTCAACCAAAGAAGGTGACGCTGTCGCCGTCGCTATCTTGTCTCCTACGGGCGATGTGGACTTGGCTGCAAGGGGCGATGCGGCAGTTGCTACTTCCTCGCGTGACGCGGGAGTGAGCTGCACGGCAATCTGCATCCGCTCCTCGTGTCCAGCGATGACTTCGATGCCGTTCACGGAACCGTGGCCCAGGCGAAGACTGAGTGCCTCGAGCGAATAATCGCCGGGCTCGATTCCTTTGAAGCTGTAGTTTCCACCCTTCGTTGTCGTGGTGCGCAATTCAGCTCCGGTGGCTTGGTTGCGCAGGGTTATGGATGCGCCTTCGAGTGGCTTGGAGTAAAGATCCGTCAGCTTACCGGTGAGGGAGCCGGTGGCTGATTGGGCAAACCCTGACCTACTCGCGCCTGACGCAATCCATGCGATCAGCAGCGCGGCTCGCGCCAGCGACTTCGTCCAACTGCAGTCTGCCATGGAGGACCGGCTTGCAGCAGAATTCGGGGGTTAGGTGCTTGCTACATTGCCTGCTCTTGTGGCGGGTCGATCTATATAAATGCGCTCTCGCGTCGGTAAGTCCATCATTAATCCCGCGCGATTTCGCTGGGTGAGGCAGTAATCTCAGCCAGGATTCTAGGTCATCCGCTCAAATTATCAGGTGCCGTTTATCACAGCCCATCGTGTTCCTGCGCTTCCGGTAATGAAGCCGCAAAAACGCACCGGGAACAATGCATCCCGCGCTGGTTGATAAACTAAAAGGACTGTCCTTTGGGCTCCGGAGTCATCCGGAGAGCCGATCCACATGAAAGAGACACATCCTGAAATTCCGGTTTACCCATGTTTATTGATGAAGCAAAGATCCGCGTGAAGGCGGGCGACGGGGGCAACGGCTGCATGGCCTTCCGGCGTGAGAAATTCGTGCCCCGCGGAGGTCCCTCTGGCGGCGACGGGGGGCGCGGCGGCGACGTCATCATGGAGGCCTCGCAGCGCCACAATACCCTGATCCATTTCCGCTACAACCCGGAACATAAGGGGCAGCGTGGCGAGCACGGTATGGGCTCGAATTGCACCGGACTCGACGGCAAGTCGACCGTGCTGCAGGTGCCTGTGGGCACAGTGGTTTATGACCAGGAGACCGGTGAGCTGGTACACGATTTTCAGGAGCCCGACGAACGCATCGTTGTGGCCAAGGGCGGGCGCGGCGGACGCGGCAATCAACACTTTGCCACCAGTACCCACCAGGCTCCGCGTGAACATGAATTGGGGCGTGCGGGCGAGGAACGCACTCTTCGATTGGAATTGAAACTGCTGGCCGATGTGGGCCTGGTCGGCTATCCCAATGCGGGCAAGTCGACGCCGATCTCGCGCATTTCCGCCGCCAAGCCGAAGATCGCAGACTATCCTTTCACGACGCTTGAACCGAATCTCGGTGTTGTGACTGTGGGAGAAGAGCCACACCAGGAATCGTTTGTCGTGGCGGATATGCCGGGCCTGATTGAAGGCGCGCACCTGGGGCAGGGACTTGGGGTCCAGTTTCTGCGACACATCGAGCGCACGCGATTGCTGGTTCATCTGGTGGATGTGTCGGATGCTTCCGGCCGTCCCGATCCGGTGGAGGACTTCAAGGCGATCAACCAGGAGCTGGCCAGCTTCGGCCACGGGCTTGAGGAAAAGCCGATGATCGTTGCCGCGACAAAAATCGATGTGGCCAATCCGGAGAAGCTGAAGAAGCTGGCGGCGCACGCGAAGCGGCGCAAGCTTGAGTTCCACGCTATCTCTGCCGTCACCGGGGCGGGGATCGATGAGTTGAAGTGGGCGCTGGCGAAACGGTTGCGGCGGGAAGACGAAGTTTAGTTTGCCGCAGTTCAGAAACCTTGTTAGTAGCCGGCTTCGCGTCCGTGGCGCACTGCGAGAATCACCGCCTGACTCCCGTCAAAGTGATACAGAACCACGTAAGCGCTTTGTCCGAACTGAATGATCCACTCACGAAATTCGGGCGGTAGATCGTCGACCGGTCGACCGATTTCAGGATGGCTGGCAAGGATTTGAACGCCTTGACGAATGGTCTGAATCGCGCGCTTGGCCGCACTGGGGCTCTTCGTATCGAGAAAATCGTGAAGGCGGGTCACATCGCGAAGCGCTGCTTGAGACCACCTTAGGGATGGCATTCCGGTGTCTCAGCGTCCTCACCCGCTTCGAGCTTTGCCAGCCAAGCATCGGCTTCATCGCCCGTAAGATACAAGCCCGTCTCTTGATAATGCGCCCAAGCCGCCAAAGCGTCTTGCTTGAGCTGCTCGCGCTTCTCTTCGCGCCCGACATATTGCTCGACGGCCTCACGCATGATCCAATGCGCCGACCTTTTCTGAACGGCAGCGAGTCGCTGCACACGATCCTTCAACTCAGTGTCGAGTTTGAGACTGGTTGTGGATTGAGCAGGCACTAACAGCACTCCAAGGTGTTACTTACAGCTACTCTAGCATACTTCGTGACACTACACCATCGCCCGTTCTTTCACGGTTAGATATTGATTCAGTACAGAGGACGTAAGGGCCTCGGGATTCAGATCGAGCGTGAGTGCGCCTTGCTCATGCAGACGGGCCAAGAGCAACTCACGGCGCCCGGCCATCTCCTGCGCGGCGGCGGCGCGAAACATCTGCTCGACATTCTTCGGGCGTGCGCGGGCGATCATGTCGACCTCGGGCTGCGCCATGGCGACAAACAGCAGAACATGTCGCCGGAGCAGTTGCACCGCGCCATCGATGACTTCGGGACGCATGGCTGATTCAGCCAGATCCGTGATCCAGAGAATCAGCGATCGTCGCGGCTGCAGACGATTCAGCGTGGCCGTCGCGCGCAGATGATCGGCTTCGCTCGATTCCGCCTTGACCTGCGCGAGCGATTCAATGATCTGTCGAAGGTGGGCCGCGCCGCGTCCGGGCAGCAGACGCTGTTGCGTTCCCTGCCCATAAGCCAATAGGCCGACACGATCACCAGAATAGAGCGCTAACTGGGCAAGTGAGACGGCCGTGGTACAGGCGAAGTCCAGTTTCGAATGCACGCGCGCGCCCGGCTCGACGACCGGCAGCGCTGCTTTGCCCTTTGGCACTGCGGCTACGCGCGAACGCATCAGGCGGCCGCAGTCGAGCACGATCCACACCGGCTGGCTGCGCTCCGTTTGATATTGCCGCGTGATCGGACTGCCGCGCCGCGCTGTTGCAGTCCAGCAGATGTCGCGCAGGTCGTCGCCCTCGCGATACTCGCGGAGGCTCTCGAAATCGCGGCCCAAGCCACGCTGCCGGGCCTGGCGCAACTGTAGATCGATCTGCCGGCTGCGCGCCAGGAATAGCTTCTGCTCCTCGCCAGTGCGAAGCGCCGGATACACGCGGACTTTCTGGTCGAGCCGCGCTTTGGCCCAGCGCTCGGCAAGTCCCAGCGGCGAGCGATAGAGCACGTAAAGCGAATGCGCATCGCAGTCACCGCGTTCCTGCGGCTCAATGCGGTAACGAACCGTGGCCGGCACGCGCGGGAATAGGGTCAACTGCTGCGTTGCAGGCTGGCTGACGAGCGCTGGCGGCAAATCGTCTTCCAACCGGCACACGATAATCGTGCGCCCGCGGTTTTCAAGTGTCAGCTCAATTTCGGTCTCGCTGTCGAGAGCCGGAGCATTGGTCCAGGATCGAGTAGCCATGAGTTCTGTCGCGCGGGGAAGGCGCAACCCGTCGAGAGAAGCGGCCAGCAGAACGAGGGCGTCCCACGCCAACATCGCGTAGCTAAGCTCATTGTCCCAAAAGCCTGGAATCAGCCACAAGAATCCTGCGATCAGCAGGCCGACGGTGCGCGGTGTGAGACCGAAGGCCCAGCGCCGACGGGATTCGCAGGCAGCCTGCACGGGCGCGGGTTGGAGTGAGGCAGCAATCACTGCCGCGGGACCGGCACGGCTGCAACCACATCCGCCAGCACGCGCTCGGAGTCGAACCCCTCGAGCTCCGCTTCTGGCTTGAGAATCACACGATGGCGCAGCACCGGCGGCACGGCACGCTTCACATCATCTGGGACGAGGTAGTCGCGTCCATCGAACGCGGCGACGGCCTGAGCCACAAGCATCACGCTCAACGCAGCGCGCGGGCTTGCGCCAAGCGACAGAGTGGGCCATTCACGAGTTTGCCGCGCGACCGAAAGAATATAGCCGTAGAGCCCGGGCTCGATACGAATGGCGCGGACCTCGGAACGAGCAGTCGCCAGCAGCCCTTCGGAGATGGGCAGGATCGCGGCATCCTCGAGCAATGTGGCGCCCGCGCTGCCGTGATGCCGCTCGAGAATCTGGCGTTCTTCAGTCTCCGTCGGATACGAAACACGAATCTTCATCAAAAAACGGTCGAGCTGCGCTTCGGGCAGCGGATAGGTGCCCTCGAAATCAACGGGGTTCTGAGTTGCGAAAACCGTGAACCCGCTTGGCAATGGGCGGCGCTGGCCATCGATGGTCACTTGCCGCTCTTCCATGCACTCCAGCAGCGCCGCCTGGGTGCGCGGAGGCATGCGGTTGATCTCGTCGACGAGCAGCAGATCGGTGAAAACCGGTCCGGCGTGGAAGGTGAAGGAGTCGGTACCGGGACGCAGAATGGTTGTGCCCAAAATGTCGGCGGGCATCAGATCGGGCGTAGCCTGCACGCGCTGGAAGCCCAGGCCCAGCAGGCGTCCGAGCGCTTTCACCATCAGCGTCTTCGCAATCCCAGGCACACCTTCGAGCAAGGCGTGGCCCTGGCACAAAACGGCGAACAGGATTTCTTCAATGGCCGCCGTCTGGCCGGAGATGACCTTGCCCAGCTCACCGCGAGCGTGCGCGATCAGGCGATTCGTGGCCTGAAGGGAACCCGATTGCGTGTCGGTTAGTGCGTCCTGATTCGCTTCCTGATTTACTTCCTGGCTCATGAAGCCCTTTCTTGCGGAGCGGATTTTTCGTCTTGGGTGGTGGGCACACCACCTGGCCTTGCCGCCGCATCGAGCTTGCTCTGGTGCGCGTGCAGCGCCTGAATCAGCTTAAGCGCTGCGCGAGGCTCAATGGATTCGCTCCACGAAGCATCTTCGCAGGCCGCAAGGTCGGCTTCAAGGCTTGAATCCGCGTGCGGGAATCGCCTGCGAATCGCGGCTGCGAGTTCCGATGCACCCATCGGGCCAGTGCGCAGGCCGCAGAGCTGTAAGCTGTGCCTCCGGAATCGTTCCAACGCCACGGCCACCGCTGTGGACGAAGCTCCGGCGCCGCGATAGAGCGACCCAAGCGCGTCCAAAAACTCGATGGGCGCGGCCCGCGGCGCCTGAGGAAGATCGCGCACCGGACCACTGCGCCTGCTGAAACTGAAGACGATCAGCAATCCCAAAACAGGGAGCCCGATCCAGAGCATGTTGCGCGCCGGCCCTGCGACATAGCTCCAGTTCGAACGCACATCGCCGTGCAACGACTCATCCCAGAAGAAGCGATGGCCTTCGCGCGGGCCCAATGAGTTAAGCAGCAGGTCGAGATTGTTAGCGCGCGCCAGCATCCCATTCTCAAGTGGAGTCGCGCTCGACCACCAAACTACGTGCCCCTTGCCATATTCGTACTCCACAACAGCAGGTTGTCCGGCACAGCTGTATTGAATGCGGTGCGCGGGATTGCCCACCTGCCACGCGGCCTCCGGCACCATCCAGACTTCGCCCGAATTGGCGAGCGCATCGAGACCTTCGGGTTCGAGACGGCAGGCGGCGAAGCTGAACTCCCTGGGCGTGTCTGCCTGGCCGCCGGGCAAAATGAAGCCGCCCCAGTAGCCCGTCGAAAGAACGCGACCGCCGCGCCCCAGAATTTGGCGTACCGCCTGAATGTCTTCCCGTTCGCGCGTGAAGGGCTCTGCGAAAATCACGACAGTATCGGGGCCGGCGGTGTTAGCAAGTTCGTAGAGCGGCCGTTCCCAACGCTCGATCGGATAATTCGCGCGCAACAGGGTTTCATAAGCTGCGCGTGCACCATGCTGCCCCGCAAGGTAAGTCGAGGGTAACGGATTTTCGTTGCCATTCCCATTCGGAACCAGGAACCCTATCACCACGGCCAACGCGACCGCGATTCCGAGACACCAGAACAAAAGACGGCGGTCTTTGGCATCGAGCGACGCAGAGACCTTCATGCCGCACCGCCATCGATCAAAGAGGAAGCAATCGCTTCGGCGTGCCGGTAGTCGCTTTCAGCGGCGTCACGGCCGCCATACCAAGTGCGCTCAAAGCTGCCGGTAAGGGCGGTAAGGCCAGCACGGCGCGGATCTTCGGGAGCAATAAGAGCAAGATATTCGCGCGGCGTGCGCGCACGATCCGCAGGCCACAGACGGCGCGATTCGAGACGCGCGATGGCAGCCCAGTAAACCAGATGAATGGCGTCGCGCCACATGCCGGTGGCAGCTGCGCGCCGAGCGTCTTCCAGCCACAGTTGCCATTTGCGGGCGGAGGGGGCCTTGGATGACAGTGCAGCGCGATCATCCGGCACCAGGCGAACCCGCCACCTGCGCTCCAATTGCAGGAGAGCCCATACCAACGCCACACTCACCCCAAGGATGAATCCCCAGACAAGCAGGCGCCCGACCCACGCCGAGCGAGCACGGAGCCTGGTCGCGCTTTCAAGGAGATGGTTAAGCCAGTTACCCACTCTTTCTTCTATTGAGTCGCGGACAGAGGGTTGTTCCAGATCGCGAAAATCGCGGCCCGCCAGGACCTGGGCCATCGTTTCGCGTTCCAACGAATGCGCAGGCGCCGCAGGGCTCGCAGCATTGGCTTGTGCAAGGTCCGCAGCAAGGCGCAGCCCAGCCTGCTTTAACAACGTACTCGTGACCGGCAGCGAGGGCTGCGCACCTGCGGAGCCCGAAGCGCTCTTTGTTGACCGATCCGGTGGCGCTGACGGTGCATCTGGCTCTTCGGCTTTTGAAAATAGAACGCGCAGCCATCCGTAGCGTACGAGGCGTCGTCCGGCATTCGCGGTATTTCCAAGTGGTATGCGGTCGTCCGGTCCTACGAGCAGCGGGTCGCAGTTCTTCAAATCCCGCGCATTGGCGCAGGCCTGGACAAGCGTGGTGAGTTCGCCGAGATGTTTGCGATAGTCATCGAGAGTGACATCACGCCAGCGTCCGGACGGCGGCGCAGGCGGGGTTGTAGGAATCGGCGACACTGCACCGGCCAGCGAGCCCGTCCAAAATAAGGCGGCGAGAGCTGTCGTCCGGCCCCATTGCGCAATGGCGCTATGCAGAGTCAAGCCAGCGGGTCCTCAGTCGGAATTTGAGTTGGAGCGTGCGCCGGCGCTTCACTGGGCGCAGGGGCGAAGGAAACGCCGGTGGTCGGAGGCGGAGAAGGCGCATCGAGACCGGCCGCCCGCATCATCCACTCGATGTCGTATCCCTCTTTGCGCACGCGTTGGTCATAGTAGAACAGAGTGAAACCGGTGGCATAGATGGGACCAACAAACGTGTTGGTGCAGAAAGCTACCAGCTGTTGCAAAACGCGAATTGCGGCTGGTAGCTCGCCGTGATGCTGGAATGTGGCCACGATGAAAAAGATCTGCGTAATCAGCCCAAGTCCTATTTGAATGGCGACGACCAGAAGGCCGAGTAAAAGGATGCGTCCGCGCGACCCCTTGCTGAGCTCGATACTGCGGCGAATGGCTTGCCGCGCTTTCAGGTCTTCAATCACGCAGGCGGGAACGGCGAGAGAGTAGCGGAGGCCCATGAGGACGGCGTACACCATCGCGGCAAGCAGAAGAAGGCCAAGTGCCACGGTCACTAATAGGAAGACGATGAGTGCCTGCGGGTCGCGCTGCATCGTGGATTGAGTGAGAAGGCCCTTTGGCCGGACGTACAGGAAGATGAAGACTGTGTACCCAGCGTAAAGGACCCCGAACGGAAACCATACGATAAAGGTAGTAATGATCATGAGCCAGAGGTAACGGCCCAGTCGCGGCAAAATGCTGCGGTAGGCTGCGCGAATGGTGGCGGGTTCACCAAGATGGACCCATGCGACTGCGCGGTTGTTTGCCGCAACCGCGAGCCCGCCAACAACGACGATCACCGGCCACATCACCAGGATGCTGATAACGGTAACCCAGACGAGTCGACTCGTCATGTGCTGCGCACGCAACACTTCTTGCACACCAATCTGCATTAGACTTAGGGCGAGCAGCACTCCCGCATAGACCGACGCGATCCCCGCAAACAATAGGAAGTGCGTCCGATAAAGCTGGGCCGTTCGGTCGAGGATCTCACCGAGAGTCAGGGGTCGCAGGTTGGTTTCCATGGCCGTTTCCTTCGCACGCCATTCAGCGCAACCGGGACGCTGGCAACGCTTGCCGGGATACTAGCACAGCCCAATTTGCCGCCGCAGTGCAATGACTTCCGTTTGAATTGTGACAATTTGGAAATAGACGACTTAGGCGTGGGATTGGGGTACACTGGATTCCCCACAATGGATAGGTTGAAGGCCCCCGTCAACGAGCTTGCCAGGGATTGTGCCCGCTCTGCCGACACTGCGGTATGGGGCGAGTTTCTGGACCGGTGTGCGCCCGTCGCAGCACTGGTTGCGGCACGTGTGGCCCGGATTTGGCATGGCAAATCGACTGCTTCCGTTGTCGACGACATCGTCCAGGAAGTCTTTCTCAAACTCTGCGAACAGGAACGGCGCGTTCTTCGCGACTTTAAGCCAAGGGGCGAGGATTCGTTCTTTGCGCTGCTCCGGGTGGTCACCGCTTCGGTCGCTAATGATTATTTTCGCCGCCAGCACTCGGAAAAGCGGGGCGGAAAAGTGGTGACCATGGTGCTGGATGAAGAGTCCTCTAGCGTCGTGCCGGTCGCACCGGAAAAGGATTCGGAAATACAGCGGGCCGTGCTCTTTTCCGAACTCGATCACAAGCTGCGCTCGGCGACGGGGACAACTGCAGAAAGAGATCGAACCATCTTCTGGCTCTATTATTTACAAGGGCTTACCGCGGATGAAATCGCCGGCTTGCCGGCTTCCGATCTATCCGCCAAGGGTGTAGAGAGCGCCTTGCGTCGCATCACCACATGGTTGCGCAAGGAGCTGGAACCGAGTAAACCGGATGGTCCCGCAGAACCGGCGGGCGAACCCGGATAAACCAAACAGGTAGAACCTGAAGTAAGGTCCGGGCAAAAGGAATCCGGCGCCAGTTCTCGATAAGAAATGTGAACGGATGAATAAAGACACAAATCCCAATCCGAAAACTGGCCCGGCCGCCGAAAGCCCCGACGAGGGGCTCGCGAGGGCGCTTGAGGTTTTGGTGGCAAACGCTCCATTTCGCAATTCGACACAATATAACAAGGCAAACGGGTTTACCGCACCCGCAGCCGGTTCCTGTCCCGAAGTGGGAGAATGGCTTCGCTTGGCCGACGGAGACTTGCCTCCGAACAAGAAAGAGTCCCTGTTGGCGCACGCGGCGCTCTGTACAGGATGTCTAGCCAGGCTCCGAGAGAGTCAGCGGGCGCTTTCGGACGACATTTCCCCCGAAGAAGCGGCGGAGCTGAAGCAATTTACCTCGACGACTCCGCAATGGCAGCGCCGACTGGCTTTGGAACTGGCCCAGACGTCGCACGGGTCGAATAATGCAGGAAAATTGTTGCACTTTGCATGGCTGAGCGGCGCGGTCGCGGCCGTCTTGGTTCTCGGATTGACCGTCGCCCTGTGGTGGCGTCAGGCAACCGCTCCGGAGAAGCTGCTGGCTGAGGCTTACTCCCAATCGCGAACCTTCGACCTGCGCATACCCGGAGCTGGCTTTGCCGCGGTCATACCGCCGTCTCATCTTCGCGGCGGTGCGACGGATCGCGAGCCCGCCCCACTGCTCACGGCGCGCGCCGAAATCGCACGCAGTCTGGAGCAATCGCCTGCCGACCCGCACTGGCTTCAGATGCAGGCGCGAGCTGAGGTGCTCGATGAGCGGTACGACGGCGCCATCGATATTCTGGATCGTCTTCTCGCTGCCGGCCCCGTGACATCCAGCCTGCTGCTGGATGACGGTACGGCCTACTACATGCGCGGAACAGCCTCGGGTAGCGAAAACGACCGCGCCACGGCCCTCGACAATCTGCGCCGCGCGGACGAATTGGCTCCCAACGATCCCGTGGTGCTGTTCAACGAAGCGATCGTCATGGAAGACCGTGGGCAAGTGATGAATGCGGTTGAAACCTGGAACCGTTATTTGAAGTTCGAACACGATCCGCGTTGGCAGGATGAGGGACGCCGGCGTCTGCAGTCGCTTGAGGACAAGCTGAATCGGATTAAAACCCACGAGAGCCGCATGCAGCAGCATCTTGCCACGCCGCAAGCCATGCGCGCGCTGGCAGCCGACCCGGCGACGCTCGCCGGCATCGACGAGGAGTTCTCAACAACGCTGCTGCCGCGCCTGCTCGATACGGCATTTCCGTTGCCGGTGGACCGTTCCCGGGGATCGCCATGCTCTGAGAATTGCATGGCTGCGCGTTCCCTTCTCAACGCCCTCGCTGCCTCCCTCGAACACAATCATCAGGACCCCTGGCTCAAAGACTTCCTTCCTTCCAGTTCCGCTCCAACCAACAGCCACTATGCTAGTGCCGCCCATGCTCTGGGACAGGCTATCGATGCCAACACGAGCGGAGATTATGCCACCGCAGCGTCTTCGTCCTTGCAGAGCCAACTGCTTTTTCAAAGCCTGAAAATTCCGGCAGGCGACGATCGCGCCGCAATTGAGCGAGTCTACGCAGAACAACGTTCCTTCACATTTGCGCGCTGCCAGCAGGACGCTGAATCGTTGCTCGCGCATCGCGGGCAGTACATCTGGATTCAGGCGCAGGCGGCTTCGCTTGCGGCCGGCTGCCACATGAGTCCGGGATCCGCATCGATGCTCTTTGCAGAAGCGTTCCGAATCGCACATGAGTATCACTATCTCCTGCTCGAACTGCGCGTACGAAACGGAATGGCGTCGTGGACTTATCAGTCGGGAGATAACGAGGATGCGTGGCGGCTGATGCTCGAGGCAATTCGTTGCTTTTACGCGGGCGATTTTGCGCCTTTCCGCGCCGGCACCTTTCTGGCCAGCCTGGCCATGCTCGAGCAGGGCACTCCAAGGGTCCATCTCGCCCTCCTGCTCAACCGGGAGGAACTCGGACTCTTCGAATTGGCGCATAACGCCGCCTACACCGCCGGCGTTCGCGATCAACTCATTGGCGCTGCTTTACGCGCCGGCTCGCTTCAGGAAGCCAGAGAGCAGATGAAGATCGCACATAGCGAAGAAGCTGCGATTTCCGATCAGATCTTCCCACGCGGCTTCCGGGCTGAGAATGAACTTGAGCTAGCGGGTCTCTATCTGGACCGGCGCGAATTTGCAGAGGCATCGCAGCAACTCGACGCAGCGCTTGTCGACCTCTCCGGAAGTGACAATTGGGTCGACATTGCCAAGTACGCTGGGGAACGGGGGGAGCTCGATCTGGCGCTTGGGCACGCGGAAAAGGCCGAACACACCCTGCGCACGGCGATCCTCACAGAAGAGCTTCGCGCTCGCGGCACGGGACCATCCTATGTGGTGTCCGCACGCCAAGACCGAGACCTCTACGCGACGCTGGCTGGCGTGTGGCTGGCCGAGAACCGCTCAGGCGCCGAGATCCTGTCCCTTTGGGAACGCTATCGCTTCCGCATTCTCGGCAAAACCGTGCCGCGCTGCGGCGACCAGCGGCTCGACTGCCTCAAGACCACAGTCAAGAGCATGCTCGCGTCAAGCTTCGCAAGTGATTCGGGTCGCCGGCTCATCGGCCAGATCGTCCTGCGCGACAGAACACTTCTCTATCGAGCAAACGCGGATCAGGTCATTTGGAGCCAATGCCCAATTCGTGCATCCGATTTGTTCTCGGCAGCCGCTTCGCTCGAACACGTCGCAAGTACACCTGCGAGCTCGCAGGCCTCCATCGATCAGGCTTCCTACCGCGTTGGCGAGGTTCTATTGAACGGAGGACGGCTTCTTCCCAATCCTACGCAGACAATCCTTCTTGAAACAGACCCATTGCTGGGCAATCTGCCGTGGGCCGCAGTCAGCATCGCCAGCGGGCCAATTGGACTCCATTTCGATCTGGAAGAACTGCCTTCTCTTCTACTGGAGCATGAGACCCGCACGCATACCGTCCACGGCAGTGCTCTTGTGGTTGGTGCTTCGCTTGCCGCAGGAGAAAGCCAATCTTTACCCGAAGCGCTGAAGGAAGCGCGCATCGTCGCTGGCGACGGCATCGACTCCAACTTACTTCTGGCGGCGCAAGCGACGGAGCCACACGTGGCCACACACCTTTCATCGGCTTCGCTCATCCATTTTGCCGGTCACGCGGAGCAATACGAGGGCAGGACCCACCTTCTGCTGGCGCCATCCGGTCGAGCTGACGATAAACCGTACCTCGACGAGTCGCTCTTCCGTCGCGTTCCACCGAAAGCGGCTCGACTGGTCGTTTTTTCCGCATGTTCCACAGGCAAAAGGGAAGAAGGTTGGGATCACGGTATGGGAGATATAGTAGACACGCTCGCATCCCTCGGGGTACCGGAGGTTGTTGCTACGCGCTGGCAGATCGATTCCGCCTCCGCCGTTCCCATGATGGATGCTTTCTACCGTGGCCTGGTGAATGGACTCACCGTTCCCCAGGCGCTTACGGCAGCGCGGCAATCCCTCATCCGCGATGCACGATACAAACACCCCTATTACTGGGCGGCGTATTATGCCTCCGGTGTGGGAAGCACCGATCTACGAGAGGTCTTTCATGGCACCAGCAACTAGCACTCCGGCAACGGCTTCGCAATTTAATGTGGTCTTCGAAGGCACCTGGGTTTTCCTGCTCAAGGCGGATGCCTCTCAAAACCTCATCGGCGTCGACGTATATTCCCCATCGTGCGGCCATCCCCACGCCGCGCTCTTCCTAAATCAACTGGGTCCATTCGGGCCTCAGAACTTCCCTCCGCTTTCCAGTTTCTACATGCTGGACAGCCACGGTCTCACCTTGGCCATCGAACGCCCTGCGGGCGGAATGCCGTCCTCGGGTATCGACCGGACGGCGAACCACTGCATTGCTAAACCCCGCCCATTCGCAGGCAATTGGGACCTCGTGATCTCGATCGATAAGGGCCCCGACTCGTGGGTCTCAAGTGGTACGCAACTCCCGGTGGCAACCGATCCCTCTTCGGGCAAGACCGTCCCCTGCTTCAGTGGAGTGGACGCACCCGCTGGGAAGATTTCCACCATTCAGACTCTCGGCTTTACAGGAGTAACTTCCGTCACACTTTGCGGTGCGCCGGTCGCTGTTCAAAGTCTGATTCCAACTCCCTACCAAGGCAGCGGTTCTCTCCTCTTCGAAGGCGAGGTCCCTTACATTCCCTCTCTCCAACACGAGCGGGCGGCAATCACGGCGATGGCAACGTTGGCAGGTCTGGATCTGGCCCTCCAATTCCCCTTGCCCTCCAGCGGCAGCGCAGAGACCAACTCGGTGTTGATGCCCCGAACCCAAGGGCAAGCCAGTTGCGGTCACGGGATCCTCACTGGGCCATAGACCGGCATGCCGCATGACAACGCGTGAAAAGGCGGATTCCAGGATTCGCCTGCCGCGCACTCGTCCTCCGTCTGAAGACCGAATTCACGCGCCTTTCGAAGCAGATCGTGATTCATCTGTCTTGGTTCGTGGATACGAAAAACGCGACGGTCCATGGGACGCGCGTGGATGCAGCAAATGTGGAAATTGATGGTCCCTCCGACCGCAAAAGAAATTCGCATTGATTGGACGATCAAACCCGGCACGCCCGTTCTTAACTACCAGCGCGCAATGGACGATTACAAGGCTGAGTATGCGCGACGTTATCGGGGGTCATGCACGGAGCGGATATATAACACTCATCCAATCGGTGATCAACGCAGGCGATCAAACGTGGATTAAGTTTTTCCAATGCGCATGGAAGTTTTTACACCCGCGCTTAGACAACGCTCACTATCTCCTTGCGTTTGAGGTTCCCTTGGAATGGCCCGCGAGTTGCATTCTTAGAGGGCATTATGGGATTCACCGGACCTATCGACAATGCGATTTTCCTGTTTGAAGCCGACGAGCCTCGCGCATTCGGTTCGTCCCGCCTCTCAGTGATGCGCGCGCGATCCGCACGGAACCACGGGAAGACGATCCCATTTCGCTTCGCTCTTCCCCCAAAGAGAGGGGTCCTGATCCCTATGCCAACCCAGGAACCTCCCGCGAGTCCGCATGGGAAATCTCACAGCCAATTCCGAGGGAATACCTTAGAATGTTGGCCTAGAGGATATCCCTCGCATGACGACCTCTAACCCGGGCCTGGCTACGTTGTTTTTGGAGTTTTCGCGGACTAAATTGCTGGACCAATACTGGCCGCGATTGCGGAGCAGCGTGGAACCATTGACCGACGAGCAAGTCTGGTGGCGTCCCGGCGCCGCCTGCAACAGCGTCGGCAACCTTCTTCTGCATTTGAATGGCAATGTGGGCCAGTGGATGGTTGCGTCTTTCAATGGCCTGGACGACGTGCGCAATCGCCCCGCCGAATTCAACGAGCGCCGGCGCATTCCCGGCAGGCAGATGCTCGATCAGCTCGGGGCGACGATGCATGAAGCCGCAAAGGTGCTCGACCGCCTGACACCCGACGATCTCGCAGCCACCTATGAAATTCAGGGGTACACGGTGAGCGGACTGGCCGCGGTCTACCAGGTGGTGGAGCACTTCGGAATGCACTACGGCCAGGTTGTCTATATCAGCAAGGCAATGCGTGGGGAGGATCTCGGCTTTTATCGCGAACTGACTGTGACCGGTCGCGCATCCATGAATCCTCACGGCGGCAATGTCGCAATCGCGACGCTATCCGAACCGCCTACTCGAGTTTCTGAACCTTAACTTCGTCCGGCATCTTGATCTGGAACTGTTCGTCTGTCAGCTTTGGATTCGGGATCACCCTCTCCACAGTTAATGCGATTTGAATGCCTTCCTGCGGGCGTTTGATGGTGACGACCGAAGGATATCTGCTGCCGCCGAAATCCGCATATTTTGCATAGACGACTTCAGTCTCGAGGTTTCCACTCCCGTCGTAGAGATCCTGCTGATACGGCAAAAGGTCGTCGCGGTGAAATGTGATCACGCGAACCGGCGTATCGCTGTGGCTCCCCTCGTTGTGGCGCGTGATGCTCAGGACGTATTCCGGCATTAGGGAAAGATGCTTCTTGGCGGCATCTTCAATCGTCTCGGTATCCGCCGTCATCGTATAAAAATCGTCCGGCGCCAATCCTCGCACCAGCATCGCGTCGAAGAAAAAGCCCGGCCTCAAGTTATACATCGGGTTGGATGACGTTCCCTTTGCATCGTTCGAGCCCGCGAATGCAATGCTTTTCGTTGGAATTAGGAGCGTGAAGGTCTTGCCGTCGCTGGCCATGTCGAAAATGCGGACGCTAAAAAAAAAGCCCACAACCCGCAACATCCTGGGCTTGCGCAGCACAATGAATGCGCGGCCGCTGGGAAAGTCTTTCTCCACTCCCTCTTTATTCTTCAGCTCGGTGGCCCGGATCTCAACCGTCGCCGTCAGGGCATCCACCGCGTCCCAACGCTTGTTCAGCTGCGCCACTAGTTCGTCGGCCGTAGCGGATTGCGTCACTGCAGGAGCCTTAGGGACCGGCAGTTTGCGCGTGGTCGGAAAAAGAGAACATCCCGCGAGGAGGAACGAAGGAAAGACCGTCAAAGCTGTGGCACATCGATAGCTCTTTCTCAACGGCCACCTGCCTTCTTCAAGGCTTGGCGATAGCCGGCAACATTGCGGTCATGTTCTTCAAGCGAGGTAGCGAACATCGACTTGCCCTGCGGATTCTGTCCGGCCGCGACGAAGTAGAGGTAGTTCGATTGCGCCGGTTCCATGGCTGCGCGCAACGACGGTAGTCCGGGATTCGCCACCGGCCCGGGCGGCAATCCAGCGTGCAGGTAGGTGTTGTAGGGCGTATCGCGCTTCAGATCGCTCGCATAGATCGAGCCGCGCCACTGGCGTTGTAACTGGAGTCCATAAATCACCGAGGGGTCGGTCATCAGCGGCATATTTTTCGCCAGTCGATTCTCAAACACGCTTGCTACCAGCGGGCGTTCCGAATCCACGGCCGTTTCTCTTTCCACCAGCGACGCGATCGTGACCACCTTGTGCAGATTCCCTGTCAGTCCCGCCTGCGCTGCCGCCTGCCGGAAGCGCTTCACCATCGCGATCGCAATCTGCTCCGGCGTCGCCTTCGGTGAAAAGTGATACGTATCCGGGAACAAATATCCCTCAAGACTCTTCGCCGCGGGATCAAGATCGGCAATCAGCGCAGTCTGTCGCCGCGCCTCGTTGAGAAAACCCTGCTGCGGGCCGAAACCAGCTTGTTCCAGCCGCACGGCGATATCGAACACGGTGGCGCCTTCCGGCACCGTCACGGCTTTTGTGTAAACATCCCCGCGTTCGATCTGCGAATAGACCTCCATCACGGTCAGGGGATGATCGAATCTGTATTCGCCCGCCCGCAAGGTCCCTCGCTTCCAGCTGCGCACCGCATCAAAGGCATACCGGCTGCGCACGATGCCCTCCGACTCAAGCAGGCGGCCTATCCGCACGGCCGGCGTGCCTGGAGCCACATCGACAAATGTCTCGGTGGAAGGACCAAACGGCGTCAACACCAGCCACCCAAAGCCCAAAGCCGCGCCCACTAGGAGAAGAAACGTAATCAGCAGGAATCCCGCTGCGCCGCTGCCCTTCTTTTTTCTACTTTTCCGAGTGGGGGATGCCATGCGCTGTTGGAAAAATCCTTCCCTGCCTTAAGACGCGATTTTCGCCCCTGCGGATTCTCTACTTACTGCTTAAACCATTGTATCTGTAGGAATTCTTTCGAAACACTCCTCGCACCGCCGCGATAAGCTGAGATTCGGGTATAGGAATGCCAAGTTCGGACCAACCGTTGCGCTATCTCGCCCTCGACGTCGGATCGAAGCGCATCGGCGTGGCCGTTTCGGACGAGCTGGGCCTGACAGCGCAACCGGTGCTCACCCTTGACCGACGGCGCAATACCCGCGAGGATCTGCGCTCGCTGGCGCGCCTTGCCCGAAGATTTGGCGTCGTCGGCATTGTGGTTGGCAATCCGCTGCATCTCTCCGGCGAAGCAAGCCCACGAGCCGACAAGACCCAGGCGTTCGCCGCCGCGCTCGGTGAACTGACCGGGTTGCCGATCCACCTGTGGGACGAGCGGCTGACCACGCGCGAGGCGCACCAGATCCTGTATGAAGCCGGCCATGCCCGGCAGGAGCACCGTCGCGTCATCGACCAGGTTGCCGCCACGCTGATACTGCAATCGTTCCTGGAGCGGAATACAGGGATCATGGACCAGGGGTCAGGGATCGAAGACGGGATGCGGCCAGAAGGAGACTCCAAAGACGAAAATGGAGAATGAGGGAAGGCGCCAAGGGCACTGGCTTTTGCGCAAGGGAGCTTGTGCCGTATTTCTGACGAACCGCACGGACGAGCTGCTTTCTGATCCCTGACCCCTGATCTCTGATCCCTGCGTTTTCCCGTATAATGAAGTTTCTAACGTCGATCGTTCGCGGTTTGAGTCAGACGCTCCCCGCCACGGAACCTGGATGCCGGATCACATCAAGAAACAACTTCTCAAGGAAATTCAGATCCTTGAGCACGAGCTTGCCCACGAACTGCCCGCCGAGATTAAGAAGGCAGCGTCGCTGGGCGATTTGTCTGAAAACGCCGAGTATCACATGGCGAAGCAGCGCCAGGTCTTCGTCAACGCGCGCCTCGGCCAATTGAAGAGACGCATGGCCGAACTCTCGCTCGTGAATCTGGCCAACATTCCCCATGACAAGGCCGGTTTCGGTTCGACTGTCGTTGTTTTCGACTCCACTAAGAACGAGGAGATTGTGTACCGGCTCGTGACCAGCGAAGAGTCGGACGTCGCCAAGGGATTGATCTCCACCACATCGCCAATTGGGCGCGGCATCGTGGGCAAGCAGGTCGGCGACGTTGCCACCATCGTTACGCCCAACGGCAAACGCGAGCTCGAGATTCTGAAGCTGACGACCGTACATGACGAAGCCGCAGAGGCCGAGGCCGAAGAGAACTCCGAAAACGGCACGAAGAAGTAGTTAGGAAGATAGGGATGACCCGGAGATGACTTGGACCAGCGCTTTCGGCCGCGCGTGCGGCTGGCTTTTAGACCGCATTGTGTACGGCCTGGCTCTTACCCGCATTTCCCCCAACGTTCTCACCTTCATCGGTCTCGTCATCAACATCGTGGCCGCGTTTCTGTTCGGTCATGCCAACGCGACCAATCCCGACCGCATGTTTCTCTACGCGGGACTGGTGATCATCGGCGCGGGCATCTTCGACATGGTGGATGGGCGCGTGGCCCGGCGCAACAATCAGGTGACGGTCTTTGGGTCTTTTTTCGACTCGGTCATCGATCGCTACTCCGACGTGGTGCTCTTCTTCGGACTGCTGGTTTACTACGGCCGCATCAATCGATTCCGCTATGTCGTGCTCGTCGCCTTTGTGATGGTCACTTCGCTGATGGTCAGCTACACTCGCGCCCGCGCCGAGGCTCTCATCGGCAGTTGCAAGGTGGGCTTCATGGAGCGGCCGGAGCGCATTGTGCTGGTGATCCTGGGCGCGCTGTTCAATCACTGGGGTGTGATGGCTCCGGTGCTATGGGTGCTCGCCGTACTCTCGACCATTACCGTGATTCACCGCGTCCAGTACACCTACTCGCGCACCAAGCACCTGGCGCCGATCAGTCAATAGGTCAGCCCTGCCGGTTCTTCCAGTCTTCGTACGACAGCCGCGGAATCTTCACAAATGCGTCGCGTGTGCGCACATAGTTGCCCAACCCATTCATGCGCCCTACCGCGTGCAGTTCCTCGGCCTTGATGTACGGTCCTGCAGGATCGACGTAGCGGTCTTCGACATAGATAGCCACGACTCGCCCGAGAATGATGCGCGACCGGCCAATCTCCAACGTAGTATGTTCGCGGCACTCGAGCGCTGCATGGGACTCCGTGATGCGAGGCGTCTTTACTACCTGCGACGGCGCGGTAGTGAACCCGGCGATCTCCAGTTCGTTCGTCCCCTCTGGAAAATCAACCGCGCAGATGTTCATCTTCTCCGCAATATCTTCGGTGACGATATTCACGACAAACTCCCCGGTGTGACGAATATTCCGCGCCGTGTCTTTGGGCACAAACGCATGATCGGGACGATTCGCAACGCCCACCCCGACGATCGGCGGATCGGTACAGAAATAGTTGAAGGCGCTGAAGGGCGCGGCATTCAGCTGCCCATTCTTATCCATGCTGGTGATCAACGCAATCGGCCGTGGTGCAATCAGCCCGATCAGCAGCTTGTAGACCTCGCTATGCGAGGCTTGTTCCATATCGAATTTCAACTATATCTCCGAGTAGTTTGCGATCCTGCTTCGGCTTCGCGCCTAGATAAGCGGTAATGACCTAGCAGGTCAACATCACGGCCGAGCAGCCGGGTTTGGTTGGCTTCCATTGCACCAGGAATTGAGTAACCGCCGACGACTCCACCATCTGCATCTTCTCGAACTCCGCCGTTTGCGTGCTGTAAAGCAGCTTGCCGCTCTCGCTCAAAACCGCCAGCTCGGGAACGCCTCTCTTGAGTGGGATCCTGTATCGCTCTGCAAGCTCGACGTTCTCGTCGAGATGACCCACGTTGACGTGGACCAGAACGAAGTTCGCATCGAGAATTGGCCGATTCGCTTCGTTATGAAAATAGATGTCGAGAACCTGGCAATCGCCACACCAGTTCCCGCCAAAATCGATCAGAACACGCCTGTGCGTCGCGGCAGCGGTTTTCAGGGCAACCGTAAGATCGGTTCGCGCCTGCGCAGGATCGGGATAGATATCGCGGCTTGCGGAATTTGCCGTGCCGGCAGCGAGCGCCAACAGCGCCGCAGCGGCAATCCAGTGCAGTGTCTTCATGGGATGGGGAATCCTCCATTGGTCACCTTTTCAGTGTGCCATAAGAGGTAATGTTCTTTCCCCTTTCGGGTCAAGACAGCCGCGGCACACGGAGTTACCCTAGAGAGAAATGAGCGCCCTGCGGAATCGGCTGGAATCGGAACCTTTCCCTGACCTGGGAACCATGATGGACGGCTATGCACAGGCGGCCGTCGAACTGGGCGGCGATGGATTTCGGCAAAAACTCGACTTCAGTGCCGAATCGATCGAGAAGCTTGACGAGATCCTGGTGCTCGTCAGCGAGAATCCCGATGTCGATCTCGACTTTGAAGTGCGGCTTTGGGGAAGCTATCTCGGTGAGGTGCTGCGGCGCCGCTACAACGGCTCATGGGAAATGACCCCCTACCCAGGCGGCGCCGTCGCGGTTCCAGCGGTGGACGTGCGCGGATCGCGCCTGTTCCCGCTCATCAAAGTTTATCGCCGGCTAACTATGGGGGAAGAAGAGGACCTGGCAAGCTTTTTTTCCATGGTAACGGAGCGGCTCGGCAGTCCGGCCAAAGTGAACTGATCCTGCGACGTCATGGTGAGCTGTGCAACTTCCGTTCCATTGCAAGCTGCCAATCACCCCCGCTCGGGTAGCCTTTGTGCGACAATAAACGATGTCGGAATGCGCCGGTTTGACGCGGCGCGTGGAGGATTCAATTATGGGCGACCTTCTGCAACCATGGCACTTGATCGTGCTGGCCGTGGTGGCGTTTTTACTGTTTGGCGCCAAGCGGCTGCCAGAGATGGGTAAAGGACTAGGCGAAGGATTAAAAGGCTTTAAGGAAGGCTTGAAGGGGATCACCGAACCCACCCCGCCCACCCAGAACACGCAAAACACCGCGCCTCCGCCACCCAACACAACGCCCGCCGACCAGAAGTAGAGCCTCGCAGGCCGATCGGCGATCAAGGGCAAGCAGCCCGGAAGCGAGAATCGGTAGCTCTGCCCCTGTCGTTCGGTCCATAGAAACCAAAGGCCTGGGTCATTCGACCCGGGCCTTCGTGCCTCTCAAAAACAATCGCGATTCGCCTGCTTAGGGACGCTGGTCCTCTGCCGAGGGATAGTAGCCCTTCTTCGCAATCACATCCATGCCGGGCCGTTCCACGCGCACGTCGATGTTGCGGAATTTGCTGTCGTAGATCGACTCGTTCGTCGAGTAGACGAGCGTGTACTGGTTGCGGGCTTCGGTTGCGATCTTTTCGTAGCTCTTTTCAATGCCATTCAGATTCTTCTCGGAGTCGGGCTGGCCACCAGTGGTGTAGATGTACTTGACGAGCAGATTGTCGTTCATCTGGAAAGGTATGTGGAAGCGGCTCAGGTAGCCCTCGCCCCAGCGCGCCGAGTCGCCCACCAACGTTCCCCATACAGCGATATTGTTCGTCTGCAGATAACGCAGCACATCCTTGTAGGTCGCCTTGCTGCCGGCTTCTTTCCCGTCTGAGATCACGTAAATAATGCGGCGACGTCCCTTGGGCCGGGTCGAAAGCTCCTTCGCGGCCGCAAGAATCGCGTCGTTGAGGGTATGAATTTCTTTGGGAATCGTGATGACGCCGCTCCCACTTCCGGTCGACCGCCCCTCTTGAAGGTTCGGATCTGCGCAATTGCCGTTGACATGAATACTGCAACCCGCCAAAGGCCCACTGTTGACCGGGATCAGCTCTTCGGTGCCGCTTGCCTTCGCGATTGCGAATACGGCTGGGACGCGTGCGCTCTGTGCGCCGGTGAAGCCTGTCCACTCATGAGAGATGTGGCTATAGGTGAAGATCGCCAGTTCGTCGAAGGGGGTCAGTGCGCCCTGAATTGCGCCCATCGATTCATTCACGCGGTCCATCACATCGGAGGTCAGGCCCTGGTCGATGACAAACGCGATCGAAAGCGGCATGGGGTCTACGGAAAAGATCTTCAGCGGCTCGTATGTTCCGTTTTCAAAGACCCGGAAATCCCGCCATGTGAGGCCGGGCACCAGATTTCCCTTTGAATCTTTCACAGTGACCGGAACCTCGACGTAGGTCACATTGATGCGAAAGATATTGGCCAACTCCGCAGGGGAAGCCGTCTCTGGCGGGGTGGCCTGAATCGGCTCCGGCGCCTTGGTGGGTTGTGTGCCAGGCGTGGGCTGTTGCGTTGAGGAAGAATTCGGAGACGCGCCATCCGCGGCTGGTTCGCTTCCCGCGCCGATGCCAGGCGTAATCGGGCCGCCCACACTGCCCAACGGGGCGGGATTCTGGGGCGCTGGGGCATCCGGGACGGAGGACTGCTGCTGGGCTGGAGCCGTTTGGATGAAAATCAGGCCCACACTCAAAACCGCGCCCAATGCCTTCAGGTTGAAACCAAGCTTCACAGGTCTATCTTCCTCCAAAAACCGCGCCCGCGGATACAGACTTTGCAAGCCGCTTCCGCCGAACGGAAAACCAAATTCTCTGCAATTCGTGTCGTCTATCCCAAGCCCCAAACGATCGTTTTTTTCGTCGTTGAATTGTTCCCTGGCTGCACTCGTCAGAGTATCAGACGCGCCACAGCCCCGCAGGTTGCCCATTCCACCTGGAAACAGTTGGGGTATGCTCTCTTCATAGGCGTTTTGCCGTCTATCTCATCAGATGCGGATTCCCCTGTTGGCTGCTGCGCTTTTGTTGGCACTGCCGGTATTTTCATTACCGGGCAGGGCACAGCTCGCGCCTTCGCCGGATGCGCCTCCGGTCAGCAACGCTCCGGATGCGCCTCCCGAAGATCAATCCGTCGCCACGTTCAAGATTGAGGTCAACCTGGTTGACCTTTTCTTCACGGTGAAGGATAAGAGCGGCAACCTCGTTCCCCATCTCACCCAGAACGACTGTTCGGTTGCGGAAGACAAGGCGCCCCAGACCCTGAAGCATTTTGTGGCCGAGACCAACCAGGCACTCACACTGGGCATTCTGCTCGATACCTCCGGAAGCCAGCAGCGGGTTTTGCCGCTCGAACAGCAAGCGGGCAGTCAATTCCTCCAGCAAGTTCTTCGGCAGAAAGACCAGGCCTTCCTGGTTTCTTTCGATGTGAATATCGACTTGCTGCAGGACTATACCAACAGCCCTCATTTGCTGGCTCGCGCAATGAATAAAGCCGAGATCAACACAGCGGGCGGCAATGGCGCTGGCGGCGTTCCGGGACTTGGCGGCGGACCGGTGCCTGTGCACGGCACGCCCAAAGGAACCCTGCTCTATGACGCCATTTATATGGCCTCGAATCAGAAAATGAATCAAGAGACGGGCCGCAAGGCGATGATCATCCTGACCGACGGCGAAGATGAAGGCAGCGAGCACAAGATCAGCGAAGCGATCGCCGCGGCGGAAAAAAACAACGTCATGGTCTACGTCATCTTGATTGCCGACACGGGCTTTTACGGCGGCTTTGGCTACGGCGGCTACTCCGCGGCAAAAAGGATCTCGGATGAGACCGGCGCCCGCCTGATCAATGTGGGCAATAACGGCAACAAGCTTGAGGCGGCCTTCCAGCAGATCGAGGACGAACTGCGCACGCAGTACGTGGCCAGCTACACGCCGACCAACACCAAGCAGGACGGCACGTTCCGCCGCATCGCGGTGGAGTGCAAAGGCGACGGGATGAAGGTACAAGTGCGCAAAGGCTACTTCGCCCCTTCCTCGGGACAATAGCAAAGTAGAAATTACCTCTCTTCCGCCAGCCTTCGCCGCTCGAAATAGAAAATCTACACACCAAGCCTGCCCGCGAAGATATCCGCGCGCTCCTGCGGCCAACTTAATTCCTCATCGAGCGATCGTGTCCGAATTAGCCGTGAACCCGCTCTATTCAAATCAGCGGCTTGTCCCCTCGTGCCAGAACACGAGACGGCGACCATTACCTTCGTGTGTACTCCCCTCAACCTGGCATCGCGCATGCATGGAGCGGGGCATCACAACGAATACCGTTACTAATGCGCGCCGAAATCGCGGTCGCGCAGCCGACACGACTTGTGCAATGTATTTGCTGGAGGACCCTCCCCATGAAGTCTGCCATTTTGATTGCAGTGGCCGTCGTTATTGTTTCGAGCCTTCCGGTTGTGTTGCGCCAGACGGATGCAGCCGCCCAGGAAAACGCAACAGCGCATCCTGCCAGCCCGCAAGCGGATCGATCCGCGTTCGTGAGTGCTCAGGCTCGCCCCGAAAGCAATGACGCAAGCGGCTCGGCGTCCAGCACTACCCAAAGGCCGCCGGTAAACCGCGCATCGGTGGTCAGATTCGACTCCAACTCCTCGAAGACGGGATCTGCCAAAGCGGGAGACACCGCGGAGGCGAAGGCCAGGCGCAAGGCCAGGCTCTCCGCGATCATTTCGACGAAATGAAGTTTCAACAAGCTTGGGCGTTTTCGGAGTCAACGTATCCTACATATTCCGATCATTATTTCCTTATTCGTCTCCGAAAATGCCCGAGGCAAATTAGATAAAAAGCAGGTGGGCCGTGAAAATCCTACCTGCGAGAACTTACACGGTTACCGAAGAAAATACCCCCCCTTCTCTTTGTGCGCTTTCCGCGCCGGACTCACGGCCGCTCCCTCAATTTCTCTTGAATCAGCCTGTTTGACGATCTAACAAGAGCCCGCGTCCTGTTTGGAACAGGACTTGCGTCGAGATCGCCGAAAGTTTGGTCGTGCCGTTCCCGTGGCAAATCCCAAGCAACGGAGAAGCGGCAACACGCATAAAACTTATGAAGGAGTTTGTATGAGAAATGTCAAAACGCTCGCGGCCACGGTATTCGCTCTGGCGAGCATTCCCCTGTTGGCGCAACAAGCAGGCTCTCCGGCGGGAGCTCAAGATCAGCAACCTAACAGCCCGCGGTCTCCCGCCACGCAGGCACAGCCGCAACCCACGCGACCCCAATCCGCGCCGGCATCTGCTGCGGTGGCCGCGGTCGAGCTGAGCTCCGTGGACGGGGAGCTGGTGGACAAGCTGGATACCAGGACTGCCAAGACCGGCGACAGCGTAGTGATCAAGACGAAGTCCAACGTAAAGACGTCCGATGGCACCGAGATCCCCAAGGGATCGAAATTGATTGGTCGCGTAACTCAGGTCAAGCCAAGCGGAGACGCGAAAGATAACTCCCAGGTCGCGCTTCAGTTTGATCGCGCCGAGTTAAAGGGCGGACAAAACGTCGCGATCCATTCGGAAATACAGTCCCTTTCGCCGTCGGGAAGCGACTCCTCGAACAGCTCCCCGGATACGATGGCGGCCGCGCCCAGCGGACCGTCTGGACCCATGCCCTCGGCTCCTGTTGGCAGTATGAATGGCCCCGGTAGCGCAGCAGCACAAAGCCAGCCTCAACCTCAGATGAACGGCGGCCCTCCTGCGGCGAGTTTTGCGGGCCCCGCTGCTGGAACCATCGTGGCGCGAACCGGGAATATCGCCATCCGCACCACGTCGATTCCCGGCGTCTTGCTGGCAAACAATGAACCGGGCCAGCAGGACCCGCGCATGGCCCAAGCCTCGGGCATTCTGCTCGGCGCAAAAAAAGATGTGCATCTTGACGGTGGCACCAAGGTGGTGATCGGCGTGGCGGCTGCAGCTGGAACCAATTCCGGCGGCAACTGACGAGCAGTTCCGAGCCGTTCAAAATCCTTTGCACGAGCGTAACAGGCCGGGTAACCACCCCGGCCTGTGGCGCATTTATAGGCTCGTTTCGTCTTAATCGGCCGGCTCTCGCCTTGTCCTGTTCCACGACTATGGCGCAGTTTCGGACACAGTCGTTACCTGCGTCCCGCGACACCGTAATCTGGCGCGAGGGAGGGGGTTGTCGTTAATATCGGTTGCGTCGGGAAAAACTTGAGGCCATGGCAAAAGATATTTGGCCCAGGCTCCCGCAAAAGGTGCCTGCCATGTTGAACGATTCCGCCCTGGAAGATGGCTTCGAAATCAGCCCCCGGTTCCGCCAGACCCTCGAAGATCGAGTGACTCGGCTGGAGCGTGATGCCGATTACGACGAGGCACAGCTCTCGCGCCTCGAAAACCGCGATCATATTCGGCGGCAAATGCGCCTCGTCGCCGTGCAGCGTGCCGAAGCCCTCCGCATGCGTCTCTTTCTCGATCGCACCAAGACGCGCCTTCCCCGGCCGCTGATCGCGCTGTAGCGGGCAGTTTTTTCGCGCAGCGAATTTGCACTGAGGGCCGACCTTCGGGCTCAAATCAAAAAGGCCGCGCCCCCTCGTCGAGGAGCGCGGCCTTTTACTGTCCGCAGAATTTGGAGCACCGGGCGGGGATCGAACCCGCGTATACAGGTTTTGCAGACCTGCGCGTTAGCCACTTCGCCACCGATGCTTGAAAGGCAGTTCGGAGTTCTTAGTTCACAGTCTCATCTTTGAGGTCGAAGCCACTTCGGCTCGCGACTCGAAACTAAGAACTACGAACTGTGAACTCTGAACTGTTATTTTGCCGCCAACTCCTTCTTCGACAAGTACCACGTCTCGACCTTCAACCCGGCGCCGCCGCCGTTGGTGCGCTTGGCCGCATCGGCCACCGTCGCCGGCGCGGGCACAATTACATCCTGACCTGGGGTCCAGTCGGCGCCTACGCTGACGCCGTTTCCGTCGATTGTCTGTAATCCCTGAAACACGCGCACCAGTTCGTCAATATTCCGGCCGAGCTGCTGCGGATAGTAAATGATCGCGCGGATGGTCTGCTTGGGATCGATCGCAAAGACTGCGCGCACCGTCGAGGTATCCGATGCCTCCGGATGCACCAGGCCGTAGAGTCCCGCGACTTTTTGATCGAGATCGGCAATGACCGGGAACTTGACCTCGATGCCGGCATTCTTTTCGAGATCCCGCACCCAGGCGATGTGCGAGTAAATGGAATCGATCGACACGCCGATCAACTGCACGCCCAGGTCCTCGAATCGCTGCCATGCGCGCGCAAACGCGATGAACTCTGTGGAACAGACCGGGGTAAAGTCAGCGGGGTGCGAGAAGAGCAGCACATACTTGCCCCTCGAGGTGTAATCGCTGAGGCGAATGACGCCCTGAGTGGACTTGGCCTCGAAATCCGGCGCACTTTCGAGGATGCGGGGGATTCGGCTTTCCTGGATGACGCTCATATTGAAAATCTCCTTCACTGCAATTTGCATGCGGGCGCTTTGCACCCAGAAACGAAAAACCCACTCGCCATGGGCGGGTGGGTCGTCGGGGTTTCCGATTTAGTTCGGAATCTAGCCCAGCGAACACGCCCGCGCAGCGCAGCCCTGACAGCGGCAGCACATATTCATTGCGGGAGCGGAGAAGCGGGCCATCGAGTCCTTTGTGGCCGGGCATCGACCCGAACCAAGTATTCGTAGACTAGAGCGAACGCCGGAACCTGTCAAGCCTGACGGTTTTCTTGAGGCCGCCCGATTTCCGCCGCTGAATGCGCAACCAAATGGTTGCATTCCGGACCGACTCACGTTATTATGCAACCTTGAGGTTGCCCGATCATGACCGATCGCATTGAAAAACGTATTGAGATCAAGGCCCCCGTTTCCCGCGTCTGGCGCGCGCTCACCGACTATCGTGAATTCGGCGAATGGTTCCGGGTAAAGTTGGAAGGCCCTTTCGTGGTTGGCCAAACTACGCGCGGCCAGATCACTTATCCCGGCTATGAACATGTGAAATGGGAAGCCCTGGTTCAGGCCATGGAGCCGGAGCGGCTCTTTTCCTTCACCTGGCCCCTCATCAAATCCGTTGATCCAGCCAATTACTCGGCCGACTACTCCACAGCGCCGAGGACGCTCGTCGAGTTCAGACTCGAAAAGAACGCGACCGGCACGCTCCTCACGCTCACCGAATCTGGATTCGAAAACATCGCCGCCGATTGGCGTCTCGAGGCATTCCGACGCAACGATGGCGGATGGACCGAGCAGATGAAGAACATCGAGGGCTATGTCGCGAAAAACTCCTAGCTCCCGTTCCGCCCGGCGCCGCTCGCACGCTCCTGTTTTTGCAGCGCTCGGCGACCGCACGCGCCTCGCGCTGGTGGCAAAGTTGAGCTCGGGGGAGAACTATTCGATCTCGCAACTCACCGAGGGCTCGCGGCTGACCCGCCAGGCGATCACCAAACATCTGCGCGTGCTCGAACACGCCGGCATGGTGCGCTGCATGCGCCGCGGCCGCGAGAGCCTGTTCGCGTTCAACCCCGAACCGCTCCAGGAAGCGAAAAACTATCTCGAATCGGTGTCCGAGCAGTGGGACCAATCGCTCGCACGGCTCAAGATGTTTGTCGAGGAGGAGAAGCCGAACTAGCACCATTCCTTTGTGACCAGCGTCCCGAATTCAGGGCTGAAACGCAGAACGGTTGTCCGATAATTGCTTTATGTCTATTCGTCCCTCTGCTCCGATTGTTTTGGAATACTCAATCGCCGACGTGTTTACTGACGTCGCGCTGGCCGGCAATCCGGTTGCGGTCGTGATCGATTCCATTGGTCTGCCCACGGAGCGGATGCAGGCGATTGCCCGTGAATTCAATCTGAGCGAGACGACATTTGTTCAGCGCAGACCCGTAGGCGTCGAGCAGGCCGAAGGCGTGCGCGTGCGCATCTTCACTACGCAAGAGGAGCTGCCGTTTGCAGGACACCCCACGTTAGGCACCGCCACTGTGCTGAAGGTGAATGCGCCGGCGACTGAACAAGGCGACACCATTACGCTCGCGCTCAACGTCGGCCCCGTTCCAGTGAGCTTTGAAGATCGAGTTGGCGATTCCGCGGCCCTCTTCGGCGAGATGACGCAGCGCAACCCGGAATTCGGCGCGGAGTTGGATCCCGCTGCGGTTGCGCACCTCATCGGACTCGATCTTGCCGATCTCGAACCCAAGCTGCCCCCACAAGTGGTCTCCACGGGAAATGCATTCGCTATTGTTCCGCTGCGCTCGTCCGAAGCCCTGGCCCGGCTCAACGTGAAACAGCGCGAGGCCACAGAATGGCTTCGGGCGCGAGGCGCGCGCTGGTTCTTTGTGCTCGGACCCACCGGCGAAGAGACGCCCGCCTTTCGCGCGCGTATGCAGTTTAACGGAGGAGAAGATCCGGCCACAGGCTCAGCGGCCGGCTGCGCCATTAGCTATCTCGTGGCACGCGGCGTCGTTGCTTCCGGAGAACGAATCCTGCTCCGGCAGGGGGTCGAAATAAATCGATCCAGCGATCTTTTTCTCAGCGCGAAAATGAGTTCGGCGAAGGTTTCCGATGTGCGCGTCGCAGGCAGCACTATTCTCGTTGCAAAGGGACAGCTTTTCCTGCCGTAATGCACACTCTTTCAACAGACTTTAATCGTTACAAGTGTCGTTCTGTCTTTGCACTACCCGATTTCCACTTCTCCCCTGATAGTTTTCATTGCGGTTTTCGCTTGTCTTTCTCTCTTCCCAGCATCTCCGAGTGCCCGTACTCTTGCCAAGCATTGAGACATTTTTCACCGGCGTTTGAGCCGGCCTGGCCCAAGTCAATCAGACACAATTCTGACTGCTAACAAGGGCTTCCGTTGCGTTAGGTCGATCGACGGAGCAGGTGCTTCTGCGTTCTGAAAGCGCCTCGCAACCGCATCCGGCCACGTAAAGCCTGTTGGCGTCTGCCGTCCCGGGGAACCATCGCGTCAACCTGCCACCAGAGCGGGAGAAGAGATGTGTGTTCTCACGAGTCGGCGAACATTCTGTACCCCAAGGAGTGGACCTTTTTCCATGCGTCCCAAGAAAGTAATTCTCTGCGTCGATGACAACGAACAAGACCTTTCCGTGCTCAAGTTCATGCTTTCAACGAACGGCTACCGCGTACTCGCGGCCAACAACGGCGCGGAGGCAATCAGTATCTTTGGCGACAACCTTGTCGACCTGGTACTGGCTGACTTCGCCATGCCACAGATGACCGGCGACCAGTTGATCCGCCGGTTGAAACAGATCGCGGCTCACGTGCCGATGGTCCTTATGGGCGATCCCCAGAAAATGGAAGGTCAGATCCATGCCGCCGATGCGCTGCTGGCCAAGAAAACCTGTTCTCCGCTGGAGCTGCTGGAGTGCATCAAGGTGAGAAGCGCGCGCAAGAGGGGCCCGCGGAAAGGCATGCAGCGCCTGCCGCAGGGCGCAGAACTCGCCGTCGCGTCATAGCGAGGGGGCGGGCCAAAATCCGCCCGCCCCGACGAGGATAAGCTGTTGGTCTCGCAACGAGACCAACAGCTCCCTAGAAAAGCTCGCTCTTGACTGACGGGCATACGGGCAGGCATACTCCGCAGCTATAGCATTTGCGGAAATGATTCTGCCTTCTTGAATCTTTTTGAAGATCAACGCAACCCCCAGCCTCGTTGATCTTCTGTCATCGGCTTCGGCTCTCGGATATATTTCCAAAAGTGCAGCTGGCCCAGCGGGAGACTCATATTCCTCGCCCGCGGAAGCAGGGTTTTTATGGATCTTGTTCTTGCCCGTCTTTTCTTTGTGGCCTTGTTGTCGGGGGTCTGTTATTTTCTTCATCCGTTTGGCCTCAATGGCCCGGTGGGCGCGCTCGCTGGAGCTGGAGCCGCTGGCGCAGTAATTCTGTTCGAGCTGCGGGTGCGGGCTCTCAGCCTCAAGCGGCTCATCGGCGCGGTTGTGGGCAGCGTGCTGGGCATCTTTGGCGCGGCACTTTTTTGCCTGGTGCTGCGCTCCGCTCCACTCACCAGTTCGACCTCGGCCGTCCTGCAGATTTTCGTGCTGCTGCTGATGACTTATGTCGGCCTACTCGTGGGCGCCAGCAAAGGCGAGCTGCTGAATCCGGCCGCGCTGGGCATCGTGTTTAGCGGAGAGCGCCCGACCAGGCGCACCGCCAAGGTGCTCGACACCAGCGTGATTATCGACGGGCGCATCGCCGACATTGCCGAGGCGGGATTCGTTGAGGGCCTGATGGTGATTCCGGAGTTCGTCTTGCGCGAGCTACAGGTCGTCGCCGACTCCACCGATGGCTCCAAGCGCCAGCGCGGCCGCCGCGGCCTCGATATGCTGCAGCGCATGCAATCCAGTTGCGGCATTCAAGTCCAGATTGTTCCCGATGACTTTCCATCGATCCGCGAGGTCGACCTCAAACTTCTTGAACTGGCGAAGAAATGGGAAGCCAAGGTCGTGACCAACGATTTCAATCTGAACAAAGTCGCGCACCTGCACCACGTCGAGGTCCTGAACATCAACGATCTGGCCAATGCGCTCAAGCCCGTAGTGCTCCCCGGCGAACGTATGACCGTGCTCATCCTGAAAGAAGGCAAGGAATACAACCAGGGCGTGGGCTATCTCGATGACGGCACGATGGTGGTCGTCGACCATGCCCGCAAGATGATCGGCAAGCCCGTCGATATCTCGGTCACCAGCGTTTTGCAAACTGCAAGCGGCAAGATGATCTTCGGCAAGATGGACGAGAACGGAAAGCCGTTTGAGCCCATCAAGCCCGGCCCCGTCGAGATTGCTCGCTAGCGAGCCTGCGGAACCGGGTCCGAACCCGGAATGGCCCTAGCTTGCGCTTTTTGGCTGCATGGAGCGGGAGACTCGCAAGGACTCCGTTGGAATCGGAGAGAGATTACCATCGAGCCTTACTGAAGTTTGTCATTAACGTTATTGTAAAATTCGATTAAAAAATAGAAGATAGACGGAACGTCAATTGCTGCACGCGCTAGCAAGACATCCCCCGCCTTGCGCTCATTGACTCTGCTGAGAAGGGTGCGCAATTTGCTCATAGATGCATTTTTCTGTCTAGTCCATTCTTTTGCCGGCTCTCGATTCGCATTCGGTCGTGAACATCAATCGCTTCGAATTCCGGTCGCCATCGGGCTGCTTTCCGTCCTCTGCGCCTTCGCCGGTTGCAGCGGTACGTCCTTGACGCCTTCCGGCACGCTGGCCATCACCACTTCCTCACTGCCGAAAGGCCAGGTCGGGACCGCCTATAGCGCCACGCTCGCAGCCACGGGCGGCTCAGCGCCTTACACTTGGGCTCTGACCAGCGGCACGCTGCCGGCCGGACTTACATTGAAAGCATCCACGGGCGCGATC
>Ga0181520_10001864_pt1 | contig 41415 bp, 37 predicted proteins | sample PEATcosm2014_Bin_29_FD_132451 | JGI IMG/M metagenome (GOLD analysis project Ga0181520, IMG submission 132451) | Peatland microbial communities from MTU Mesocosm Facility, Houghton, MI, USA - PEATcosm2014_Bin02_30_metaG | ecosystem: Environmental > Terrestrial > Soil > Wetlands > Peat | place... | reverse complement strand
GGGCCGACAACCGTGCGCCAACGGCTCCCCGGCCGGGCCCCACTGCCGCAGCCCCAACTGGCCCATGCCCACCCGCTGGCCGGTCCCCCGGCCTTCAAGCGTTACGAGGACGGGCTGCTAGGGAGATCGCCTCCGGACGGACCAGGGCGACGGCCGGGCCGTCCATGGTGTCCGGCAGGATGAGCGGCAGCCGCACCCCGCGGACCTCGACCTCGCCGTGCCGCACCACTCCGGCGAGGCGGTTGGTGAGGCCGACGAACTCGGCGACGAAGGGCGTCGCCGGCTGCGAGTAGATGGTGGTGGGTGGCCCCATCTGCTCCAGGCGGCCGGCCCGCATGACGCCGACCCGGTCGGCGATGGCCAGCGCCTCCTCCTGGTCGTGGGTCACGAACAGCGTGGTGATGCCCACCTCGCGCTGCACCCGCCGGATCTCGTCGCGCAGCTGGCTGCGCACCCGCGCATCGAGCGCGGAGAGGGGTTCGTCGAGGAGCAGGATGGAGGGCCGGATGGCGAGCGCCCGGGCCAGCGCGACCCGCTGCTGCTGGCCGCCGGAGAGCTGGTGGGCGTAGCGGCCGGCGTGGTTGCTCAGGCCCACCAGCTCGAGCATCTCCCCGGCGCGCTGCCGGCGTTCGCGGGCTCCCCGCTTGCGCATGCGGAGCCCGAAGGCGACGTTCTCCTCCGCCGTCATGTGGGGGAAGAGCGAGTAGGCCTGGAACACCATCCCCGTGTCGCGGCGGCTGGCCGGCAGGCTGGTCACGTCCCTGCCGCCGATCACCACACGCCCGCTGTCGGCGTCCTCCAGGCCGGCGACGAGGCGGAGGGCCGTCGTCTTGCCGCATCCGGAGGGTCCGAGCAGGGCGACCAGCTCCCCCGCTCCGATGGTGATGGTCAGGCCGTCCAGTGCCGTGGTGGTCCCGTACTGGCGGCGCAGGTCCTCCACCCGCACCTCCGCGGCGGCTCGGGACCCGTTCTTCGTGGAAGCCGCCGGCCGCGCCTCGAACACCTTCATCGGACAACCCTCAGGGCGCCGCGACCGCGTGAGCGCGACCGGCCCAGGAACGACAGGGCGAACAGCAGGACGAAGACGAAGAGGAGCGAGAGCACCGCCAGCGCGATGGAGACGCTGGCATTGCCGGTGCCGAGGATGGCGATCGCCACCTGGAGGTTCTCGAAGTTCAGCAGATTGGCGACGGTGAACTCCCCGAGCACCACGGCGACGCAGAGCAGGCAGGCGTTGAAGACGGCGCTCGACATGTTGGGCACGATCACCCGCCACACCACGGTGCCCCAGCCCGCCCCCAGGCTGCGCGCCGCCTCGGACAGGGTCCGGACGTCGACGGCCGCCAGGCCGGCGTCCAGTGCCCGGTACGAGTAGGGCAGGACGAGGATGAGGTAGGCGAAGGCGAGCATCAGGATCGAATCGCTGACGTTGATCTCGATCCACCGGTAGATGGGTGCGAAGCCGACCACCAGCACGATCGCCGGGATGGTGAGGGGGGTGAGGCAGACCATCTCGATGGGACGGACCATGCGGGGCAGGCGCAGCCGGGCCCAGATCATGGTGGGGAGGAGCAGCGCCAGCATCGCCACCGAGGTGATGACGGCCAGCTCGAGCGACGCCGTGATGGCGTCGGTGAGCTCCGGATCGGAGGTGATGCTGGTGAAGGCGCTCAGCGTGCGCGGGCTGTCGATGCCCACGCCACGGGTGGCGAACTCGACCATGGCCGCGATGGGCAGGAGGAAGAAGAGCCCCAGGACGACGAACACGATCGTCTTGAAGGCGGCCAGACGCCGCCGCCGGCGGCGGTTCATCGCGCGCCCTCCCAGAGCGCCGCGCTCACGGCAGCCATCGTTCCGAGCGGCGCTGCAGCCAGCTGTAGAGGACGGTGATCACCGCGACGATCACCACCATGCCGAGGGCCAGCGCGGCGGCGAGGTTGGCCTGGTTGAGTCCGACCTCGCTGCTCAGTGCCCGGCTGATCTGCAGGGGCACGATGATGCCGCCGATGTCGAGCAGCGCCGCGGCGGTGGCGTACGCCGAGAACGCGTTGGCGAAGAGCAGCAGCCAGCAGCCCAGGAAGGCGGGACGCAGCAGCGGGCCGGCCACGTGCCTCCAGTACTGCCAGGTGGCGCCGCCCAGGGTATCGGTGGCCTCACGCCACTGCGGGCGGATGCCGTCGAGGGCGGGCATGAAGACGATCACCATCAACGGGATCTGGAAGTAGGTGTAGATGAGCGTCAGCCCGGCGAGCCCGTACAGCCAGACTCCATTGGGGTAGAAGGCGATGCCGTGCTGCCGGAGCCAGACGACGATGAAGCCCTCGGTGCCGATGGTGGCGATGAAGGCGAAGGCCAGGGTGACGCCGCCGAATTGCGAGAGGACGCCGCAGAGCGCCGTGACGATGCGGCGGAGGACACCGCTGGGCGATCCGCTCGCCACCGCATAGGCGAGCATGGCCCCGACGGCGGCGCCGATCGAGGCGCTCACCGCCGAGAGCACGAGGCTGTTCACGAAGGCGGTGACGATGTACGGCTGGCCCAGCTGCGCCAGGTTCGCCAGGCTCGGGCCGTGGCTGCCGCTGAAGGCGCCCACCGCCACGATGACCGTGGGGAGCAGCAGGAAGGCCGCCGCGTAGACGAGGAACGGGGCGACGCCGAGCCAGTGGGTGGGAAAGCGGAAGCGCCCCCCCAGGGGGCGCTCCGCGTATCCCGAGTCGGTGGTGGCGACAGCCGTCAACTGCCGACGGCCTGTGCCCAGTTGGCGCCCAGGTAGGTGGCGGCGGCGGCGGCCTGGCTCTGATCCAGGAACACCGGCGTCCCGCTCACCGGCGGCAGCGCCGCGGCGTAGGTCTGATTGATGGTGCCCGCCGCCTGCATGGCGGTCATCTCCACGGGGCGCGCGCCACCCTGGAGCCAGAGGTTCTGCCCGGCGGTGGAGTAGAGGTACTCCTCCCACAGCCTCGCCGCGGCGGGATGGGGCGCCGTCTTGGTGATCGCCTGAGCGTAGTACCCGCCCAGCACGCTACCCGAGGGCACGAACACCTTCCAGCTGGGAAGGTTCACCACGCTCGCCGAGTTCAGGTAGTCCCAGTTGAAGACGACCGGGGTCGTCCCGTTGTCGATGGTGGCCGCCGTCGCCGCGACCGGCACGAAGTTGCCGGCCGCATTCAGCTTCTGGAAGAAGCTGACGCCGGGGCCGATGTTGTCGAGCGAGCCGCCGTTGGCGAGCGACGCCAGCATCACGCCGTTGAGCGCCGCATTGGCCTCGGTCGGGTCACCGTTCAGCGCCACCGCGCTCCTGAAAGAGGAGGAGAGCAGGTCGGACACCGAGGTGATGGTGTACTTGCTGGAGTCGTAGCCGATGGACATGTAGCCGCCGTAGTCCTGGTACCAAAGCCCGTTCGCATCCTTCTGGCTGGCCGGGATGTCGGACCACTCGGCGACCTTGTACGGGGCGAACAGGCTGGTGTTGGCCCAGGCCACCGCCATGCCGATGTCGAGCACGTCCGGGGCGTTGCTGGTGCCGGCCTCGGAGTTCACGGCGTTGATCTCGTCCTGGCTGCTCCCCTGCGGATTGGCCTGATTCACCTTGATGCCGTACTTGGCCTCGAAGTCCTTGATGATGGTGCCGTAGTTGGCCCAGTTCAGCGGCAGCGCGATGACGTTGAGCTGGCCCTCCGCCTTGGCCGCGGAGATCAGCGCGTTCATGCCGCCCATCGCGGCCGCGGATGTCGCGGTGGCTGCGGCGTTGGTGGAGTTGCTCGACGAGGCGCCGCAGGCGCTGACCGCGGTGAGCGTCGCCAGCAGCGTCCCGATCAGCACAAGGCTGCGTGTGTGTCTCTGCATGGTTGAACTGTGTCCCCTCATGTTTCCCTGGTTGATCACCAGGATCGTATGGGTCGCCGTTTCAGCATCGCAAGGCGGAAACCCCGTTTCCGGGCGATGCTATCGGCCTCTTCGTCACCGGTTAGCCGCTGATTAATGGGGCCATCGACGCGGGTTCACAAGCGGCTGCGGCGGCGGTCCTTGCAGGGTTCGCTGCAACGCCGGCGGTGCGGCGCGACATGCGACTCGGCGCGGCGGACGGTGCCCTGCGGGGCGAGCAGGAACGCAGACGGTCCCGACCCCGGGCGATGGGGACGGGACGGCACCGGACGCGGGAGCCGCCGGGGGAACGCAGCGAACGTTGCGAAAACGGCGGCTGTCGGACCCGGAGGAGGGCGGCGGCCGGTCCCGCCGGCACTGCCCCTCGCCGGCACGCCGGGCCGGGTGGCGGGCTGTCTGCGGCGCTGTCCATTGACAGTCCGCCAGGGCGGTCCGTAGGGTGTGGGCAGCCGCCCCGAGCAGGAGAGGGTGGCACGGGAGGAGCGTGGCGATGCCTGGGGTCGTGCCATTCACCAGCAACATCGAGGACCTGTCCACCGGTGAGGGGTACCAGTTCGAGTTCCGCTGCATGCGCTGCAACAACGGGTACCGGTCGTCGTTCCACCGCTCGCTGTTCGGCTTCGGCGGCCGGGTGGCGGCCATCGGAGGCGGCCTCCTCGGCGGGTCGATCGGGGGCGAGGTCGAGCAGGCGGGCTGGAGCAGCACCATGCTCCAGTCGGGAACCGGGAGCCCCGCCAAGGACAAGGAGCTGGCGAAGGCGGCCCAGGAGGTCCACGACCGCTTCAACCAGTGCAATCGCTGTGGGAAGTGGGTCTGCCGGGACATCTGCTGGAACACCGAGCGTGGGCTGTGCGTCGAGTGCGCTCCGAAGCTGGGCGAGGAGATGGCCTTCATGCAGGCCCAGGCACAGAGGTCCCAGCTGGAGCAGAAGATCTCGGCCCAGGACCTGACCCAGGGCGTGAACTACACCGACCAGGCGACCGGCCTCTGCCCCGCCTGCCATCAGGACAGTGGCGGCGGCAAGTTCTGCCAGCACTGCGGCGCGGCGCTGGCCGCCGCCCCGGCGGCCACCAAGCGCTTCTGCTCCAACTGCGGCACAGAGCTGGTCGGCGGCATCAAGTTCTGCGGCGAGTGCGGCACGCCGGCACCCTGAGGCCGGCCCGGTCATGCACTTCCGGCTCAGCGCCTCCAGCGGCGAGGTGATCGACGAGGGCGACGGGCAGGTCACGGTGGAGGACGGCACCGTGACCGTCTCGCCGCAGCTCGGCCAACCGCTGCGGATCACCCCGGAGCAGATCAGCGAGGTGGGTGAGCCCGTGCCCTTCACGGTCCGCCTCCGGCTCAGCGACGGCAGCACCGTCGACCTCTCCCAGCTCGGCACCGTGCGCACCCAGCTCCTCTCCCAGATCGGCGGGGTCCGCGTCGCCGGAGCCCACAGCGGCCTGGTCACCATCGGCTTCGGCGAGCGCCAGGGGTTCCATGGCGCGGTCGACGACGTCGAGGCCGACATCGGCCTCTACGACGACGGCATGGTGGCCATCCCCGTCAACGGTCTCCCCGTGCAGGCGCCGTACGCCGCCATCGACGACGTGACCACCGATCCCTCCGGGTACCGCATCAGCATCGCCATGGGCTCCCTGGGGACCGTGGTCGTGCAGCGGCTCGCCCAGACGACGTCCCAGTTCCTGACCCTGCTGCGCTCGCGCGCCACCGCCGAGCGTGGACGCACCGCCGCCTTCCTGCAGACCCTCCTCCCCGGGCTGGGGCCGCTGTCCCAGCGCCAGGTGGCGGGACAGCTCCGGGACGGCATCGCCGTGCCGCGGTCCGTGCTGGACCCCATCGATCCCGGGATCTGGCCCACGCTCCTCGGTGCCGCGACGGTCCCCGACCGGGTCGCCTGCGCCCAGCTGCTCCAGACACTCGGCGAGGCCTCGCTCGGCTTCCGGCAGGACGCCTCGGTCGAGGTTGCGGCGGAAGGGACGACCCACTTCGCCGAGGCCGGACCGGTGCAGAGCACGGGGCCGGGCATGGGGCAGGCGACCGGCCCCGACATGTCGATGATGGGCCGCGTCATGGGGATGAGCATGGCGGAGAGGGCGATCGGCGTCCCCCAGCCCGGTGGCGGCGGAGGCCCGTTGATCGGTGGCCCGGCCGGCGGGATGGCGGGGATGGGCATGGGGATGGGTGGGGGCATGGGCATGGGCATGGGCATGGGCATGGGGTACGGCGCCCCCTTCGGAGCCATGGGTGGGATGCTCGCCATGCGCATGCTACGGGGCGACGGCGCGTGGTCCGGGGGTGGCCAGGCTCAGGCCCAGTCGATGTTCCGCGTCCCCGAGGCCGAGCCGGCCGCCGGCGGGCTGACGCCGGCGCACACGGACTTCAGCCGCCTGACGACGGGCGGTGACCAGCCGACGATCATGGCCTTCCTCATCGTCCACACGGCGTCGGGAGCCATCTACGAGACCCTGAACGCCGACGACCACGCAACCTACGTCTTCCGCGAGCCCTCTCTCGACACCGCCCAGCTCAATGCCGCGCTCCTGCTCATCGGCTTCCACATCGAGGTTCTCGCCGGCGACTTCTCCGGTGTCGGGTCACGCTATGCCGAGGCGGTCAGGCAGCTGCCGCACCTCTCCCGGCTCGCCGCCGCCTTCAAGGGCAGGGTCATCCACGGCGACGGCTGGGAGCAGCAGCTGCGCTCGTTGATCTCCTGAGCCGCCAGCCGCTGCCGAGGAGGACGGGCCGGACGCTCGAGAGGCCGGCCCCCGGTGCGCCCGTGGGTGCCCGAGCCCGCGTGTCCCGACCGAGCGCTCGATGTGTTCCGGTGCCCCGATGCACTGCGGGCATTCGGGCAGGGTGAGGTCGCCGGGGCGAGCAGTCGCACGCTGTCGCGACGCCACCTCGCACTTCATGCGCTCGAACGCTTGTACAGGCTTCGGCGGTAGTCGGTGACCCACAGACGCGTGCTCCGCCATTGACCGCGATCGTCACGCTGTGCGCGCAGCCGCCCGCGTTCGGCCGCTGCGCGCAGGGACCGGACCGAGACCGTCGCATCGGCCAGCGCCGCCAGCGGGACGAGCCGTGCCGGCCCCGCGACGGCCGGTACGATGAAACGCATCAACGTGTCGGTGATGACCCGGGCGAGGAATTCACCGAGAGGGCGGGGGTCTCCTGCATCAGCGCGGCGCAGTGCGGTGAGGTAGCGGGTCCTCTCCGCCTTTCGGATGATCGCGGGTGGGTACCCGAGTCGAATCAGGAGCAGGTTCATCAGCAGCCTTCCGGTCCGACCGTTGCCGTCCAGGAAGGGATGGATCCGCTCGAACTCCGAATGCAGCGCTGCAAGAGCTTCGGGCAACGGCCCCGGTGCGTCGCGCAGGCCGGACGCGATCTCGACCCAGGTCGACATCTGCGCGTGAACCCCCGGCCAGTCGGGGGGCTGCATCCCGCCGGGGAAGGCTTGGAGGTTGTGCCGCCGAAACGCGCCTGGCCCCTCTTCCGGACCGGCCTGCGGGTGGGGCGCCACGTCCCACACCTTCGACATCGCCAGCGTGTGGACGTTGCGCACCTCGGTCATGGTCAGGAGATCGCCGGTCGTCCAGTCTCCCGGGGCGAGACCCTGCCGGTACACCCATTGAGCTGCATCCGCATAGCCGCGGACCTCCATGTACTCGGCGAGCTGTTTGTCACCGACGGCTCGCCCCTCTCGAAGCAAGATCTCGACCTCCCGTAGGACGAGCGTGTTGCCCTCGATGGCGGTGGAGTTGTGGGCCTCCTGGGACCAGATGTCACCCCAGATGTCCTCGGCCTCGATCGGGGAGGGCAGCCCCCCGAGCCGGGTGCGCAGCTCCTCGACGCCGCTGGCGAGCTGGGCGTAGATCGCCTGCCGGATCCTGCGTCCTCGCCGCCCATCCGCCATGTCCGGATGATAGCCTGATTTGGTGTCGCTGGTGTCAATACAATTGGCACGACACAACCGGGCGGATTTGGGTCGAGGTTCGCGAAGAAAATGGCGCGCCCCACATTCTCCGGCAAGTCGAGGGTTGACCTTCGGCTGCCTCGGCGTGGACGAGCGGGGCTGCAGCGGAAGCTGGGGAGGAAGGATTCGAACCTTCGAATGGCGGATCCAAAGTCCGCTGCCTTACCACTTGGCTACTCCCCAGGGGTGGCGCGTCGATCCTACCCTCTGGTGGCGGCTGCGTCTCAGGCCTCTGCCGGCGGCGGGCCGAACCGGCCGTCCGGCGGGTCAGACGACGAGGTGGACCCGCGGGATGTGCAGCCGGGTGCAGCGCGGCCGGGCCGCCGCGGAGTGGCGGCAGCCGCAGCTCCTGCGCTGGCGGGGCACGCGCCCGAGGCGGACCGGGCGCTCATCCTCGTGGCGGCGTTGGTCGCCGCGCCGGGAAAGGCTCTGGTCAGGCACTGGCCGGGATCATACCCCGACCGGTGGCGGCGCCCTGTCTCCGAACCGAGCCGGGTGAGCCCGTATACTCCGGCCCAGTGGCAGACGCAGCTCGGGCGGTGATCCTTGCCGCAGGGCAGGGCACACGCATGAAGAGCGCCCTCCCCAAGGTGCTCCACCCCCTGGCGGGACGCCCCATGCTCCTCTACAGCGTCGACGCCGCCCGCGAGGCCACCGGGACCCGGCCGCTGGTGGTCGTCAACCCCGCCCACGCCGGGGTCGCCGAGGCGCTCGAGGGCGTGGCCGACGCGGTGCCCCAGGCCGAGCCGCGCGGCACCGGCGACGCCCTGCGGAGCGTCCCGCCGGCGCTGCGGGGCCAGGGCCAGGTCGTCGTCGTGAACGCGGACCTGCCGCTGCTCCGGACGGAGACCGTCCGCGGCCTGGTGCACGCCCAGGCGTCGAGCGGCGCCGCCTGTGTCCTCCTCACCGTCGTCCCGGGCAGCCCGGCCGGGCTGGGCCGGGTCGTGCGAGGCCCCGACGGACGGGTGGCCCGGATCGTCGAGGAGCGCGACCTCGCCGGCCTGGGCACAGTTCCGGCCGAGTGCAACGCCGGTGTCTACGTGTTCTCCGGGGAACGCCTCTGGCCGGCGCTGGAGCGCCTCTCCAACGACAACGCCCAGGGGGAGTACTACCTCACCGACGTCGTGGCCATGCTCGCCCCCGATGTCGAGGCGGTCGCCGCCGCCGACCCGGAGGAGGGGCTGGGCATCAACGATCGCGTCCAGCTCGCCGCCGCCCAGAGCATCCTCCGGCGCCGACTGCTGGAGGCGCTCATGCTGGACGGGGTCACCGTGGACGATCCGGCGACCACGTTCGTCGACTGGGGGGTCACGGTGGGTCGCGACACCGTGCTGCACCCCATGACCCACCTCGCCGGGGCCACCGTCATCGGCCGCGACTGCCGGATCGGTCCCATGGCCCAGATCCGCGACAGCCGGGTCGGTGACGGGGTCTCCGTCGGCGCCTCGGTCGTCGACGGGAGTGACATCGGGGACGGTGTCTCCATCGGCCATTTCGACCGCATCCGGCCGGACAGCATGCTGGCATCGGGGGTATCGTTGGGAACGCATGCGGAGGTCAAGAACAGCAGGATCGGCGCCGGCACTCGCATCAATCACTTCTCCTGCGTTCTCGACAGCGATGTCGGACGAGACGTCAACATCGGGGCCGGCACCGTCACCTGCAACTACGACGGACGGGACAAACACCGGACCACCATCGGCGACGGCGTCTTCGTCGGAAGCAACAGCAGCCTGGTCGCTCCTCTCCGAATCGGCCGGGGCGCCTACGTCGCCGCGGCGAGCATCGTCGACCGCGACGTCCCCGAGGGGGCGCTGGCGGTCGGCCGGGCCCGGCAGCGGACCATCGAGGGCTGGCGCGACCGCGCTAGGCTTGGGGGGCCCGATGCCTGACTTCAACCCCCACGGCGACCTGATGCTCCTCTCCGGGACGGGGAACCCGGAGCTGAGCGAGCGCATCGCCAGGGAGATCGACCTGCCGCTGTGCCAGATGGACATCACCCGCTTCGCCGACGGCGAGTTCGACGTCAAGATCCACGAGTCGGTCCGCGGCCACGATGTCTACCTGATCCAGCCGACCTGTCAGCCGGTCAGTGACAACCTGGTCCAGCTCTTCATCATCCTCGACGCGCTGCGACGCGCCTCCGCGGCGCGGATCACCGCCGTCATCCCCTATTACGGGTATCAGCGCAAGGAGAAGAAGACCGCTCCGCGCGACCCCATCTCGGCCAAGCTGATCGCCAACATCATCGAGCTCGCCGGGGCCAGCCGCGTCATCGCCGTGGACCTCCATGCCGAGGCCATCCAGGGCTTCTTCGACATCCCCGTGGACGCGCTCACCGCCACCAAGATCCTCGCCCGGCGCGTCCAGGAGCGGCATGGCTCCAACGGTGTCGTGGTGGTCTCGCCGGACACCGGCGGGGCGCTGCGCGCCCGGCGCCTCGGGCGGATCCTGGAAGCCCCCATCGCCATCATCGACAAGCGCCGTCCCCACGACGACGCCGCCGAGGTCGTCCACGTCATCGGCGATGTCGCCGGGCTGCACGCCATCATCGTCGACGACCTCATCTCCACCGGTGGCACGCTGGTCAGCGCCTCCGAGGCCCTGCGCGCCGGCGGCGCCACCGGTGTGGACGTGGTGGTGACCCATGGCGTGCTCACCAACGGCGCCCTGGGACGTCTCCACGACGCCCCCATCGACGAGATCTGCATCACCGACACCATCCCCCTTCCCGACGCGCAGCATGCCCTCAGCGACCACCCCAAGCTCCGGGTGCTCTCCGTGGCCCCGCTGATCGCCGAGGCGATCGTCCGTGTCCACGAGGGGAGGAGCGTCAGCGAGCTGTTCCGATGAGCGGCTCACCGAACGCCTCCGAGTGGGACCAAGAGGGTGACGGGGCCGGGCCGCACCGCCTCCGGGCCCGTGGCGGGCCACGGGTGACCCGCCGATGACCTGGCTCCTCGTCCTGCTCATCGCCGGGCTGGTGCTGGCCGGCTTCGCCGCCGCCGCCGAGACGGCACTCACCTCGGTTTCGCGGATCCGGATGCGCAGCCTGGCCGAGGAGGGCAACGCGCGGGCGGCGCGGGTGGTGCGACTCCACAACCATCCCAACGGCTATCTCTCGACCATCCTCTCGGTCAACACCGCGGCGGTGATCATCGCCTCCACGGCGACCACCCTCATCATCAGCGGCTATGCGAGGTCCTTCCCCCAGGCGCTGGCGACCGCCGCGCTCACGCTGGTCGTCCTCGTCTTCTGCGAGATCGCCCCCAAGTCGCTGGCGCTGCGCTTCAACGAGCGTCTGGCGCTGCGGCTGGCGGCCCCCATCCAGGCGCTCACCGCCCTGCTCCGGCCCATCATCGCCGTCCTCACCCTGGTGGCGCGGCTGCTGCTCCGCATCGCCACCCGCGGCCGGGACATCCGCGGCCCGTTCGTCACCGAGGAGGAACTCAAGCTCCTCCTCGCCATGGGTGAACGGGAGGGTGTGGTCGAGGAGGAGGAGCGGCAGATGATCGACGGCATCCTCGAGATGACCGACAAGTCGGTCCGCGAGGTCATGGTGCCTCGCGTCGACGTCGTCGGCATCGAGATGTCGCGCGGGGTGGGCGAGCTCATCGCCCTCATCGTCGAGCACGGCCACTCGCGCATCCCCGTCTACGAGGGCACCATCGACCACGTCGTCGCCGTCGTCTACGCCAAGGATCTCCTCCGCCACGGCGCCCGCAGCGACGACACCCGTTCTCTCATCTCCCTGGCCCGCGAGCCGTACTTCACGCCGGAGAGCAAGCACGTCGGCCAGCTCCTCCGCGAGATGCAGGAGCGCACCGTCCACATCGCCATCGTGGTGGACGAGCATGGCGGCACCGCCGGCATCGTCACCTTCGAGGACCTCATCGAGGAGATCGTCGGCCCCATCCGCGACGAGTACGACGCCGCCGAGAAGGAGGAGGTCCAGTTCCTCAGCGATCGCGAGGTGCTGATGAGCGCTCGGTTCCCCGTCGACGACATCGACGACCTCCTCCACATCGACGTCGGCGAGTCCGAGGCCGACTCCATCGGCGGGCTCGTCTACGAGCGTCTCGGCGAGATCCCCAAGGCCGGCGACGTGCTGCCTCTCGGGACGGCAACGCTGACGGTGGACTCGGTGCACGGGCAGAGCATCGAGTCGGTGCGGATCACCAGTCCCGATCCGTTCGTCGTCGAGCACGACGGCGCCAGGCATCCCCAGGGTGGCGAGGACCACGGCGTCCCCTCCGCCCCGCGCTGACGGTCCGCCGGCGGCCGGCCATCCCGTGGCGCACAGTTTCACCGACGAGGGGATCGTGCTCCGCCGCGTCAACTACGGCGAGGCGGACCGCGTGCTCACCGTGCTGACCCGCGACCACGGCAAGGTCGGGGTGATGGCCCGGGGGGTGCGCAAGGCCGGCAGCCGTTTCGCCGCCACCACCGACCTCTTCGTGCAGAGCCGCATGCACCTGGCCGAGGGCCGTGGGGAGCTGCTCGTCCTCACCCAGGCGGAGAGGTCCCAGGGCTGGTCCGACCTCGCCTTCTCCGAGCACCGGCGTGCCGGTTGCGCCGCGGTGATCGCCGAGCTCACCGACCGGGTGCTGGAGGGCCATCACGCCGACGCCGCCGTCTTCGGCCTGGTGGCGTCGGCCATCCGCGAGGTGGCCGATCCGGAGCGCGACCCCCGCAGCGCGCTGGTGCGCTTCGCCCGCCAGATGATCGACCGACTCGGCTACGCGCCCCAGCTGCACCTCTGCGCCTCCTGCGGGAGGCGCCTCCCGGAGGCGGCGGCCGGCTTCAGCGCGGCGGGGGGCGGGCTCCTCTGCGCCGCCTGCCGTCCCACCGACCCCGACGCCCTCGACTGCCCCGTCCGCGTCATCAAGGTGCTGCGCGTGGCCGCCGAGGGGGACGCGGCGACCTGGGCCCGGCTCCGCCTGGACGCGCCGACGCTGGCGGCACTGGAATCCATCATCGAGCGGGAGCTCGACTACCACCTCGACCGCCGGCTGCGCTCGTGGGAGGTTCTTCGCGCCATGGAGCGCTGATAGACTTTGCCGGCCATGCCAGCCGAGCCGCCGGCCGACTCCGCGCCGACCCCGCCGCCGGCCGACCTCCTCGAACGCCTCGTCTCGCTCGGCAAGCAGCGCGGATTCTTCTTCCCCTCCAGCGAGATCTACGGCGGCATCAACGCCCTCTACGACTACGGCCCGCTGGGGACCCGGTTGCGGCGCAACATCCGCAATCGCTGGTGGCGCTCCACCGTCGAGCTCCGCGACGACGTCGAGGGGATCGAGTCCTCGGTGATCATGAACCCCCAGGTCTGGGTCGCCAGCGGCCACGTCGCCGGCTTCACCGATCCCCTCGTCGACTGCACCGGCGCCTGCCGCAAGCGCTGGCGCGCCGACCATCTGGGTGCCGAGCGCGCCGCCCGGGGCGCCGACCCCGAGGCCCCCGGCTGCCCGGAGTGCGGCGGTGCACTGACCGAGCCGCGCCAGTTCAACCTGATGTTCCGCACCTTCCTCGGTCCCGTCGAGGACACCTCCGCGCAGGTGTACCTGCGGCCGGAGACGGCGCAAGGCATGTTCGTCGACTTCAAGAACGTGCTGGCCAGCAGCCGCCGGCGCATCCCCTTCGGCATCGCCCAGAACGGCAAGTCGTTCCGCAACGAGATATCGCCCGGCAACTCCATCTTCCGCACCCGCGAGTTCGAGCAGATGGAGATGGAGTTCTTCTGCGAGCCGGGCACCGACGACACCTGGTTCGACTACTGGCGTGCCGAGCGTTTCCGCTGGTACACGCAGGAGCTGGGCGTCCGCGGTGCCCGCCTCCGCCTCCGCGACCACGTCCCCCAGGAGCTGGCCCATTACGCCAAGGCGGCGACCGACGTCGAGTATCTCTATCCCTTCGGCTGGGGCGAGCTGGAGGGCATCGCCAACCGCACCGACTTCGACCTGAGCGCCCATCAGAAGGCCAGCGGCGTGGACCTCAGCTACTTCGACCAGGCCACCGGCCAGCGGTTCATCCCCTACGTGATCGAACCGGCGGCGGGCGTCGACAGGATCATGCTGACCGTGCTCATCGACGCCTACGACGAGGAGGAGGTGCGCGGCGAGAAGCGGACCGTGCTGCGCATGCACCCCGACGTCGCCCCCGTCCAGGTCGCCGTGCTGCCCCTCTCCAAGAAGGAGGAGCTGACCGTCCCGGCGCGGCAGCTCGAGCACCGGCTGCGGCCGCACTTCGCCACCGACTACGACGAGACCCAGGCGATCGGCCGCCGCTACCGGCGCCAGGACGAGATCGGCACTCCGCTGGCGGTGACCTACGACTTCGACAGCGTCACTGACGAGGCGGTCACCATCCGCGAGCGGGATGGGATGACCCAGGTGCGGGTCCCCATCTCCGGTCTCGAGGAGGCCATCCGCGACCAGCTGGTCCTCTTCCGGACGCGGACGGCGGAGCGGGCCGCCGCCCCGGCTGGGTAGCGCGGGCCGCGACCGGGCCCGTCCCCCGGCGGCCGCTGGACGGCTGGGTCGGGTATGTTTCCTCCGTCATGCACGAGACCAGGCTCGCCTACCTCGCCGCTGCCGGCGCCGCGGGGACCGTCGTCAAGCTCGAGGAGGTCGGCGCGCGGTGGGCCGAGCCCAGCGCCCTGGCGGAGATGACGATCGGGGACCTCACCGCGCACCTGGTCAGAGCGGTGACATCGGTCCCGGACTGCCTCGCCGAGCATGTCCGCGAGAAGGAGGAGCCGCTCTCCGCCGCCGCGTACTTCCTGCCGGTCACTGCCGACCTCTCCTCGTCCATCAACACCCGCGTCCGCCACTCCTCCTCCGACGCCGCCCGCGCCGGCCACGCCGCCGTCGTGGCGGACCTGGAGCACGCCCAGGACATCCTGCGGGTGCGGCTCAGCGCGGAGCCGGAGGACCGGCTCGTGGAGGTGAAGGCGCGCGGCGAGGTGCTCCTGCTCGACGAGTACCTGAAGACGCGGATCATCGAGCTGGTGGTGCACATCGACGACCTGTGCGTCAGCCTCGGCCGTCCGACGCCCACCCTCCCCGGGGTCGAGGTCGCCATCTCCACCCTGATCGACGTGGCCGCGCTCCGCCACGGGGAGCTCTCGGTCCTGCGGGCCCTGGCCCGGCGCGAGCGCGATCCCGACGAGGTCCTCCGCGTCATCTGACCGGGACCGCTCCGGTGGCGGTCGCCTCCCGGAGGACGGCCCGCCCGAGTGGAGCGGACCGTCCGGTTGGGGAGCGGTGCCGGTGCCCCGCCGAGGGGGGCTGGCGGGGCCGGAGCCGCATGGTCGGGAGGGGCTCCAGCCCCGAGGATCGAGGCTAGGCGCGCCGTCTTTCGAGTCCATGACGGGAGCCCGCGCGGCAGGGATCGGCGCGCGATCGCCGGGGCCCGGCAATCAGTCCAGGAAATCCCGGACGCTCTCGAGGAAGCGCCGGGGCTCCCTGATGACGAAGAAGAGGTGGCCGCCCTTGAAGACCACCAGCCTCGATCCCGCGATCCGGCCGTGCATCTCCTCCGCCAGTGCCAGGGGCGCCACCCGGTCGTGGCCGCCGTGCAGGATCAGCACCGGCATGGTGAGCTGGGAAAGCCTGTCCGTGGCGTCGTATCCCGTCGATGCCTCGAACTGGCGGACGAACGCGTACCTCGGCTGCGGGTGCCGGCTCCTCAAGAGGGGCAGCCCGGAGAGGATCGGCCAGAGCCGCCCCCTGCCCGGCTTGCGGACGACCCTGGCGGACGTCGACGTCAGGATCAGCCGCTCCACTCGGTCGGGGTGGCCGAGCGCCAGCTCCATGGCGATGCGGCCACCCAGCGAGATGCCCAGGACGGCGGCGCGGGGGACGGCGAGCGCGTCCAGGAGCCCGAGCGCGTCGCTGGCCATCATCTCGATGGAGTAGGGGCTGTCGGGCTTGCCGCTGCGCCCCGCTCCGCGGTTGTCGAAGGCGATGACCTGGTGGCCGGCGGCGAGCCCGTCGATCAACCGGGTGCTCTCCGAGACGTCGCCGGCGAGACCGAGGATGAGGAGGAGGGGCGGGCCCTCGCCGTGGACCTCGTAGTAGAGGCCGATGCCGTTGACCGTCAGGGAGGGCAGGGGAGGGCCTCCGCGATCACGACGCTTCGTGCCTGTCGCCGGCCCGGAGCAGGTCGCGGACGGCGACGCGCAGAACCCTGGCGAGTTCCGCCGGATCGTGTGGAGCGCTGCCCGTCTCGACGGCCAGGGTGGCGCCGGAGAGCACCAGCGCCAGCGCGCCGCCGATGCGCACCCGGTCGTCGAGGCTGAGCCTCGGGTCACTGAGCATGTCGCGGAAGACCTGGTCGGGCTCGACCTCGGCGCCGCCATGGCTGGAGGCGATCTGATCGAGGTGGTGAAGGCCGGCGAAGGCGGCGGCGTTGCGCTGATGCAGCAGGAAGAGCCGGCTGCTGGAGGCGATCTGATCGACGATGCCGTCGAGGAAGGCAAGCCACGCCGTGCGGCTCGGCGCCTCGCCGGCGAGCTGGGCGGCCGACGTGCGCATCAGGTCGTGCATCCCCATGTGGAGCGCCATGAGGATGTCGTCCTTGCCCTGGAAGTGGTAGTAGAGGGCGGCCTTGGTCACCCCCAGGCGCTCGGCGATCTCGCGCAGAGATGTCTTGTCGAAGCCCTGCTCAACGAAGAGATCCAGGGCGACGTCCAGGATCCGTTCGCGAGTGCCGGACACCGGGACGCCGGCCGCCGCGGCCGGAGCATCGGCCGGCGCCCGGTGGTCCCTGCGCCCTCGCGGCAGCTGGCCGCGGTCCTCGCGGGGCGCGCCCGCAGCGACGTCGCCGGAAACCTCTGATCGGGCGGACTCGATCGGCGTCACAGATAACCTACTTGACGGCCGGTAAACCGGCGACTTACTATACGGTCAGTAAGCATACGCCCGGCACGCGGAGGCATCCGCTCGGAGCCCCGCCGCCGTTGGGAGAACCGGAATGACCGACCGGCCGATGATCGAGGCGGAGGGTCTCGTCAAGCGCTTCGGGAACACGGTGGCGCTGGACGGGGTCGGCTTCTCCGTCCCGGCGGGGGCCATCCTGGGGGTGCTGGGGCCCAACGGGGCGGGCAAGACGACCGCCATCCGCATCCTCACCACTCTCAGCCGGCCCGATGGAGGGCGGGCCTCCGTGGCCGGGTTCGATGTCGTCGGCCATCCCGGCGAGGTGCGCCGCCGGATCGGCGTGGCAGCGCAGTCGACCACCCTCGACGAGCTCCTGACCGGGCGCCAGAACCTGGTCATGGTCGGCCAGCTCAGCGGCCTGCGGCGCTCCCGGGCGAGGGCTCGGGCCGCCGATCTGCTGGACCGGCTGGAGTTGATCGACGCGGCCGACCGCCTGGCGCGGACCTACTCCGGGGGCATGCGCCGGCGCCTCGACCTGGGTGCCTGCATGATCATGGCGCCCCCGGTCCTCTTCCTCGACGAACCCACCACCGGTCTCGACCCGGCCAGCCGGCTCTCCGTCTGGGAGGTGATCCGGGAGATGGTGGGGGGCGGCTGCACCGTGCTTCTGACGACCCAGTACCTCGACGAGGCCGATGAGCTCGCCGACCGCATCGCCGTGTTCGACCACGGCCATGTGATCGCCCTCGGCACGCCCCGGCAGCTGAAGGCGGAGACGGGCGCCGCGCGCCTGGAGGTGACCCTGAGCACCCCGCGACCCGAGGCGATCGCGGCCCTGCAATCACTCCTCGAGGGACCGGCGCATCTCAGCCACGACGGGCGCCGTCTCCGGGCCGCGGTCCGCAATCAGCCGGGCCTGGCCACCGCGGCGGTCCGGGCCCTCGACGCCGCTGGCATCCTGGTCGACGACGTGCAGGTCCACCAGCCCTCCCTGGACGACGTCTTCTTCGCCCTCACCGGGCGGGAGGCCGCCGGCGACGAGGTCGCCGGCGCGCCGGAGGCCGCGGCATGAGCGCCCGCGCCGCGGCCGTCGGCGGCCTGCAGACCGCCCGCGCCGGACGGCGGCTCCGGGAGATCCTCATCCTCGTCCGCCGCAACCTGCTGCACATCGCCCGCGAGCCGATGCAGCTCTCCGACGTCACCATCCAGCCCGTCCTCTTCACCCTCCTCTTCATCTTCGTGTTCGGGTCGGGCATCCCCATCCCCGGAGGCAGCTACACCGACTTCGCGCTGGGCGGCCTCCTCGCCATGAACCTGGTGACCTCGTCCACCGGGACCGCGGTGGGGCTCAACACCGACCTCGGCACGGGGCTGATCGACCGCCTCCGCTCGCTGCCGATGTGGCGGCCCTCGATCCTCATCGCCCGATCCGTCACCGACCTGCTGTCGGCGGCGGTCTGCGCCGCCATCGTGTGCCTGACCGGTCTGGCGGTGGGCTGGCGCCCGGACGCCGGTCCCCTCTCGGTCGCAGCCGGCCTCGGCGTCGCCCTCCTCTTCACCTACTCGATCTGCTGGGTCCTGGGCTGCGTCGGGCTGGCGGCCAGGAACGTGGAGACGGCGATGTCCATCGGCTTCCTCGTCCTCTTCCCCATGGCGTTCGTCTCCAACGCCATGGTGCCCACCAGCCGGATGCCGGGCTGGCTGCGCACCCTGGCCGACTGGAATCCCGTCAGCGCCGTCACCTCGGCGTGCCGCCAGCTCTTCGGCAACCCCAACCCGTCGGCGCTGCTCCGCGACTGGCCGATGCAGAACCCGGTGGCCGCCGCGCTGCTCTGGTCGGCGGCCCTGCTCCTGGTCAGCCTGCCGCTGGCCATCGTCCTCTTCCGGCGCCGCACCACCGACTGAACCCGCCGCCGCGCAGGGGGCCCCGCCTCAGATGTGGCAGGAGCCCCCGCCCCGCTTCTCGAAGTACTGCTGGTGGTAGTCCTCGGCCTCCCAGAAGGTGGGGGCGTCGGTGATCTCGGTGACGATCGGCCGCCGGAAGCGGCCCGAGGCGTCGAGGTCGCGGCGGACGCGCTCGGCCACCTCCCGCTGCCCGGCGTCGTGGACGTAGACGGCCGACCGGTACTGGTCGCCCACGTCGGGCCCCTGCCGGTTGAGCTGGGTCGGGTCGTGGAGCTCGAAGAAGGCGGAGACGAGCTGCTCGTAGCCGACGACGGTCGGGTCGTAGGTGACCTCGACCGTCTCGGCGTGGCCGGTCGTATGCGAGCACACCTGCTCGTAGGTGGGGTTCTGGGTGCGCCCCCCGGCGTATCCGACCCGGGTCCGGACCACCCCGGGGATGCCGCGGAAGGCGTCCTCCACCCCCCAGAAGCAGCCGCCCGCGAAGCTCGCGGTCTCGACGGCGACGGGGTGGCCGGATGGCGGAGGGGTCAGAACGGGGGCGCGGTCTGTGTCGCTCATGCGCTCATTCTCCACCCACCTCCGCGTCCGGCGACTTCCGGCGGCGCCTCCGGCAGGGCCGCCCGGGGGGCGGCCTCCCCCTTCCGCGGTGATACCCTCGGGTGGCGTTCCACGCTGCACATCAGCAGTCCATCCGAGGTTCAGACATGCCCGCGAGCTCGAAGTCCAAAGCCGAGAAGAAGTCCAGGAAGGCCGCCAAGGCAGGCACACGGACGAGGTCCGCAGTCGCCGCCCGCACGGCGAGCGGCAGGGCTCCGTCGCGGCGGCGGGCGACCAAGTGGGTCTACCTCTTCGAAGAGGGGAATGCCCAGATGCGTGACCTCCTCGGCGGCAAGGGTGCCGGCGTTGCCGAGATGACCCGCGCCGGGCTGCCCGTCCCCCCCGGGTTCACCATCACCACCCAGGCCTGCAACGCCTTCTACGAGGCGGGCCAGGAGTTCCCCGCCGGGATGTGGGAGCAGGCGCTCGCCGCCCTGAAGACCCTGGAGAAGACGACCGGGAAGGGCTTCGGCGACCCCGCCAACCCGCTCCTCGTCTCGGTGCGCAGCGGCGCCAAGTTCTCCATGCCGGGAATGATGGACACGGTCCTGAACCTCGGCCTCAACGAGACGACCCTGGCCGGGCTGGCCCGCCTCACAGGCGACCAGAGATTCGCTCTGGATGCGTACCGGCGCTTCATCCAGCTCTTCAGCAAGATCGTCCTCGGCATCTCCGGCGATCTCTTCGAGCACGCCATCCAGGCCGCCAAGTCCAAGCACGGTGCGGCCACCGATGCGGACCTCTCGCCCGCCGCGCTGCGCGAGCTGGTGGAGACCTTCAAGGGGATCGTCAAGACCGAGGGCCACGGCCAGGAGTTCCCCGACGACCCGCTGGAGCAGATGCGGGCCGCCATCGGCGCCGTCTTCAGCTCCTGGAACAACAAGCGGGCCACCGACTACCGCAACTTCAACAAGATCCCCCACGACCTGGGCACCGCCGTCAACGTCCAGGCCATGGTCTTCGGCAACATGGGCGACGACTCCGGCACCGGTGTCGCCTTCACCCGAGACCCCTCCACCGGCGAGAAGGTCCTCTACGGCGAGTACCTGACCAACGCCCAGGGCGAGGACGTCGTCGCCGGCATCCGCACCCCGCGGCCCATCGCCGCGATGGAGGCGGACCTGCCCGCCGTCTACAGGCAGTTCGCCCGCATCGCCAAGCGCCTGGAGCGCCACTACCGCGACATCCAGGACATGGAGTTCACCATCGAGCGCGGCAAGCTCTACATGCTGCAGACGCGGTCCGGCAAGCGCACCGCCTAGGCCGCGGTGAAGATCGCCGTGGACATGGCCCACGAGCACCTCATCACCCGCGAGGAGGCGGTCCTGCGCGTCGAGCCGGGCCAGGTCGACCAGCTGCTGCACACGCGCATCGACCCGAGCGCCCACGTCGAGGTGCTGGCCACCGGGCTGGCGGCCTCGCCGGGCGCGGCCACCGGCAAGGCGGTCTTCGACGCCGATCGCGCCGAGTTCATGGCCAAGGCCGGCGAGAAGGTGATCCTCGTCCGCATCGAGACCAACCCCGACGACGTCCACGGCCTGATCGCGGCCCAGGGCGTGCTCACCTCCCGGGGCGGTCGCACCTCCCACGCGGCGGTGGTCGCCCGTGGCATGGGCAAGCCGTGCGTGGCGGGGGCGGAGTCGATCCAGGTCGACCAGGAGAAGTGGTTCTTCGTGGCCGGCGGCAGGACCGTTCGCGAGGGTGAGGAGTTCACCATCGACGGCTCCACCGGCAACGTCATCGCCGGCAGCGTGCCGATGATCCAGCCCGAGCTGAGCGGTGAGCTGGAGGAGCTGCTGCGCTGGGCCGACGGGCTGCGCCGCCTCCAGGTGTGGGCCAACGGCGACTACCCGCGCGACGCCGAGCTGGCGCGGCGGTTCGGTGCCCAGGGCATCGGCCTCTGCCGCACCGAGCACATGTTCATGGAGCAGGAGCGGCTGCCCATCGTCCAGGCCATGATCCTGTCGGCCGACGAGGCCGAGAGGCGCAAGCACCTGGCCAAGCTGCTGCCGATGCAGCGTGGCGACTTCTACGGAATCCTCAAGGCGATGCACGGCCTGCCCGTGGTCATCCGCCTTCTCGATCCGCCTCTCCACGAGTTCCTCCCCTCGCTCGAGGACCTCCTCGTCGAGGTCACCCGGGCGCAGGCCAAGGGCGAGCCCGAGGCGAGCTACAAGGACAAGACGGACCTGCTTCGCGCGGTGCGGGCGCTGCACGAGCAGAACCCGATGCTGGGGCTGCGGGGCTGCCGGCTGGGCCTGATCTTCCCCGAGATCATCGAGATGCAGGTGCGGGGAATCATCGAGGCGGCGGTGCAGCTGAAGAAGGAAGGCGTCGACGTCCGACCCGAGATCATGATCCCGCTGATCAGCACCGTCGAGGAGCTGCGGCGCACCAAGGGCTACCTGCAGAAGACCGTCGACCAGGTCCTCTCTGAATCCGGCGTCGAGGTCGCCTACAAGTTCGGCACCATGATCGAGCTCCCCCGCGCGGCCCTCACCGCCGGGGAGATCGCCGAGGAGGCGGAGTTCTTCTCCTTCGGCACCAACGACCTCACCCAGACCACCTTCGGCTTCTCCCGTGACGACGCCGAGGGCAAGATCATCATCCCGTACGTCGAGAAGAAGATCCTCCCCACCAACCCCTTCGAGACCATCGACCGTGGCGGCGTCGGGCGGCTCATGAACATCGCCGTCATCGAGGGCCGCCAGGTCCGTCCCGACCTCGAGGTGGGGATCTGCGGGGAGCACGGCGGGGACCCCGAGTCCATCGCCATCTGCGAGAAGCTCGGCCTCAACTACGTCTCGTGTTCGCCCTACCGGGTGCCGGTGGCACGTCTCGCCGCCGCCCACGCCCGGCTTGCCGTCCTCGAGCGCGATCGCTGACGATCGGCCGCTCTGAGGCCGCCCATCCGGGGCGCCGCCCTGTGGCGGTGCCCCGGCCCGGGCGGGACGGCCCAGCCCGGGCGCGTCCGGCCGACAGCTCGGGGCGCCCCACCCGTCCCCGCGCTATCCTCGTTCGGCATGGCTGAGCGAGTCCGCGTCCGCAAGGTCGGCACCCGCGATGGGCGTCCGACGATGCTCGACGACGGTCACGTCGTCGAGGGCGACGAGCTGGCCAGCCCGACGCCGGGAGAGCCGTACTCGGTCCGGCGGACGATCGTCGAGCACGAGGGCGCCCCCGCCGTCTTCGCCACATCGCCGGTGCGCGCCGTCATCAACGGCAGCGACGGCTCCATCGTCGTCGTCACCGACAATTCCCGGTACCGCATCGAGGTGATCGGCCGGTGAAGCGGAACCCCCGTCCGTCCGGCCGTTCGCGGCGGCCGTCGCGGCCGTGACGGACGACGCCGTCGCCGAGATCAAGGCCCGGCTGGACATCCTCGAGGTCGTCGGCGGCTACGTCACCCTGCACCGCTCCGGAGGGCAGCACACCGGCCTCTGCCCCCTCCACCCGGAGAAGTCCCCGAGCTTCGTCGTCAGCCAGCCCAAACAGGTCTGGCACTGCCACGGGTGCCACGAGGGTGGCGACATCTTCACCTTCATCCAGAAGATCGAGAGGGTCGACTTCGCCCGGGCCCTGGAGATCCTCGCCGAGCGGGCCGGAGTCGAGCTGGAGCGGGCCAAGAGCCCCGCCGGCGGTGGCGCCGCCCGGCGACGCCGCATCCTCGAACTCAACGACAGGGCGGCACGCTTCTACGAGCACGTCCTCTGGAACCTTCCCGCCGGGGAGCCGGGACGCCATCTCCTCGCCGAGCGCGGCGTCGATCCCGCTCTGGCCCGCCTGTACCGCGTCGGGTTCGCCCCGGCCGGGGGGCAGGAGGAGAGGGACCTGACGCGATACCTCGTCCGTCGCGACGCGCAACCCGCGGAGATCGCCGCCGCCGGGCTCACCGCCCGCGGGCGCGACCTCTTCCGCCACCGCCTGGTGTTCCCCATCTCCGACGAGCGCGGCCAGGTGCTGGCCTTCGGCGGCCGTGCCCTGGGGGAGGTCCGCCCCAAGTACCTCAACACCCCCGAGACCGGCGTGTACCACAAGTCGTCGGCCCTCTTCGGCCTGGAGCAGGCACGGGACGCGCTCCGGGCGAAGCGGGAGGTGGTCGTCGTCGAGGGCTACTTCGACGTGCTGGCGGCCCACGCCGCCGGCGTCCTCCACACCGTCGCCTCCAGCGGCACGGCGCTGGCCCGGGAGCAGGCGCGCCTGCTGGCACGGCAGGCCGACTCGGCGATCCTCTGCTTCGACGGCGACGAGGCGGGCCGCATGGCGGCGTCCCGGGCGGTGGACGTGTGCGCCGCCGAGGGCCTGCCCACGCGCATCGCCGTCATGCCCGAGGGGGTGAAGGACCCGGACGAGATGGTCCGCCAGGATCCCGCGGCCTTCGCCGCGCTGATCGCCGGGGCGGCACCCGAATGGCAGGTCCTGGTCGACTGGGCGATCGGCGACGCCGGCAGCCGCGTCGAGGAGCGCCGCTCGGCCGCCGAGCGGGTCGTGGCGGTGCTGGTCCGGATCCCCACCGCTGCCACCCGCGACCTCTACGTCCAGGAGGCGTCGCGGCGTCTGGGGCTGTCGGCCGCGTCGCTCGCCGCCGATGTCGCCCGCGCGCTCTCCCGCCCGGCCCGGGGCGCCGTCCGGGTCACGGCGCCGCCCATCGCGGAGAGCCCGCCCGACGCGTCCCAGGCGGGCGAGGCCGCCGAGGGTTTGGAGGACGACGATCCCGGGCATCCTCTCCTCCCATGGGAGGAGTACCTCGGCACGTATGTCCTCCACCGGCCGGCCCTGGCGCGCCTGCTGGTCGGCACGATGGGGTTCGCGGTCGATGAGCTGGCCAGCCCGCAGGTGCGGCGCCTCGTCGCGATCGCCGTCGGCGTCCCGGACGGTGTCGGCTTCCCCGTGCACGCACTCGGCCCTGCCGACCGCCGGCTGGCGGCCGGCCTCCTCGTCCGCGACGTCCCCGAACTGGCAGCTGACGCCGAGCCCGGGGCGGTGGAGCAGGCCATCGCCGACTGCGTCGAGCGCGTCCGTTTCACCAACCGGCAGCAGCGGGCGCAACGCGAGATCGACGGTCTCCTCGGGGCGTCGATCGGGTCTGGCGCCGGCGCCGACGACGGCGTGGCCGCCCGTCTGCGCGAGGTCATCGCCGAGCGGCGGAAGCCGCAGGAGCGCCCCTGACGGCCGCTTCCGCACGCGACGTTTCAGCGACGCAGAACGCCGCGAGGCCGCCGCAGGGCACAATCAGCGAATGGGCCCGCCGCGAGGCCGGTCCAAAGAGACGAGGCGACCATCGCGGCCTGCCTCCCAGACCAGCCACCTCCCTCCAGGGGAACAGTGAAGGCCGCTTCTGTGACACCTCCCGCGACGAACTTCCCCGAGCCCGTCCCTCCGAGCGCTGAGCCGCCCGAGGCCGCGGCGCCCCCCCGGGCCGCCCACGGCCGCGCCGCGCTCAGCGCGCTGCTCGCCCCTGACGCCCTCGTCCTCTCCGCCGAGCAGCTCATCGTCCGCGGCAAGGAGGCCGGCTACCTCACCCCTGACGACGTCCTGGCCGGCTTCCCCGAGATGGATGTCGAGCCCGACCACCTGGAGCGCGTCTTCCAGGTCTTCCGCGACATGGGCATCGAGGTCACCGACGGCGACAAGGACTTCGCCGTGGTGGAGGACGACGAGGAGCTGGTGGCCACCGCCGAGGCCATCGACTCGGTATCCCTCGACGACCCGGTGCGCATGTACCTCAAGGAGATCGGACGGGTTGCCCTGCTCCGCGCCGAGCAGGAGGTGGAGTACGCCAAGCTCATCGAGCAGGGCGACGAGGACGCCAAGAACGCGCTGACCGAGGCCAACCTTCGACTTGTGGTCAGCATTGCCAAGAAGTACATCGGCCGCGGCATGTCCTTCCTCGACCTCATCCAGGAAGGCAACATGGGGCTGATCCGCGCCGTCGAGAAGTTCGACTACCAGAAGGGCTTCAAGTTCTCGACGTACGCCACCTGGTGGATCCGCCAGGCCATCACCCGAGCCATCGCCGACCAGGCGCGCACCATCCGCATCCCGGTGCACATGGTGGAGACGATCAACAAGCTCGTCCGCGTCTCGCGCCGGCTTCTCCAGGAGCTGGGGCGCGAGCCGGCCGACGAGGAGATCGCCGAGGAGATGGGCATCACCCCGGACAAGGTCCGCGAGATCACCAAGGTTTCGCAGGACCCGGTCTCCCTGGAGACGCCCATCGGCGAGGAGGAGGATTCCCACCTCGGCGACTTCGTCGAGGACAAGGAGGCGACGGCGCCGAGCGACGCGGCCTCGCTGACCATGCTGCGCACCGAGGTGGAGGACATCCTCGACACGCTCACCCCGCGTGAGCGCCGGGTCCTCCAGTTGCGTTTCGGCCTCATCGATGGTCACCAGCGGACCCTCGAAGAGGTGGGCAAGCGATTCGGCGTGACGCGAGAGCGCATCCGCCAGATCGAGGCCAAGGCGCTGCGCAAGCTGCGCCATCCCTCGCGGAGCAAGAAGCTCAAGGACTACCTCGAGTAGTCGGCGCGCTTCCCGCGACCCCGCGACGCCGGATGGCGGGGTGCCGGTCCAGGTCGCCTGGCGATCTCGACCCTATAATCCGGATTCGATCCGTTCCGGGTTAGCTCAGCGGTAGAGCAGGCGGCTGTTAACCGCAAGGTCACTGGTTCGAATCCAGTACCCGGAGCCATCGCGATCCCACGTCCTGACCGGATCGAGGAGGGAGCCATGGCCGAGGCCGAGAAGCTGGAGACCGGCGCCGCCGGCGCGACCGACGAGTCGCTGCCCGGCACCGCCGAGAGCGAGGCGAGCACGCCCGACCAGGGCGACGACCAGGCATCCCTCACCGGAATGCCGAATTGGACCTTCTCCGGGCTGACCGAGGACGAGGTCGCGGACCCGGCGGTCGAGCCCCCGCCGCCGCCGCCGCCCGCGCCGACCGCGGCCCAGGTGCCGGGCCCTCCCGCCGGGACGATTCCCTCCCCACCCGAGCCTCCACCCTTGCCGGCGGACGGACCCCCGCCGGCCACCGCCGCCATGGGGGAATCCGAGACGCCTGTTCCGCTCCTCGAATCGGAGACTGAACTCCCCCAGGCTGTCGCCACCGCCCGGGGCATCGCTGCCGGGGCCACCCCCGACACGCCGCCCGGCGCGGCCGCCTCGCCACTGCCGCCACCGCCAGAGCGGCCTGTGGCCCCGGCCAGCGCCATGCTGCCGACCCTCCCCCCGGGCCCCGGTATCGCCGCCGCGACGAGCCCGCCGCCCGGCGCCTGGAGCGCCCCCGTGCCGGTCCAACCCCCGGTCGCGCCGTGGCTGGGCCCGGTCGGGAAGCGCCGCCGCCCGGCCGCCGTGATCGCCCTCTCGGTGGTCACCCTGGGCATCTACTCCCTCGCCTGGCACTCCCGGGTCAACCGTGAGATGGCCGAGTTCGACGCACGCCTCGAGGTGAAGTCGGGCGCATCGGCCCTGGGTGTCGCCATCCCGTGGCTGATCGGCGTGCTGACCACCCTCGCCGGTGCCGCGGACCTCGCCATCCGCACCCTGAACCTCCACGTCAGCGTGACCCTGCCTTCCCGCGAGGTCGCATTCGGCCTTCTCGGCGGCATCGCCGTCATCCCCTATCTGGTGCTGCTGCTGCCCGTCTCGGTCGTCGCCGTGGTCATGACCCTGGAACGGCTCCGCGTCGTCCAGGAGAGGGTCGGCATCCGTCCCGACGGCCAGGTGCGGCCGGTGGCCCGGGCCTGCCTGCTCCTGCTGCCCGTCATCGGCGGTCTGTGGCACGTGGCGGCCGTCCAGTCCAGGCTCAATCGGGTGTGGCACAACGCCGGCCTCGCCTCCCGCCCCGACCCGGTGCGGCGGCCCCACTAGGGCGGCGTCACCCCTGTGGCCGTCTCCATCGCGTGCGTGTCCGGCAAGGGAGGTGTGGGCAAGACCACCACCTGCTCGGCGCTCGCCGGCGCCTTCAGCGAGATGGGCCGCCGCGTCCTGGCCGTGGACATGGACCCGCAGTCGAATCTGACGTCCGGGCTCGGCTTCAACCCATACAAGCTCGACAGGACCATCTCCGACCTGCTGATCAACGGCGACGTCAGCCCCGAGGGTGTGACGCTGGCCACGCAGTGGGAGGGTCTCTGGCTCATCCCCGCCAGTCCCGACCTGAGCGCGGTCGAGGCGGAGATGCCGACCACCATCGACAGGGAGCTGCAGCTCCGTGACGCCCTCGACCGCGGCGACGGCCTCGCCGGGTACGACCTGGTGCTCTTCGACACCCCGCCGAACTTCGGCTTCCACACCGTCAGCGTGCTGGCCGCCACCGACTACGTTCTGGTGCCGCTGCAGATGTCGGGGTATGCCATGAAGGGGCTGATCGAGGTGCTCCGCACCTGCCGCGTGGCGCAGCAGGGCCTCAACCCGCAGCTCAAGATCCTCGGTCTGCTGCCGACCTTCGTCAGCCTGCGCACCCGCTTCAGCCAGCAGATGCTGGAGGGCCTGCGCGAGATCCCCAACCTCCACGTCTTCGACACCGTGATCAAGGCCACGGTCAAGCTCCAGGAGAACGCCATGGCCGGTGTGCCGATCACCGCCTACGCGCGGGGTTCGGACGCCGCCCAGGCCTACCGAGGCCTGGCCCAGGAGATCCTCGACCATGTCTGAGATGGCCTCGCCCGCCGAGACGAGCCCGGGCGACACGGATGCACCGGAGCCGGCGTCCTCCGCGCCCGCGGCCGAGCGCCCCCGGGCGTCGACGATGGACAGCACCAACCTGCCGGAGCGGTCCACGCACGAGGGTGCCCACCTGCGCCGGCTGCGGCGGCGCCGGAGCGCGGTGGTGGTCCCCACGGTGGTGTCCCCGATGGACGCCCCCGACGACGCCGAGGGTCGGGTCGAGATCATCGTCGTCCGCGCCCCCGCCGACGTCGACGAGCCGCCGGACCCGGAATCGCCGCACCTGGAGCCGCTGCACCTGGAGTCGCCGGCGGCGGAGTCCCCGGCTGCGGGGTCGCCGGCGGGCGAGATCGTGAAGGACGAGGCGCCGGAGGGCGGATCCCCAGAGGACCGGGCGCCGGAGGGCGGATCCCCAGAGGACCGGGCGTCGGAGGACGGGGAGCCAGGGGACGAGGCGCCGGAGGACGGATCCCCGGACGACCGGTCGGCGGAGGACGGGGAGCCTGCCGACGATGCGCCGCGGGACGAGCCCCGGGTGGACGCGTCGCCGGCCGCCACCCCCGAGGCGACCGGCCCGGCCCCCTCCGCACCGCCGCCCGCCGCCCCGGCCGCCGCAGGGGGACCGGTCACCTCCTTCCTCGCGCAGGGTCAGGGCTGGGTGGCGGTGGCCGTGCTCGCCGCCCTCCTCATCGCCGTCTTCCTGATCCTCAGCGCCGTCGTCCGCTGACCTCCGGCCAGCTTCGGGCCCGTAGCGGACGCGCCGGGCCGCCCGGCCGTGTCTTAGCTTGTGGCAAACATACAGCCTGGTGGTATACCATCCGGGCATGGACGGCGCCCGCACCACCCAGGCCCTCCTCCGGCACCTCGACGCCGGCCTGAGCGGCCGCCCCGAGGACGAGTTGATCGCCCAGGTCCTGGGTGGGGCCGAGCCGCCCGCCGCCCTCCTGGCCACGGCCGGCCGGCTGGCCCGGATCCCGTTCTGGGAGCGGCGGGCACTGGGTGCCGCCGGTCTGGTCCGGGATCACCGGGTGGCGCCCCGCGAGGCCATCCGCCTGGCGGCGCTCTGGGAGCTGGCGGAGCGCTGGTACCCGGACGAGCGGCCCGCCGTCACCACGCCCGGAGCGGCGCTGCACCTGCTCCAGGGGCTGCGATCGGCGGCGCGAGAGGAGGTCTGGGTGCTGTTGCTGGACGCCCGGCACCGCCTCATCAGCGTCGAGCCGGTCGTCGCCGGAACCCTCAACAGTGCTCGGCTGCTGCCCCGCGACGTCCTCGCCCCGGCGCTGCGGGCTGGGGCGGCGGCGGTCATCGTCGCCCACAACCATCCCAGCGGGGAGGTGACCCCGAGCCGGGCGGACCGGCTCGTCACCGCCGCCCTCAGGGACGCATCCCGGCTCCTCGGCCTGCCCCTGCTCGACCACCTCATCGTCACCTCCCGGTCCCACTACTCCTTCCGCGAGACGGAGGCCTGGGAGGCGGAGACGGCGACGGCGGCCTGAGCCGCGAGCCGAAGGGAGGGGCGGACCGGGCCGCGGGGATGCCGGGCAGGCTATCCTCGCCGTCGTGGACGGCCTTCGCCGATGGAACTGACGACTGGGCTCCGTGCCGCCGACCTGCGGGTCGGTGCCGACTACGAGGGGGCGCGCCCGGAACGCCGCGCCCAGGCCGTCGAGCTCCGGCGGCGCCGGCGCGTCGGCCTCGGCGACCTGTTGAGCCTGGTCTTCGAGAACGCGCAGACGCTGCGTGCCGCTGCCGAGGAGTCCCTGCGAGCGGAGCGGCTGGAGGACCCGGAGAGCGTCGGCGCGGAGGCGGCTCGGTGGCAGCCGCTGCTGCCTGCCCCCGGCCAGCTGGCCGCGAGCCTGTACCTGGAGGTGGCGGACGCGGCGAGGCTGGGGGCCCTGGCCGCCGACCTGGCGGCGATCGCCGCGACCGTGTACCTCGAGGTCGACGCCCGGCGCAGTCCGGCACTGGTCGCCACCCCCGCCGCCGGGGCGGCGGACTCCCTGCCGGCGCCGGCGGCGTACCTCAGGTTCGAGCTCACCGACTCGCAGCGTGAGGCATGGCGCGAGGGTGCCAGGGTCATCCTGGGCGTGGCGCACCCTCGGTGCGCGGCCACCACCGAGCTCAGCGACGAGCAGCGTGCCGCCATCGCCCAGGACCTCGACCCCGGGCGGGCCGAGGGCGGGCCGCGTTGAGCCGCGGCCCCGTCACCGGACGCCTGGTCCGCTGGCTGGCGGTCGCGGCGACCGCCGGGCTGCTCCTCGCCTGCGGCAGCTCAGGGCCGCCGGCGCCCTGGAGGACGGGTCATCCGGACCCCTCCAGCCTCAGCCTCCTCGACCTGGCGCAGGCCGGCTCGTGCGCCGGCTCGGCGCCCGACCCCGATGACGCCCCGGCGGCCATCAGCTTCCAGGGATCGACGTACGTGCAATCGCAGAAGACGCCGCCGCTCAGTGTCCAGTCCGGGGTCGAGATCGATCACACCGGCAACTGGGACTTCTACCTCAACAACAACGGCAGCCTGACGATGTCGACGCCGCAGGCCGACTTCATCTACATCACCGGCAAGTGCTGACGGCCTGACGGCGGGCGACCGGGCGCTGCGGCGCCGGGTCCGCCGAGCCGCATGGGGCCCGCTCCGGAGGAGGTCGCAGGATCTCCCGCCGGAGTCTCGCGGCGCCGGCGCTCGCCGCCCCTGGGAGAATGGCGGCTGATGCCGGCCCAGCACGTCATGCCCTTCACCGCCCTCGTCGGCCAGGAGCCGATGAAGACCGCCCTCATCCTCAACGCCGTCAACCCGGCGATCGGTGGCGTGCTCATCCGCGGGGAGAGGGGGACGGCCAAGTCCACCGCGGTCCGCGCCCTCGCTGGGCTGCTCCCCGCCATCGACGTCGTCGCCGGCTGCCGGTTCTCGTGCAGTCCGGGGAGCGGCGACCTCCTCTGCGACGAGTGCCGCGCCCGGCAGAACGCCGGCGAGCACCTCCCCCTCACGACGCGGCCGATGCGTGTCGTCGACCTGCCCATCAACGCCTCCGAGGACCGGCTCGTCGGCAGCATCGACATCGAGCGTGCGATCAAGCAGGGTGAGCGCAGTTTCGACCCCGGCATCCTGGCCGAGGCCAACCGCAACGTCCTCTATGTCGACGAGGTCAACCTCCTCGACGACCACCTGGTCGATGTGATCCTGGACGCCGCCGCCATGGGCGTGAACATCGTGGAGCGAGAGGGGATCTCGATGGTCCATCCCTCGCGATTCATCCTGGTGGGGACGATGAATCCGGAGGAGGGAGACCTGCGCCCGCAGCTCCTCGACCGGTTCGGCCTCTGCGTCGACGTGAGCGGCCTCCGTTCCGTGGCGGCGCGGGTCGCGGTGATGCAGACGGACATCGAGCACCAGACCGACCCCAGCCGCCAGCACCGCAGCAACCGGGCCGAGGAGGCGCGGCTGAGCGACGTGATCGTGAAGGCGCAGGAGCTGCTTCCCCTGGTGGAGATCTCGGTGGAGATGCGGTGGTTCATCGCGCTCGCCTGCATCGACGCCGGGGTGCTCGGCCACCGGGCCGACCTCGTCGTCAGCCGCACCGCCCAGAGCCTGTGCGCCGTGCGCGAGGCGGAGACCGTGATCGACCACGAGATGGGCGGGCAGGCGCGGGTGCGTCCCGCGGGCGCGCTCTCCGTGACAGCCGGCGACATCACCGTCGCCGCGGACCTGGCGCTGCGGCACCGGCGGCGCGACCGGCCGGGCGACACCCCCGCCAAGCCGTCCCAGGGGGAGGAGGCGCAGCGCGAGCGCATGGAGGAGCTCGCCGAGCAGGCGCGTGCCCAGGCGGCGACCGTGGAGAACGAGTCGGAGGCATCCGAGCAGCCCGCCCCCGATGCCGACCAGGAGAGCAGCGACACCGCGGCCCAGCGGGGGGGGCCCGAACCGACCGCACAGGACGTGACGAGGCGTGGCGTCGAGCAGCTCTTCGAGGGGGATCTGTTCCCGGTGCGATCGATCAAGCTCCCCCGCGATCGCAAGTCCCGGAGCGCCAGCGGCAAGCGCTCCAGTTCCCAATCCCGCGACAAGCGGGGTCGCTACGTCCGGGCCATCCAGACGGAGCGCACCACCGACGTCGCCTTCGACGCCACCTTCCGCGCCGCCGCCCCTCACCAGCCGCGGCGGCGTGCCAAGCCCTCGCCCGGGGCGCCGGCGCTGCGCCTGGAGAAGCAGGATCTCCGCCAGAAGGTCCGGCGCCGCCGCACCGGGACGCTCATCGTCTTCGTTGTCGACGCCAGCGCCTCGATGGACGCTGAGCAGCGGATGCGGGCGACCAAGGGGGCGGTTCTCTCCCTGCTCCGCGACGCCTACGTCCGCCGCGACAAGGTGGCCCTGGTGGTCTTCTCAGGGCGGACGGCGCGGGTGGCCCTGTCCCCGACGGGAAGCGTCGACCTCGCTGAAACCCGCCTTCAGCGCCTCACCGTCGGTGGCACCACCCCGCTGACCCACGGGCTGCTCGCCGGTCTCAAGCTGATCCGGACCGAGCGGCTCCGCGATCCCCATGTGTTCCCCCTGCTCGTTCTCATCTCCGATGGACGGGGCAACATCTCGCTCTTCGGCGAGGAACCGCTGCTGGAGGCGCAGCACGCCGCCGAGCAGATCGGCCGTGAGCACATCCGCACGCTGATCATCGACTCCGCCAAGGACACCACCGGCACCCTGCTGACGGCGATCGGCGGACGCGGGCCGGGCTCCCTGCTGGGCGGCACCGGCTTCAACGCCTGCCTCGATCTGGCCGAACGCAGCAGCGGCGAGTACCTCGGCCTCTTCGACCTCTCGCAGGGTGCGATCATCGCGGGAGTGCAGAGAACCCTGAGGGCCCGATGAGCAGCGTCTTCGTCACCGGCTCGGCGGACGGCATCGGCCGGGAGACCGCCTCCACCCTGGTTCGCATGGGCCACCGCGTCGTTCTCCACGCGCGTGATCGCGCGCGTGCGGAGGAGGCCCGCGCCGCGGTGCCCGGCGCCGCGGACGTCGCCGTCGGCGACCTCGCGTCGCTGGCCCAGACCCGCGCCCTGGCCGCCGCCGCGCAGAAGGCGGGGCCGTACGACACGGTCATCCACAACGCGGGCATCGGCGGTGCGCCGAGGCGCGCCGTCACCGCCGACGGCCTGGAGCGGATCTTCCAGGTCAACGTGCTGGCCCCGTATGTGCTCACCGCCCTCATGGACCGCCCGGCCCGCCTCGTCTACCTGACCTCGGGGCTGGAGTCCCAGGGCGTGGCCGACCTCGGCGACCTGCAGCGGGAGCGCCGGCCCTGGGACGGCGAGCTGGCGTACTCCGATTCCAAGCTCTGCGACATCCTGCTCGCCTTCGCGGTGGCCCGGCGGTGGCCGCAGGTCTGCGTCAACGCCGTCGATCCCGGCTGGATCAGGACCCGCCTCGGAGGGCCCGATGCCACCGACGCCCTGCCGCTGGGCGCCGAGACCCAGGTGTGGCTGGCGACCAGCGACGAGGCGGCGGCGACGGTCTCCGCCCGCTACCTCAAGCGGCGCCAGGAGCTGCGCGCCAACGCGGCGGCGTACGACGAGGTTCTCCAGGACGGACTGCTCGAGGCCTGCGCGGAGCTGAGCGGGGTGGCGTTTCCCCTCTGAGCGGAGCGAGCTCTGCGTCCGCGGTCCGCCCCGGGCTCACGCAGCGCCTCCCGTCTGGCGGATCTCGAGCAGGCCGGCCGCGAGCCGCCGCTCGCCTTCGGCGCCATCCATCACCGTGTCGAGGACGTGCACCCGCATTCCCAGTGCCTCGACCGCCGGGACGAGGTCCGCGTCGACCCGGTCGAGGACGAAGCCGGCGGAGATGCCGGCGTATCTCCGGGCCACTCCGAGCGCCGTCGGCTCCTCGCCGAGTTGCGCCATCAGCGTCACCGTCGGCCCTTTGAGGGCATGGCCGCCGACCACCGGCGACACCGCGATCGTCCGCGCCCTGTCTACGTGAGGGCGGAGCAGGGAGAGGATGGGATCGATGCTCAGCAGCGGGTTGGAGGGGCCGATGACGACGAGCTCGGCCCTGCGCAGCGCCTCCACCGCGGCCGGGGCCGGCTCCGCCTGGTCCAGGCCGTCGAAGCGCAGGTCCCGCACCGGTGGTTCGCAGCGGTGCTCGACGAACCATTCCTGGAAGCTCATCCCCCCCTGGTCGGTGGTCAGCCGGGTGCGCACCGGGTCGTCGCTCATGGGGATGACGCTGGCGGGCAGCTGCAGCCGCCGGACGATCTCGGCCACCGCCTCGCCCAGCCCGGCTCCGTGACGCCGGAGGGACTCGCGCAGCAGGTGGAGACCGATGTCGCGATCGCCCAGGGCGAACCAGGTCGGCTCGCCCATGCGGCCCAGCATGTCCAGGGCGTGGAAGCTCTCGTCCTGGACGCCGAATCCGGCGTCGGAATTGAAGATGCCGGCCAGGCGGTACAGCACCGAGTCGGTGTCGGGGCAGACCAACAGCCCCCAGAAGCGGTCGTCGTCCGCCGTGTTGGTGATCACGCTGAGATCACCGGGGGGGAGGAGACCGGCGAAGCCGCTGGCGAGCCGGGCGGCGCCGGTGCCGCCGGCGAGAAGGGCCACCCTCATCGGAACAGGTCCAGCGAGGAGGGGCGGACCAGGTCGCGGCCGGCACCGCCGCGGCCCTCCAGCGCCAGGCCGCGCACGACCACGGCGGGGATCCGGCTGGTCTTGCCCATGATCAGCCCGCTGGCGGCGGCGATCTCGTCGGCGACGGCGACCACGGTGGCGTGGAGCGGCATGCCGAAGTCGTCCGCCTGGCCGCGGTAGTCGACGGCGGACGGCATCCCGGCGATGCCCAGGGCGACGTTGCACAGCCCCATCCGCCACGGCCTGCCGAAGGTGTCGCTGACGATGACCCCCACCGCGACGCCGGACGCCGCGGCGATCCGGTCGCGGAGCTGGGCGGCGCTTCGGTCGCAGTCGTCGGGGAGGAGGCAGACGGTCCCGTCGCCCGGAACGTTCGACCGGTCCACGCCGGCGTTGGCGCAGATGTACCCGTGGCGGGTCTCGACGATGAGGACGCGGTCGTCCCGGATCACGCGGACGCTCTCGTCGAGAACCACCTGGACCATCCGGGGATCGGCCTGCAGGCGGCCGGCCAGCTCCCTCGCCCGCTCGGTGACGGTGACCTCGGCGAGCCGGCGGAGCCGGCCCTCGGCCTTGGAGACGACCTTCTGGGCGACCACCAGGACGTCGCCGGGCCGCAGCGGCGCCGCCCGGTCGGCGATGAGACCTCCCAGGTCATCGCCGGCGCCGATCTCGGGCAGTCCCACGACGGCGAGGAGTTCGACGCTCATCCCTGCCCCGGCGGTGACGCCGTGCCGGATCGCCGCGGCGTCACGCCGTGGCCCTCAGCCGGGTGAGCGCGGCGAGGTCGGCGGGGACGTCGAGGTCGAGGGCGAGCGCCGGCTCCTCGTGGACCACGAAGGTTCGCCCGCGCCGCTCGGCCTCGGCGGCGAAACGGGGCAGGGAGGCGTCGCCGAACTGCAGGTCGAATCCCGCGATGGGCCGCAGGTAGAGGGCGTTGGTGCCCTGACGGCCGATGGCGGGCACCGCCACCGCCACCGGGCCCTCCACCGCCTCCCCGCGCTCGATGACGCGCGCCAGGCTCGACGCGTCGACGAGCGGCAGATCGGAGCTGAGGAGGAGGCAGCCCTCGGCGCCGCGACGGGCGACCTCGGCGAGGCCGCTCCTGGCGGCGGCGTTCTGCCCCCTGGGGTCGTTCTCCAGGAGGACGGGGGCGCCCAGGCGGGCGGCGAACCGGGCCGCGGCCGGGCCCCCGCAGACGGCGAGGACGGGGGCGGCCCTCTGCGCCGCCCGGAGGGCCAGGGCGGCGTTCTCCTCGACCAGACGCAGTCGGTCGGCGGCGGGCAGGACGGCGGACAGGCGTGTCTTGGCCCCCTCGAACTCCTTGAGCAGCACCACGACCCAGGTTGACCGTCGCATCAACCACTACTCTACGGAGCCGTCCTCCCGCGGGGCGGGAAGGCGCCTCCTCCCCCGGGTGCCCTGCCTCCACGGGCGCCTCTGCGAGAATGGGCGGGTGCAGCCCGGCCGGAGCGTCTTCCCCTTCACCGCCATCGTCGGCCAGGAGTCGATGCGGCAGGCCCTCGTCCTCAACGCCATCAATCCCGCCATCGGCGGCGTGCTCATCCGGGGCGAGAAGGGCACCGCCAAGTCGACGGCGGTTCGCGCCCTGGCGCGGCTGCTCCCGGAGCTGGAGGTCGTCGCCGACTGCCGCTTCGGCTGCCCTCCGGATGCGTCGGGGCCGCGGTGCTCGGACTGCACCGAGCGGGCCCAGCGCGGCGAGACGCTGCCCCGCGCGCAGCGCCAGATGCGCGTCGTCGAGCTCCCCATCAACGCGTCGGAGGACCGCGTCGTCGGCTCCATCGACATCGAGGCGGCCATCAAGAAGGGCGAGAAGGAGTTCGAGCCGGGAGTTCTTGCCGACGCCAACCGGAACATCCTGTACGTGGACGAGGTCAACCTGCTCGACGACCACATCGTCGATGTCCTCCTCGACGCGGCCGCCATGGGGACCAACACCGTCGAGCGCGAGGGCGTCTCCGTCTCCCACCCCGCGCGTTTCATCCTGGTGGGCACGATGAACCCGGAGGAGGGGGAGCTGCGGCCCCAGCTCCTCGATCGATTCGGCCTCTGCGTCGACGTCCAGGGGATCCGCGACGTCCGGCAGCGGGTCGAGATCGTCGAGCGCCGGGAGGCCTTCGAGGACGACCCGGAGGCGTTCGTCGGGAGCTGGGAGCCCATGGAGAGGGCTGAGGCTGAGCGCATCCGGCGGGCCATGTCGTCGCTGGGGGACGTCGTGGTGGACCGTCAGATCCTGGTCGCCATCGCCCACCTCGGCATCGAGCTGGAGGTCGACGGGCATCGCTCGGACCTGGTCACCCGCAAGGCCGCCCAGGCCCTCGCGGCCCACGAGAACCGCGACCGGGTGTCCCTCGACGACGTCGAGCGGGTGGCGCCGATGGTGCTGGCCCACCGTGTCAAGCCGACCGCCTCGCGCCGGGGCGCCGACATCGGGGGGATCCTCCGGGCGGCCGGCGGCGATGGCCCCGCCGCGGCGTTCTAGTCCGGCAACGTTCGCGGACCGGGCGCGCGGTTTCGCACCCGCCATGCGGGGAGATATGTCAGGCTCTGCTCCTGCCATGAGCAGCGAGGCAGAGGTGGACCGGCATCCGGGTGCCGAGCCGCCCACCGGCAGGCAGCACCGCCTCGTCTTCGGCGACCAGGAGGCGGTGGTCACCGAGGTGGGCGCAACGCTGCGGACGTACCATCTCGACGGCCGGCGCGTGCTGGACGGCTTCGCCGAGGAGGAGCAGTCCACCCACGGACGCGGGCAGATGCTGCTCCCCTGGCCCGGACGCATCGGCGACGGCCGGTACCGGCTGGACGGGAGGGAACACCAGCTGCCCGTCGACGAGCCGCAGCTCGGCAACGCCATCCACGGGCTCGCACGCTGGGCCAATTGGACCGCCGAGCAGCCGTCGGAGGCGCGGCTGTCGATGCGCCACCTGCTGCACGCCCGGGAGGGGTATCCCTTCAGCCTCGACCTCCGGCTCGCCTTCGCGCTCGACGCGGGGGGGCTGACCGTCACCGTCTCGGCGACCAACATCGGCACGGGCCGGGCCCCCTTCGGCGCCGGCACCCATCCCTATCTCACCGCCGGCACGACCCTGATCGACGGCTGCCGGCTGCACATCCCGGCGGCGACCGCGCTGGTCGAGGACGGGCGGCTGCTCCCCACCGGGCGGGCCCCCGTCGCGGGCACCGACCTCGACTTTCGCGCCGCCCGGCCGATCGGGACCACCGCCATCAACACCGCCTACACCGACCTGGAGCGCGACCCCGACGGCCTGGCGCGCGTCTCGCTGGAGGCCCCGGACGGCCGCCGGGTGGTGGTGTGGCTCGACAGCGCCCACCCCTGGGTGATGGTGTTCACCGGGGATCCTCTGCCGCCCAACCAGCGCCGCCACGGCGTCGCCATCGAACCGATGACGTGCCCGCCCGACGCCTTCCGCAGCGGGGAGGACCTGACCGTTCTCGAGCCCGGCCAGTCGTCACGGGCCACCTGGGGCATCGACGTCACCGGTCTGCGCTGACTGCGGCGGCGCGCCGCAGGGTGATGTTCGGAGGTCAGCCGCCGGCGGCCATCCCCTCGCTCAGAGCATCGTGGACGATGCTGGCGCCCACCGCGTCGAGGGCGAGGCAGATCGCGCCGATCAGCTCGGCCCGGTCGCCGAGCATGCTGGGGACGATCTCGGCGGCCTGGGCGGCGGCGGGGACGGCCCGCTGCGCCACCGTCTCGCGCAGAGGACCGAGGATCAATTCGCCCGCCGAGCGCAGCTCGCCGCCGACGACGATGCGCTGCGGGCTGAGCAGGTTGCAGAGGTCGGCGACGACGATGCCCACGGCACGGCCCGCGTCGGCGAGCGCCCGCCGGCAGCGCGCGTCACCCTGGTCGGCAAGCGCCAGCACTCGCGGCACGTCGAGTTTCTCGCCGTAGCTGTGGCGCAGCATCTCCAGGATGTTGTCCACGCCGACCACGGTCTCCAGGCAGCCCCGGTTGCCGCAGCGGCAGAGCTGCCCGTGCTCGTCGATGGTGATGTGACCGATCTCGCCGGCCGTCCCCGCCGCGCCGTGGTGGACCCGGCCGCCGATGATGAGACCGGCGCCCACGCCGGTCGCCAGGTTGAGGCAGACGAGGTCGGTGCAGCCCCGGCCGGCGCCGTGACGCAGCTCTCCCAGGGCTCCCAGGTTGCCGTCGTTGTCCACCACGACGGGAAGGCCGAAGGCGTCCTCCAGGGTCGTCCGCGCCACCTGTCCCGCCCAGCGGTGGAGGATCGCGCCCCATCCCACCCGGCCGGAGACCGGGTCGATGGGGCCGGGAAGCCCGACACCGACCTGGAGCACGTCGGCACGCGAGATGCCGGCTCGGTCGAGCAGCCGGGTCGCCATCGCCCAGGCCTCGGCGCAGCTCTCGTCGGCGCCGAGATCGGGCGGCAGCGGCTGGCGATCGTCGGCCAGCAGCCGTCCGGCGGTGTCTGCGATGCCGACGGTGATGTGCCGGTGGCCGAAGTCGATGCCGACGACGACCCCCGACGCACGTCCGCCGACCAGCTCGAGGCCGCGGCGTCCCCCGCCCCGCACCTCGCGTCGCCGGACCAACCCGCGCTTGCGCAGCTCGGCGACCAGGTTCGAGACGGTCGCAGCGGAGAGCTCGGTGCGCCGGGCGATCTCGGCCTGGCTCAGCCCGCCGTCCCGGCTGATGACCTCGACGATGCGTCGCAGGTTGGCCTCACGCAGGCTCCGAAGAGCCCCCCTGGGTCGCGGCACGCGGACAGCGATGCTCTGCCGATCGCCTGGGGTGATAGCGTCAGGCATTGAACGCTGACCTGGCACCAGGTTCCGCATGGATCTGGTGGGGGGTGGAGGCGGTAGGGCCGATGAGGCCGATATCGCCGTTGACGCGAAGGGTAACCGAGGGGATACCCCATCGGCAAGGGGATCGCGGGAGGAGGTGCGTTCGGACCATGGTGTTCATAGTATCAACCCTACATCCCCTAATCGGGTGATCTTCTGTTCAAGGCTTGACAGGATTCCTCGCCCCCGAGCAGAATCTGTGCGCCGGGTGCCACGGGCATCCGGTGGAGTGAAGGGCATGGGCTGCCGGGTCCGCGCCGGAGGCCAGAGACGGCAGCGTCGTTAACGTCCGGCTGGGAGGTAGTGCCATGGGACTGAACGGGAAACTGCGGGCGGTGCGCCCTGGGGTTAGCGCCGGCCGGCCGGGGCGGGCGACGCTCGCCGCAGCCGCGCTGCTCCTGGTCGCAGCCTGCGGCAGCTCGTCGACATCGTCCTCGGCGGCGTCGGGCAGCAACAAGGTTCCCTCGATCAGCATCAGCTCGTTCACCAGTGACATCGGCTCGACGATGTCGCAGTTCAAGTCGCTGACCGAGTACGCCACGAAGGGCGCCAGCACGCTTCAGGTCGGCGTGATCCTGCCGGACACCACGTCGTCGACGCGGTACGTGGACTTCGACCAGCCCTACCTGCAGGATGCCTTCGCCGACGCGGGGTACACCGAGCAGCAGTTCAGGATCGACAACGCCCAGGGCAGTGACGCCACCGAGCTGGACGATGCCACGGCTGACATCAACCTCGGGGCCAAGGTCCTGGTCATGGACCCGCTCGACGGTCCGACGGGCATCGCCATCGCGCAGCTCGCCGAGTCGAAGGGCGTCACCCTGATCAGCTACGACCGGGCCACCTTCCAGGGCTCGAAGACCTACTACGTGAGCTTCGACAACGAGCAGGTTGGCGAGCTCATCGGCACCAACTTCCTGACCTGCCTCACGGCAGAGAACGTCTCCAACCCCCAGGTCTTCGTGCTGAACGGCGGCGAGGACACCGACCCCAACGCCATCTCCTTCGCTGATGGCTACAACAAGGTGGTCTGGGGCCAGGAGGCCAAGACCGTCACCGCGGGCGCGAAGAGCACCACGGGCGGCGCCACGCTTGTCGGCGAGAACTTCGCCCCCGGCTGGAGCAGCGCCCAGGGCCAGACGATCTTCCAGCAGGCGTTCACCGCCAATCCGCAGATCAACGCCACCATCGAGGCCAATGACGGGCTCGCCAGCGCCGTCATCACCGACCTCCAGGCGGATGGCGTGCAGGCCGGCACCGTGCCGACCACCGGGCAGGACGCGACCGCTCAGGGGATGGCCTACATCCTCGAGGGGTGGCAGTGCGGCTCGGTCTACAAGGCGGTGTACAAGGAGGCCCAGGACGCCGTCGCCATGGCCACCATCCTTCTGGCCGGTGACAAGGTCCCGACCTCCCTACTGAACGGCACCACCACCGATCCGGCGGATGCCAGCATCACCGAGCCGGCGTCGCTGCTGACCCCGGTGTGGGTGAACGCGTCGAACATGGAGCAGACGGTCGTCAAGGACGGCTTTGACACGGCCTCGGCGATCTGTGCCCTGGCGGGCGCAACCCTCTGCACGAAGGACAGCATCTCGTAGCGAACCTGACAGCGCGTCCTCACTGACGCAACCCATCCTCCGGCGACGCCGCCGGGCTGTGCCCGCACCGCGCGGGTGCGGCCCGGTCGGCGCCGCTATGGTGGGGGGCTGAGTGAGGTGTCCTGACCGCCGCCGGGTGAGCGGCTGACGATGGTGAGTCGGTGCGCTCCAAGAGCGTGGACGTGAGGCCGAGGAGATGTCTGGGGACCCCGCGGTGTTGGCGGTCGGCAGGGAGTCATGATCCGTGTCCAGTGAGATGACGGAACCCGGCCGCACCAGCCATGTCGGCGCCATGGTGTCGGGCATGGAGCCGCTGCTGAGGCTGCGGGGGATCGACAAGCACTTCGGTGCGGTGCAGGCGCTGTACGGGGTGGACCTGGATCTGCCGGCGGGGCAGGTGACGGGGCTGTGCGGGGACAACGGGGCGGGC
>Ga0181520_10001863_pt1 | contig 41417 bp, 33 predicted proteins | sample PEATcosm2014_Bin_29_FD_132451 | JGI IMG/M metagenome (GOLD analysis project Ga0181520, IMG submission 132451) | Peatland microbial communities from MTU Mesocosm Facility, Houghton, MI, USA - PEATcosm2014_Bin02_30_metaG | ecosystem: Environmental > Terrestrial > Soil > Wetlands > Peat | place... | reverse complement strand
GAACCAACATTCGTGAACAGGGGCTCAACTCGACAATCGGTTCTGTGTGCCGTGTCCGCCAGTCCGGAATGCCTAATGAACCGCGGAGAGCTCCACCTTCCTAGGAAGGGTTCACCAGCGCATTACCCACGGCCCCGTGGGCCGGATTCTACTTTCCCGCCACATGCGGCAAACGCAGCGTAACTGATCCGCTTGCCGTATTCTGACACTGGTGCATCCAGTTCTCTTCCATCTCGGTTCGATTCTGATTCCATCTTATGGCGCTTTGGCGGCGCTGGGCGTGTTGCTGGCTTTGTGGATGGCGCAGCGCACGGCGCGTGTTGCGGGACTCGACGGCAGGGCGATGTGGAATCTGTGCGTGGTGGCGCTGTTTGCGGCGCTGGCGGGCTCGCGGCTGCTGCTGGTGGCGCTTAACTGGAATGAGTTGCGAGTACACCCGATGTGGCTAATGGGGTTGGCCATGATTCATCATCCGCTGCTGGCCGGTTTCGGAGTGCTGGTTGCGATGGTGGCCGCGGTATTGTATGGACGAGGGCAAGGGATGCCGCTCGGGTCCACGGCCGATGCGCTGGCCGCGCCGGTGGCTTTGGGGCTGGCCATCGAACAACTGGGCGCGTTGTTGGCCGGATCGGGATATGGGGTTGAGGCCGGGACGGGAATCGCGGCGCGCTGGGCTGTTACGTATACCCATCCACTGGCTGCGTTGTGGAGCGGCGCGCCGCTGGACGTTGCGCTGCATCCGGTGCAGGCATACGCGGCGTTGGGATTTCTTGCGCTGGCGATTTTTTTGCTGGTCTGGTTGCCGTATCGGCGGCAGGCGGGCGATGTTGCTGGGTTATTTTTGATGGGTGCTGGCGTGGTGGTTTTTGTCACTGAGTTATGGCGCGACACTGAAGGACGCGGCGCACTGCTTGGCGGGGTACTGGATGGGCCGCAAGCGGCAGCAGTGGCGATGGTCGTGGTTGGTGGGTTGGTGATGCTGGAACGTAATAGGCCACGAGCAAAGGATGAGGCGGTTCATGGCTGAATTACGCACCATTGAAGTGCCGACGGAAGCTAAGGGGCAGCGGCTGGACCAGTTTCTGGCTGTCGCACTGGAGGGCGTGAGCCGGTCGCGTGTGCAACTGCTGATGGAGCAGGGCGATGTGCTGGTGAACGACAAGCGCGAGAAGGCTTCGCTGAAGCTGCGCGGGGGCGAACGGATCGACATTACCGGCGAGCCGCATCCGGCGCCGCTCAGGGCCATGGCCGAAGAGATTCCGCTGGACGTGATTTACGAGGACGCGGACCTGGCGGTGGTGAACAAGCCGGCGGGGATGATGGTCCACGCCGGGTCGGGGCAGAGCGAGGACGCGCGGAATCGCGGAACACTGGTCAACGCGCTGCTTTATAGATTCAAGGCGCTTTCGTCGACGGGCGGCGATCTGCGGCCGGGGATCGTGCATCGGCTGGACAAGGAGACCAGCGGGCTGATTGTGGTGGCCAAGAACGACCGTGCTCATGCTGCTTTGGCTGAGTTGTTCGCGAGCCGGCAGATTAAAAAAACGTACATTGCGCTGGTGCAGGGAGCAGTGGAGCGGGCCAAGGGCACCATCAATGCCAGCGTGGGCCGGGACCCGCAGCGGCGCACACGGATGACGACGAAACCGCTAGGCGACGCGCGCACCGCCGTTACACATTACGAGGTGGCGAGGCGGCTGGTGAACCGCTTCGGCAAGTTCACACTGGTGCGGGTGCGGATTGAGACGGGCCGGACGCATCAGATCCGGGTGCATATGTCGTCGATTGGCCACCCGGTAGTGGGCGACACACTTTATGGCGGCTCGGGGCAGTTGACCGACCAGGCGGCCTCGCAGGCAGCGACCTCCAAGGCGGCGCGGCGGAAGGCGGAGCCGGAGAGGCTAAGGCTGGGGCGAAACTTTTTGCACGCGGCTAGCCTGGAGTTTCCGCACCCCCGGACGGGGAAGCTGCTGCAACTGGAAGCGCCGCTGCCCGCTGAGCTGGAGGCGTTTTTAAGCCGGCTGGAAGAGGGCCCGCCCCGGAAATGAATTGCGGGGATGAGTTGCGCAGGCCTGGCGCAGAGACCGGGCGCTCTTGATAAAATGAAAGAGCTATGACCAGAAAGCTATCAGGATTTGTGTTTGCGGTGGCGTGTGTTTCAGCCGCCTTGTATGCGCAACAACCCGCTACTTCGCCGGCAACCGGAAACCCGCAGGCCGGCCAACCGGCGCCTACTCAGACTATGCAGCCCGCGCCTGCACAGGCTGCTCCTCCGCAGCCATCGGCGCAACCCACAGGACAACCTGGACAAGCTGGACAAGCTGGACAAGAAGGACAAGCTGGACAGGAAGCTGTGCCCACCATCATCCGGATGAATGTGAATGAGGTCAACCTCATTTTCACCGTGACGGATAAGCATGGGCATTATATTCCCAACTTGCATCAAAGCGACTTTGCGCTGCTGGACGACCGCAAGGCGCCGGCTCATGTGAAAAGCTTCCACCAGCAGATCAATCTACCGTTGCGGGTGGGTATTGTGATTGACGCCAGCACCTCGATTCGCTCACGCTTCCAGTTTGAGCAGCAGTCGGCGATTGAGTTTCTGCTGGAGATTCTCAAGGCTAAAAGCGACCGCGCCTTCGTGATGGGCTTCGACGTGACTCCCACAGTGACACAGGACTGGACCAACAATCTTGACGGCCTGGAGACGGGCGTGAACCGGCTGCGCCCCGGTGGCGGCACGGCGATGTACGATGCCGTTTACACCGCCTGCCGCGACAAGCTGATCATCGAGCGCGGCCCGGAGCCGGTGCGCAAGGCCATGGTGCTGATTTCCGATGGCGAAGACAACGTAAGCCATGTCTACAAGGAAGAAGCCATCAAGATGTGCCAGCGGGCAGACACCATCATCTACGCCATCAGCACCAATTGGACGCCCAGCCGCGGCAAGGGCGACCAGGTGTTGACCCAGATGGCCACGGAAACCGGCGGACAGGTGTTCTTTCCTCCTACGGTGGAGGAGATGTCCAACAGCTTTCACGACATCGAAGAAGCATTGCGCAGCCAGTATGCGCTGATTTACACTCCAGCCGACTTCAAGGAGGATGGCGCGTTTCGTCCCATTTATCTCTACTGCCATGACCGGAGCTATATAGTGCGCACACGCCTGGGCTACTTTGCGCCGCGGCCACAAAAGCCGTAGCAGCGCCAGAGAATCAACAAGATACTTGTGTATCTTCAGCCTCGTGTGGGAATGGATGATTCAGCTATTCATTTACTGGTGGTTGAAGGCGTGTCCGATTTTGTGTCCATTGAAGTCGTATCGATGGCAAGAATAGGGTATATTTTATAATTTTCATTCCTATTTATTTCAATAGAAACTGCCGGCGCGTTCCGATTCAGGACAATTCCGCGTTCTGCTGTTCTTATTTGCTCCAATCAAGGAATCTGTCTGTTCTTTTCTCACTGATTGCACGGTATGTTCGATGAAATAGAGGTGTGCAGCTCCAGGGAACTCCATGGGGTTCGTCTGCGCGGATTGCGGCATTTTGAGGTTGTCTGCCGCATGGGTCGAAGGGAAAGAAGTGAAACGGCCAAGCCGCGAAAGACATGTTCGATAGGGGGAAACCGGGTGATCCGACAGGCGATATCGTGCGATATCTGCGGTACGGAGAAAAAGCAGACCAACCACTGGTTTGTGGCCTACGACCAGGGAGAGGAACTGCGGGTGAGCGGGTGGAACTCGCGCAACCGTCTGCGCCCGGGATCGAAGCATTTGTGCGGACAAACCTGCCTGCACAAGCTGGTGGACGATTTTCTGGCCAGGACATTGACGTCGCGCTTACCACGTGGGGCGCAAATTGATGAGGACGACGAGTTGATCGTGCCGGCCGCGAGGAACGACACCAGCCTGACCACGGTTGAGACTACCCAAGTTGCGGCGGCCAAAGAGATTGCAGCCTCATCGAAGCTGATTGCCGCGCCCGCGCCTATATCAACCGCGCGGCCTCCTTTGCGGATGCAGATGGAATTGGTCGCCTTGCCGTTAAAGGCGCGCGACGAAGAGGCCGCGGTGGCCGTCAACGAGTCACCCCGCTATGCCTCGCGCAACTGGCGCGCCGCGGCCTGGGAGCGGGAGCGCGAGCGGGAACGAGAATTACGAACCGTCGAGCGGCATCCGGGGCTGTCCGCCCGCAGGCGCTGAAGATTATCGCCGATGAGATGAGAAAGTGAGGCTACCATGTGGTTTGATTTGTTGCTGATTCTTCTGGCCATCACTCCTTTTATGCGCACTACGAGGCAACCTATGCGTGATTCCGGAACTCCGCATTCACGCGGGGATTGAGCGGGAGTCAATTTGTGAAAGGCGCGGCGTTGAGCAGCGCCAGCAGCCCGGCCTCATCCAGGACAGGGACTTTGAGTTCGCGCGCCTTGTCGAGCTTGGAACCGGCCTCGTCGCCGGCCACTACGTAGCTGGTTTTTTTGCTGACGGATGCGGCGGTTTTGCCGCCCGCGGCCTCGATCTTTGCCTTGGCCTCGTCACGAGTGAGCGTGGGCAGCGTGCCGGTGAGTACAAAGGTGAGGCCCGCCAATTGGGCGGAACGCTGCTTCTTTTCCGCTGTCATCTCTACGCCGGCATTTTTCAAGCTTTGGATCAGAGCCAGGTTGGCCGGCTGCGCGAAGAATTCCAGAATGGCCTGGGAGATGCGCGGGCCGACTTCTTCGACGCGTTCCAGCTCTTCGGCGGAGGCCGCGCGGAGAGCGTCGATGGAGCCGAATTCTTCTGCCAATAATTCCGCGGTGCGCTCGCCGACAAAGCGAATTCCCAGGCCCATCAGGACGCGGGCGAGGCCGGCCTTCTTCGAGCGATCGATCTCTTCAAGCAGCATACGCGCAGATCTCCTCGCTAAACGGTCGAGGCTTGTCAACTGCTCCTCGGTCAATGAGTAGAGATCGGCGACGCTGTGGACTAGGTTGTGCTCCAGCAATTGCTGCACCACTGCTTTGCCCAGGCCCTCGATGTTCATGACTCCGCGGGAGGCAAAGTGGAGCAAGCTCTCGCGCAGCTTGGCCGGGCAATCAGCGTTGACGCAGCGGAAGTCTACTTCGCCTTTGGTGCGGACTACGGCGCTCAGGCACTCAGGACATTCCGACGGAAAAACAAAAGGCTGCTTTCCGCGCGGATGGTCGGCGTCTTCCAGGACTTCAACGACTTTGGGGATTACGTCGCCGCCGCGCTCGACGCTCACCCAGTCGCCTAGCTTAAGGCCGAGGCGCTCGATGAAGTCGGCGTTGTGGAGCGTGGCGCGGCTGACGGTGGTGCCGCCGATAAAGACCGGCGTTAGTTCGGCGACCGGCGTGAGCTTGCCGGTGCGGCCCACCTGCACGGTGATAGAGTTGACCTGCGTGATGCCGGAGCGGGCGGCGAATTTGTAGGCGATGGCCCAGCGCGGGGCGCGGCCGGTAAAACCGAGGCGCCGTTGTGTTTCGTATGCGTCGACCTTGAGGACTACACCGTCGATCTCGTAGCCGAGTGAGGAGCGATCTGCTTCAGTTTGATCGATAAACCTGGTCATTTCCTCGATTGACGTGACTAGTTCGTGTCTGGGATTAACGCGGAAGCCAAGAGTAGCCAGTGCATTGAGGGTAGCCCGTTGGCCTTGCGGCCAGTACTCGCCCTCGACAAGCAGGAAGTAGGCATAAAAATCCAAGCTACGTTGGGCGACGACGCTTGGATCAAGGGTGCGCAGAGTTCCCGCTGCGGCGTTGCGGGGATTGACGGCCAGAGCAAGGCCCTGCTGCTCGCGCTCCTCATTCAGGCGGACGAAAGCTTTTTGGGGCATGACCACCTCTCCGCGGACTTCAAAGGCGGGCGGAAGACCGGCGGCTGCTAGTTGGACCGCGGAGACGGTCAGCGGCACGCTGTGGATGGTGCGAATGTTGGTGGTGACATCTTCACCAGTCTGGCCGTCGCCGCGAGTAATTCCGATGGCGAAGCGCGCGCTGCCGTTCTCAACTGGTTCATAACGCAGCGCCACGCTCAGTCCGTCCATCTTGAGTTCGGCCATATAGTCTATCGGCAGCGGTTGCGCCGCTATGCGCATCTCCTCGTCAAACTCAGCAATGACCTGCGGCCAGTCGTCGCCGGTTGACTTTTCGTCGAACTCCACAGCCTTGCCATGCCTCGGCTGCGCCAAGGCACGCACACGGTGGTCCCAGGCAGCCAGTTCCTCGGGCGAGTAAGCGTTATCCAGGCTGAGCATGGGCCGTGAGTGCGCCACTTTGCGAAAGCCCTCGGTCGGCTTGCCGCCGACGCGCTGGGTGGGCGAGTCGGGGGTTACGAACTCGGGGTGCGCGGCTTCGAGCTGCTTGAGCTCGTTCATCAGCGCGTCGTACTCGACATCGCTGATTTCCGGAGAATCGCTGACGTAGTACAGGTACTCGTGGCGGCGCAGTTCGCGGCGCAGTTCGGGAATGCGTTTCTCGTCAGGGCTTTGAGCCGTGAAAAATGGAAGGTTGTAAGTTTCGCCCATGGGGAGAATTATATGTGGCGGGGCAGGGTAGTATGGTTGGCAGAGAGCTATGGAACCTGTCACTCATTTTTTGACCGGAGCGTGTATTGGGCGGGCGGGGCTGAACCGCAAGACGGCTTATGCCACTCTGGCGGCCGTGCTGGCCGCTGAGGCTGCCGACATTGACGTGCTTTGGGGGCTGGCGGGGCCGGTGGAGGAGCTGAAGCATCATCGCGGAATTACGCACACGTTCATTGCCGTGCCGGTGGTGGCGGCGGCGGTGGTGGGGATGGTTTGGATTTTTGATCGCTGGCGGGAGAGGCGACGATCCCATAAAGCTAACGCGCTCAATCAAAATGCAAATGCTCCGCCGGCGGTTCACTGGGGCTGGCTTTATTTGACGGCGGTGATTTCGGCGCTGAGCCACCTGCTGCTGGACTGGACGAATAATTACGGGCTGCGACCGTTCTACCCATTCAATCCGCGCTGGTATGCGGGGAACCTTGTTTTTATTGCTGAGCCGGTGCTGTGGACGCTGCTTATTGTGGCGCTGGTGATGCCCTGGCTTCTGGGACTGGCCGATACCGAGATGGGCGTAAAGAAGAAACAATTTCGCGGGCGGGGATGGGCGATCTTCGCGCTGACGGGGATGGTTTTGCTGTGGGGCTGGCGCTGGGCGGAGCAGGGACGGGCGCGGACGATGGCGGAAAACACGCAGATCGCGACGGCCGCGGTGAAGCGCATGGCGTTGGAGCCTTATCCCGTGAATGTTTTTCGCTGGCACGCGATTTTGGAGACGGAGGAGTATTACCAGACTGCCGAGATCAATACGCTGAGCGGGGAGATTGAGAGCGACCCGCGCCGGGACGTGATCTACAAGCCGACGGCGACCGCGGCCACAGAGGCAGCCAAACGCACGCTGCTGGGGCAGGTATACATGGACTGGGGCACATGGGCGGTGGTGCGCGACGTGGGCCATGAAGAAGCGCCGGGGATGAAGCCGCCGAAGTTGCCACGCAACCGCGAGTGGACGACCGTCGAGTTTACTGATTTGCGCTATGCATACTCGTATTTAGGCGCGGGCAGAAGTTCCGGCAGAAAGCCCCTGAGCGGCTGGGTTTATATCGTGGATGGGCGCGACGAGGCAGGCGAGGCGATGAACGGACGGGAGCAGAAGTAAAGCGGCATTGCCCAGGTGAAAAGATTTGTTCATGGTGTAAAGATTCAAGGTTGACCCAGCGGGGCGCGACACGCAGAATGGAATGAGTGTCGTTACTTCTGCCGGGTTCTTCCTCCCCTTGGGAGAGACCGGAAATCTGAGACGCCGAGGTGTCCATGCCCGCATATCTTCTGTTGCTGGTTGCCGTGTTGAGCCGTTTGCTGCCCCATGCCGGGTGGATGAACTTTACCGCGGTGGGCGGCGCTCTGCTGTACTTTGGCGCACGGCGGCCGTGGCGGGAGATGCTGGCGCCGCTGGCCGCGCTGATGGCTACCGACTACGTGCTCACCGTTTACATCTATCACTACGCCTTTCACTGGCAACTCTACGCGGCCACATGGGCGTGGTACGGGATGGCCATGATTCTCGGGCTGATTCTGCTGCACGCTCGGACAACCTTTGTGCGGGTGGCGGCGGGCGTGGTGCTGGGGCCGACCTCGTTTTTCCTGGTCTCGAATTATGCGGTGTGGGCCAGTGGCTGGATGTATCCGCGCACGCTGGGCGGGCTGGGCATGTGCATGGCGGCGGGTCTACCGTTCTATCGCAATGATCTAGTATCAACGGCCATCGTGGCTGGGTTGGCCTTTGGGCTTCCGGTGCTGGTGCGGCGGGGACTGGCCGTCCGGGCGGCGGCCTTCGGCTACCGGCAGGGTTGAGGTTTTGGCGCAGGCGCAGGTGGCGCTGGCCGGGAAGTAGATTTTTTACATTTCCAGGTCTCAGAAGCGAGACCTGGGGCACCCTCTGTGTGGTTTGGAATTATCACCGAGATTGTGGCCACCTGCCTATTCCTTGGCGAGTTGCTCTCCAACAGTGCACGCCGCCGCTTCACCGACCGACTTCAAAATGCGATAATGTGGTTCTGTCGGTCAATCGATACAGGGGTAATGGCAACATCGCCGACCGGGTCAACTTCAACCGTCTGCCAGATCCTCCGGCAGCCAAACAGAAAACAGATCCTACAACTTAGAAATCGCAGAAAAATGTCCTAACAACTGGGACCACCGCACTTGGTACCAAGGTGATACGTGAAATGTTCTTGTTCAGCAAAAAAATGAGATTTCACGACGATGCTGCTGAGGGTCGTTATGAAAAAGTGCTGAAACACATTTCACATCACGTTGACCTTAACTCAAGAAATGACGCGGGCGGCACAGCATTGATGATCGCGGCCAAACGTGGCCATCTTATGGTGGTCCGGGCCCTTCTAGAGGCTGGGGCGGACCCAAACATCGCATTATACAAGGTTTCGTATCGCGCCCTTCACTCGGCGGCCCAAGAGGGTCACGATGCGATAGTTATCGAACTAATCAATCATGGTGCAGATGTGAATGCAACGACCCAATTCGGCGAGACTGCACTCATTTCGGCGGCTTATCGGGGAAAGACTTCGACAGTACGAATATTGCTCTCGCATGGTGCCGACCCACTTTTGGCCAGTAAGAACGGAATTACTGCATCAAGTTGGGCCACTCGACGAGGATATCCCGAAACCGCAAGTTTGCTGCTTTCACATCAGACCTCAACTCTTGGCACGGTTGATTCAAAGCACGAATCTATTCAACGGACCTGGGTATACGAGTCTCCTAAGGGCGGATACAAGATCACGTTGCCACTCGCATGGAAGGTCTCGACGAAGACACACCGACCAATCGATGCAGGCTTCACGCGAATAGGTAGTCCAGGATGGTTAACAATTTCCACCGGACCGATAGGTGGGCCCGAAGCGCCTTACAGTGTAGACGAGCGAAAGCATGACCTGAACAAACTATGCTGGATGGAAAAGGAATCGGAGGTAACGACGCAGCCAGTTGGTGAACTGACAAACGTCGTTCGAGGAAAATGGGCGCTTGAATCTGGCCGAGATGATGGGCCAGTCGGCACGCCAAGGTGGGGCATTCCGAGCGAGCGCGGACTGACATCGGTGGTCGTCGGTGCTACGGAACAGGCCATCGAATGGGTTCTCCAGTATAGGGTTGAGCTTGGTCACTCAAAGGAAATTAGCCAAATCATTTCATCATTTCAGCTCTTAGATGGAAATTGAAGGACATGAAGCGCGATTCAACACGGAAACATAATTGGGTCTCGGGTGAGTCATTGCCCACTTGTCCAATTGATAACCCTTGGCCCGCCTGTCTACACAGAGAGATCCGCTCGGCGGGTGGCCCCGGTCTCGCTGGCCATTCCAAACCACGCTGTGGGTGCCCCCGGCTGTAGGTGCCTGTAGAAAGTCAAGACGTTGTACAGGCACCCGCCTACTTATAGTTAGTATTCCAGCTTGCCGGTGCGCATATTGCGCATCCACCACACTGCAAAGCCAATCACCGCCAGCCCGCCTACGACGGCCAGCAGGGTCAGTCCGTGGTGGGCTACCAGCTCGACAATTCTGGGGCCGAAGAAGAGCACCAGAAGGGAGAGCACCAGCCAGCGAACCATGCGGCCAGAGAAGACGGCCAGCATGAAGGGGACAATTCTCATTTCGAAGACGCCGGCGGCAAAGACGCAGGCCTTCCAGGGAGTGGGCGGGGGGAGCATGGAGGGAATCATCATGGCCAGGAACTCCTGGCGCTCGAAGCGGGCGCGCATCTTCTCGTAGCGCTCGCGGTTTACGCGCTTGAGCAGGAAGAGTTCGCCGCCGGCGCGGCCCAGGCCGTAGGGCAGCAGACCGCCGATGGCTGAACCCAGAGCGGCCAGCAGGCAATAGAGCCAGAAATGGCTTTTATCGGCCCAGACGTAACCGGCCAGGATCAGGTCCATGGGGATGGGGATGGTAGAGGAGTCGAGCATGGCGGCTGCGCCCACTCCCCAAATGCCGAATTTAGCCAGAAAAAGGGCGACATACTTCCACTTTGCGATCCATCGAAGAATAAACTGCTTCAAACAGGGTCCCCTTCCGCCCACAAATCCGTCTTAGTATAGGACCATTGTACGGGCCGGGGCGATGGGCAGGGCTTTGGCCTGGATGAGAGAATAGAAAGAAAGGACTCAAAATGGAGCGATGGGCGTATGTAGCCCAAGGAGGCTCCACAAGAACGAATGCCCACCGAGATAGAGCCAAGCGATGTGAACGAGCCCAATGGGCCCGCGGGAGCCAAGCTTGATCCGGGCGCGCCGGAACAAGTCGAGGAACTGCGGCCTGAGGAGTCCGCGTCTCCGGTGGTTCGCGGTTCGCGCTGGATAGATTACGATACCCACGAACTGCTGCAGATGATCACCGAGCTGGAGGACGAGCGGCGCTGGGCGCGTCTGCGCGAAGGCTTCTGGCTGGCTATTCTCTTGCACCTGGCGTTACTTTCGGCGGTGACCTGGATTCCCAAATACATTTTCAAGGTGCCCCTGGTGGTTGACCGGAATAAGCTCCAGACGCACAAGGATTTTACTTATCTGGATACGCCGTTTACATTGCCGCCCAAATTGGCGGTCAAGCCGCTGACCAAGCCGCCTTTGATTGACAAAGAGACGATGGAGGCGATGAAGCGGGAGTCGCCGCCAGCCGCGGAGGCGGCGCCCAAGCCCGCAGCACCAGTTGCGCCGCCGCCCCCACCGCCCAGCCAGCAATCGCAGCTGGAGGCGCCTCGACCGGCGGCGGTGCCATCCAAGCCCAACTTTGCCCTAGGCTCGCAAAATCCCGCCGACCAATTGCGCGAAGCGATGAAAGGCGCGCGGAGCCACGGCACGGGCGATAGCAATTTGCCGGGCGGCAGGCTGTCGATGCACCCCGGCGCGGGCACAGGCGGCATCGAGGTACTCTCTGACACACAGGGCGTGGACTTCACGAGCTGGCTGGCGCGCTGGCATTGGGAGACGGAACGGACCTGGGACCCGCTGATTCCGGACGAGGTGAACCCACCGATTTTGAAGTCCGGGCAACTCGTGATCCGCTTCAAGGTTCTGCCTAATGGGCGGCTGATGGACGGCAGCATGACCCTAGAGGGTAGCTCGGGCGACGTAGCTCTGGACCGCGCGGCGTGGGGCGCTCTGACCGGCTCGAATTACCCGCCACTGCCCAGGGATTTTCACGGGCCGTACCTGGAGTTGCGGGCATGGTTCCTCTACAACATGGAGCCGCCGCGGTAGGGGAAGCTGGTATGCGGGGCAGTGAATCCGGTAGCAAAAATAGAAAGAGGGAACGAATCGACGTGAACGATCTGATGACATCTTTGACGGAAGCCGATATTGCTCGACTGAAAGTGCTGCTGAGGCGCGTCAGCCCGAACGCCATGGCGCTGGATGCACTGGACGGATTTTTCTGCGCACTGGTCTGTGGTCCCGGTAAAGAGCCGGCGCGGGCAGACTTTTCGGATGTTTTGGGAGCGGACCTGGATGATGAGGATAGTGCCAGTTGCGATCTCGTCGATGCAAAAGAACTCAGCATGCTGATGCTTCGCCATTGGAATGTGATTGCCGCGGCAATGTTGGCTGGCAAGCCGTATGTGCCCCTCTTCGCCTTGGATGATGAGGGCTATCCAGATGGGGGTGACTGGGCTATGGGCTTTCAGCAGGGCATGAACCGGAACCCCGCGGAGTGGGACCGATTGACCAAGGACAAGGATGATTGGATAGCCAAAGCGTCGATGAGGCTGCTGTTAGAACAGTATCCGTTGGCGGTTTCAGGGTTTAATGTCGTCCAGATCCCGCCGATCTCGCCTGAGAAACGTATGGAGTTGCTGACACTGTCATCAGGATGTCTTTCGCACATCTTCCAATACTTCCACAGAGATGCCGGGAAGGCCGCATCCATGCGCCGGTAATCCTGTGTACTGTGTCCCGTCGTACGAAGAGCGCAGGGCAAGGTCGTAGCGACTGCTCATTCTTCGCCTCGCGTGAAGGCAACTTCGACGCTTCGGCCACCGTATAGAATGCGCAGGATGCTCACCGAGTCTCCCTTCACGCGGAAGGCAATCGTGACCCTGCGCCGGAATCCCATGATCCGCAACCCCGGTCTCAAGTCCGAACGCTCCGTTCCCCGGTTAGGCATCGTGCCTAGACTTAGACAGGTCTCCTCGATCTGTTCCACATAACGCTGGGCATTGGTAAAGACGAAGCGGTCCGCGAGATAGTCGAAGAGTCCGTGCAGATCGGCTTGAGCGCGGCGCGTAAATGCGACGCGGTAGGTCACTGCTGGGCGGCGATTTTGTCGGCAATGTACTTCCGAAGTTCCGTGAAGACCTGGCTAGCCGGAATTGCGCGGCCTGGGTCCGCATCCAGTTCGTCGTAGGCCTGCACTACCTCCGTCCGTAACCAACGCTCCACGGCGGCATCTCTTTCTTCCAGCGCACGCAAACCGGCACGCACCACCTCGCTGGCCGAAGCATAAGCACCGGAATCCACTAATTTGTCAATATAGCGTCCCTGCTCACTGGGCAGACTGACCGTTCGCTTTTCGCAGAGAGTGATTGGCATGGCGAATTACTCCTGAAGACGAGCATAGCATAAGTATGAAGGCTTCACACCGCATCGGGCGGATGTTAGCTCTCCTGTTTTTTCCCTTGCTCCAATACGTTGCCATGCCGCTTATCCGACCGCAGCAATAGCAAGGCGAAGATGAGCCCTACCCCACCTAGACTCGCGAACATGATCTGGGTCGCGGTATAAGTTCCGGTAACATCGCGCAGCTTGCCATTCAAGTAGGGAAATAGCGCGAGGCCTAAATTCTGGATGGCCGTCATCAGACCGAAGGCCGTGCCCACGCGTTTCTCTTCTACCACCAGTGGAACCGAAGGCCACATGGCCGCAGGCACCAGTACAAAGGCGGCGCCGAGCGCGATCATGCTGGGGATGGGATTCCAGTGGGTGATGCCCATGATCAGGTGGGCGGGAATCAGAATGAGGGAGCCCACCACCATCAACGTGGCGCGCTTGCCGATGCGGTCCACCAAGTCTCCGGCGAAGGGCGCGAAGACCATGGATCCGAAGATAACGATACTGGTGATCCCCGGCGCCGTCGAGAACATGTGCTGGAAGTTGACAAAGGCCTGGGCCAGGAAGCCGCCAGTGGACTCGCTGACCTTGGGAAAGCCCCACTTGTCGTGAAACATGTCCGTGGCGAGGGCCGTGAAGGGGAAGATGGCGCTGTAAAAGGTCACGCAGAGAAGGGTTACGAACCAGAAGGAGGAGTTGAACTTCCCGATATCCGAGAAGACGATTTTGTCGCCAGCCTCCGGTTTCGGAAGCGCAAGCACCTTCTCACCGTGAAGGTCCATGGCATTGTAGACCAGGTTGCACAGCACGGATAAGAGACAGAATCCTGCCGCGGCCCAGAGAGCCGTGCGGTAGTTGCCGTAATAGTGGGCGATAAGTTCCTCGGTATTGAAGCTGAAGAGGGTGCCGACCCGGCTGACGGTGAGGGCGATGCCGAAGGCCAGAGCCATCTCCTTGCCCTTGAACCAGCGGCTGATGATGGCGCTCTGTACCACGATCAGCGATTCGGAACCCGCGCCGAATATAAACCGGCCGGCGTAGAGCTCCCACTTGGAATTTGCGAGGGCCACGATGGTGGCGCCCAGCAGGACGAGGCTACAGAAGAGCAGGCTGGCCCGCCGGGGGCCAAGCTTGTCGTATAGCATGCCCCCGAAGAACACAATGATAATGGCGGCAACAGAGTATGCCGTGTAGAGATTGCCGATGGTGCTGCGGTCCAGATGTAACGCCTCTATAAGTGTGGTCTCAAGAGCGCCGATGCTGTCATAGGCGAAATAACTACCCAGTACCAATAGGCTGATGAACATCAGGATCGTGAAACGGTAAGGGCGCTTCGATGGATGGAAGAATCCCATTGCTTCAGGAGTTTCAGTCTTGGAAGCGGGCGGACTATAAAGCGGTTCAGGCATGTAGGCTGTGATCCTCGGGGCGCGGCGATTTTAGTGTGAAGTGACGCAACTTATGAAAATAGCAGATTGGGGCGAGGATTGGCTGGAGATGGAAGGAATTTCGGCTCATCAAAATGCTTAATTCGCGGCAAGGGAGAAGCGCTCGCGGATTTCGTAGCGGGAGCCGGAGGGCGAGAGAAAGCTTTCGTAAAGAAGAAATTCGCGGGCGACGAAGCGGGTGAAGCTTGTTGGACGGCGGAGCTTGGCTTTGAGTTGGTTGAGATTATGATGGCCCTTGCCGCGCGCTAGAGTGATATGCGGTTGGAAGGGGCGAGTCTCAGGGAGGAAGCCGCAGAGCTGGGTGGCTACGGTGACGCGCTCCTGGAGTAAGAGCAATTCGGGCGTGAGCCGGACGCGGGCTATGAGAATCCCGGCGCGCTCGAAGCAGTCCAGTTTCTCCAGGCAAATGGGAATGGGCGTCGAATGAAGCGTGCGTAAACTGGCAACCACGCACGCGTATTGCTCCGGGCTGGTGTTGCCGAGAAATTGCAGGGTGATGTGCCAGGATTCGGGCGCGGTCCAGCGGAGGCCGTCCGCATCGGAGCGAAGGCGCGAGGAGGCCGAGCGTAGTTCGTCGATTACCGTGGCGGCCAGGGGGATTGCGATGAAGAGGCGCATGGCGATTACTTAGGCTCTGTGGAGCGCATGAACTCCGCCAGATAGTCCTTCCAAACCGCGGCGGCCGTGTGAGTTCCGTGGCCGCGCGTGGCGTCGGAGATGGGCAATAGAATGAAGCGCGCGTGGGGCATACGCGTGACCATCTTTTCCGCGATGCCCAGCTCGGGCGGGTTGATGTAGTCGTCGGCGGAGTTAATCCACAGCACCGGCACGGTAATGCGTTCCAGATTGGGGCTGGGGTCGTAGTTGCGGCTGGCATTCCAATAAAAAATCAAATCGTTGGCGTCGGTGCTGGCCATGACGCGATTCAGATAAACGTCTACATACTGCTCGGCGGCATCGCGCGTAGGCGCTTGCTTTTGTAGTTGCAGCGGGCTTGAACCCATGATGAAGCCGATTTCGTTGGCCGTGCGCAGGCCCTGAATGGGTTCGGTCTGATACTCGCCATTCATCCATGCGGGGTCTTGCTTGATGGCCTGGATTGCCATGTAACGCATCATGCGGTTGCGTCCGGCGATCTGCACCGGCAGGCAGGCAAAGGGCGCGAGCGCGTCGGCAAAGCCGGGATAGGTTTCTCCCCAGACGAAGGTCTGCATGCAGCCCATCGAGGTTCCGAGGATGAGGCGCAGATGGTCGATCTTCATCTCGTCGAGCATCATGCGCTGGCTGCGCACCATGTCGTCGTAGTCGAAGGCGGGAAAGCGGGCGTGCAGGCCATCGGAGGGTTTGGAGCTTTGGCCGTGGCCGATGTCGTCGGGCAGGATGAGGAAATATTTCGTGATGTCGAGCGGCGCGCCGGCGACGAAGAGCACATTGGAGAAGAGCGGGTTCAGCAGGGAGTGGGCGTTGCCGCCGGTGCCGTGCAACAGCAGGATGGCGTTATCGATGTGGCCGGCGGCGTTGCGGTGGGGCGTGCCGAGAGTGAGGTAGTGCAGCTTGAGTTCAGGCAGCGTTTCGCCGGTGCCGAAGCGGAAGTTGGGGAGAATGACCGTTCCGTCCATGGTGGGCCAGGCGACGGCTGGCGGAGTGGCGGGCGGGGTTACGGGAGGCATGGACATGGTCTGGCTGTGGGCGAGGGTACAGAGTAGAAGGGAAGCAGTGGTGACGATGCACGCGATGCGAAGCTGCATGGAAGCTCCTGGGGTGCGACAGTTCGATTGCTCTTTTAGTATAGGCGCAGTTTTATCTCACGTTGGCTCCATTCAATGACTCGAATCCGTACTCGCGCATTCTCGAAGCGCCAAGGTGGAGTAAACTTTATCTGGATCTAATAACTCTATGCACATCTCCACGATTCTCTTACCGTTATTGTTGATTCCTGGCCTCGCATGCTCGACGGCGCAAACGAGCCAAGAACTCGCTAACCTTCCGCCGGGGGAGATATCGAACGGCGTTTACAGCAACGACGCTTTGGGAGTCAGGGTCCATATTCCTCAGGGTTGGAGTTTTTCCACCAACCTCAGCAATACCCCGACGCTTGATAGCCATCCTGATGGATTAGCCAATCGCTGCACCCGGATAATATTGCGAGAGGACGCCCCGAGAGGCAAGGAAACCTTTCCATCGTGGGGCATTTTCTTTGCAATTGATGCGAACTGTCTTTCTCTCGGGAGCTTCCCAAAATCCATCAAGGATCGAGATGGGATCATGCGGCTCACGCATTTACTGGTGGAAGACTTCAAGTCGTCCCCATTTATCCCGCCAGACGGCGTTGATTGGGGCGCAAATCCGCCAGCAGGCAAGCATGTTAACTTCATCGTCTTTCTGACGGGCTATGGTCATGTGGCAGGTCCTGACGGCGAAACGACGGGTCCCCGACTCAATACACTAATTTGCGTCACGGAACACAACGGTCATTGGTTTGGATGGGCGAATGTCAGCGATGATGCGGCCAAGGAGCAGTTGCAAAAAGAAGCCGGGGTCGTCTTCCACGTAGATTAGTGCACTTTACGGTTTCCTTCGGACTCGTTTCGCGTTAGAATTTAGCTTGCAACCATGCGCTGCCACTGCTCCATTTCGGTCAAACGAACGCCACCGCTGAGACGCTATCGTCGCGGTCGGCGTGACCGTGGACGGCGCCCCTCCTGCTGAGTAATCTATTCTCGTTAGTTTGTTGATTCCCAAGCCTCAAAATCGAGACTTGGAGCCCCTGTGTTCTGCAGCTGCCTCCGCTCGCGCGCGGAGAGAAAGGCTTCCCACATGAAGAACAGTTTTGATAGCCGGACCAAACTCACCTCCGGCAACCACACTTATACGATTTACAGTTTGCCGGCGCTCGCAGCGCGCGGCTTCAACCTGAATCGGCTGCCCTTCAGCCTGAAGATACTGTTGGAAAATTTGCTGCGCCGCGAGGATGGCGTGAATGTGACGGCGGCGGAGATTGAGTTTCTGGCCAAATGGAATGCGAAAGCCGAGCCCAGCCGGGAGATCGCCTACATGCCGGCGCGGGTGCTGATGCAGGATTTTACCGGCGTGCCGGCGGTGGTGGATCTGGCGGCGATGCGCGACGCTATTCGTACGCTGGGCGGCGATGCTGCGCGGGTGAATCCGCTTATCGCCGCCGAGCTGGTGATCGACCACTCGGTGCAGGTGGATGAGTACGGCGCCGAGGGCGCTCTTGCGGCCAATACCTTGTTGGAGTTTCAAAGAAATCGCGAGCGCTATGCATTTTTGAAGTGGGGACAGACGGCGTTTCGGAATTTTTCAGCGGTTCCGCCGGGGATGGGCATTTGCCACCAGGTGAATCTGGAGTACCTGGCGCGAGTGGTGTTTACGACTGAGGTCGACGGAAAGTTAGTTGCGTATCCCGACACGGTGGTGGGCACCGATTCGCACACCACAATGATTAATGGCCTGGGTGTGCTGGGCTGGGGAGTGGGAGGCATCGAGGCCGAGGCGGCGATGCTGGGCCAGGCTGTGTCCATGCTGGTGCCGCAGGTGGTGGGCTTTCGGCTTGTTGGGAAACTGCGCGAGGGCGCGACGGCGACTGACCTGGTTCTGACCGTGACTCAGGCGCTGCGCAAGCTGGGCGTGGTGGGCAAGTTTGTGGAGTTTTATGGGCCGGGCGTGGCGGAGCTGCCGCTGGCCGACCGGGCGACGATCAGCAACATGGCTCCCGAGTATGGGGCGACATGCGGCATCTTCCCGGTGGATGAGGAGACGCTGCGCTATCTGCGATTGACGGGGCGCAGCGAGGAACAGATTGCGCTGGTTCGGGATTACTACAAAGCTCAGGAAATGTTTCGCACCGCGGAAACGCCGGAGGCTGATTACTCACAGAGTTTGGATTTAGATCTGGCGGAGGTTGAACCTTGCGTCGCCGGACCCAAGCGCCCGCAGGATCGCGTGCTGCTGCGGGATGTGGCTGCTTTGTTCGCGGAGGAACTTCCCAACCTGCTCTCGCCAACGGCCAAGCCGCTGGGGACGCGCACGGTAGATGAGTGGAAGCGGGGAGTGGTGAGGGATGCGGCGCTGGCGGCTACGACCGTGCCCAATACAGTGCAGGGCCGATTCGGCGTCGATGCGGATAAGTATCTAGATCACGGGTCGGTGGTGATTGCGGCGATTACCAGTTGCACCAACACGTCGAATCCATCGGTGATGGTGGCGGCGGGAATTCTGGCGAAAAAGGCGGTGGAGAAAGGCTTGTCTGTGCCGCCATGGGTGAAGACTTCGCTGGCGCCGGGCTCGCGGGTGGTGACGGATTACTACGCCAAGGCGGGCTTGCTGCCGTATCTGGAAAAGCTGCGCTTCAACGTGGTGGGCTACGGCTGCACTACTTGTATTGGCAACTCGGGGCCGCTGCCCGCCGACATGTCCAAGAGCATCGAAGAGCATGGACTGGTTGCGGTCAGCGTGTTGAGCGGCAATCGCAACTTCGAGGGGCGCGTAAACGTGGATGTGCGGGCTAACTACCTGATGAGTCCGCCGCTGGTGGTGGCTTACGCACTGGCCGGCAAGATCGGACATAACTTCGAGACAGATGCGCTGGGCGTGGATGGGGCAGGGAAGCAGGTTTTTCTCAGAGACATTTGGCCAACGCAGGCGGAGGTGGCCGCGGCTATCGAAAAGGGATTGTCCAGCGAGAGCTTCCGCAAAGAATACGCGACTGTGTCGAAGGGCGACGCCAACTGGCAGGGACTGAAGTTTCCCACTGGCGAGGTTTACCAGTGGGAGCCGGAATCGACTTATATCCGCAAGGCGCCGTACTTTGACGGCATCACTCCGACTCCAGCGCCGGTTACTGACATTCTTGGCGCGCGCGTGCTGGCGGTGCTGGGCGACTCGGTGACTACCGACCACATTTCGCCGGCAGGCAACATCAAGGCCAACGGGCCTGCGGGAAAATATCTTGCGGCACACGGCGTGAAGGCGGCGGAGTTCAACAGCTACGGTTCGCGGCGCGGGAATCACGAAATCATGGTGCGCGGCACCTTTGCCAATGTGCGGCTGAGAAACAAGCTCGCGCCGGGAACCGAGGGCGGTGTGACGCGATTGCTGCCTGAGGGTGAGCAGATGTCCATCTATGACGCCAGCGTGAAGTATGCCGAGCGTGGCGTGCCTTTGGTGATTCTGGCTGGAAAGGAGTACGGGTCGGGCTCGTCGCGCGATTGGGCGGCCAAGGGGCCGAAGCTGCTGGGAGTGCGCGCGGTGATTGCCGAAAGCTTCGAGCGGATTCACCGGTCGAACCTGGTGGGGATGGGGATTCTGCCGTTGCAATTTGTCGAGGGACAGAATGCGGAGTCGCTGGGGCTGGCAGGCGAAGAGGTTTACGATTTTGCGGGGCTGACGGCGCTGTTAGCTCACCGGATGGAAAAAGTGCGGACACTTACTGTGAAGGCGACGGCCGCCGATGGCGCGGTGAAAGAGTTCACTGCCAAAGTGCGCATCGATACGCCGCAAGAGATCGAGTACTACGAGCACGGCGGGATTTTGCAGTATGTGCTGCGGCAGTTGGTGGGGAAGTAACATTGGCTTCGGACTAACCATCCAAAACGGGATGGAATATAACATCACCCCGTTTATCATTCCCTCAGTGTCAAAGCTGGTCTATACTCATTTCATGCGCAACGAATTCACAGCGGTCATTGAGCGCGACGGCGAATGGTTTGTCGCCTGGTCACCCGAGATTCCCGGAGCTAATGGGCAAGGGAGCAGCGTGGAAGAATGCCGTGAGAGCCTGAGCGCGGCCATTCAACTAATTTTGGAAGACCGCCGCGAGGATGGACTTCGCGGGGCTCCGGCAGACGCTCTTCGTGAGACGGTAACCGTCCAGTGAAGCGCGAATCGCTTTTGCGTCACCTGCGATTGCATGGCTGTTATCTCAAGCGCGAGGGTGGAGCACACTCCTTGTGGTGCAATCCAGAGACAGGACAGACGGAAGCGGTTCCGCGCCATACTGAAGTTGCCGATCTACTAGCGCGCAAGATTTGCCGGGGATTGTCGGTTCCAGAGATCGGAAGATAAAAATCTTACGAAGTGATGTACAAAAACGCCACTTCCGGCTGGTACTGGCGTTTTTATTGGGCCAATGCGGCTAGCTATTTGTTCTTTGCCGCTGCTACTTCGCGTGGGGCAAAGAAGCGCTCGCCCTACTTGCGTTCGCCGATCACGTGCAGGCGCAGGAAGTTGGTGGAGCCAGAGCGTGTGCGCGTGCCTGCCACGATGGCGATAACGTCGCGGGCTTTTACGAAGCTGCCTTCAGAGAGCATCCGTTCGGCGCACTCCACCATGGCCTCGTTGGAGTTGATCTTGGGGCAGAGGATGGGGATTGCGCCCCATAGCAGGTTAAGGCGGTTAATGGTAATTTCGAGCGGGCTGAAGGCGAAGATGGGCGCCGAGGGGTGGTACTTGGAGAGCTTGCGCGCGGTGGAGCCTGACTCGGTGAAGATGGCGATGGCGTGCAGTTCCAGATCGTCGGCTGCATGGGCCGTGGCCTCGCAGATGGTTTCGGCGATGGTCAGTTTAGCGCGGCGCTGCTTGCGGCGGTCGGTGTACTCCGCCTCCTTTATATGGATCTCGGCATCGACGACGATGCGGGCCATCATGGAGACGGCCTCGACAGGATACTTGCCCACGGCAGATTCGCCGCTGAGCATGACGGCATCGGTGCCGTCGTAGACCGCGTTGGCCACGTCGGAGACCTCGGCGCGGGTGGGGCGCGGGTTCTCAATCATCGACTCCAGCATCTGGGTAGCGGTTATGACGGGCTTGCGAAATTCGGCGGCGCGGCGAATGATGTGCTTCTGAATGGCGGGAACCTGCTCCGGCGGCAGCTCGACACCCAGGTCGCCTCGGGCCACCATGATGGCGTCGGCGGCAGTGAGGATGGCGTCCAGGTGCTCGATGGCCTGGGGTTTTTCCAGCTTGGCGATGATCCAGGTCTCGCCGCCCAGGGCGGTAACACGATTGCGCACCAGGCTGACGTCTTCCGCAGTGCGAACGAAGGAGACAGCGATGGCGTCAACGCCGTTTTTGAGCGCGAATTCGAGGTCTTCGGCATCCTTTTCGGTCAGAGAGGGCGTGCGCACCGGAATGCCAGGAAGGTTGATTCCCTTGTGCTCGCCCAATATACCGCCGTTGACGATTTCACAGAGGACGTCGCCGTTTGAAACTTCATGCACGCGTAGCTCGATGAGGCCGTCGGAGAGCAGAATGCGCGAGCCCTGCTCGACATTTTCCGCCAGAGTTTTGAAGGTGGTGCCCACCAAGGCTGCCGTACCGGGAACATCGCGCGGCGTGATGGTCAACTGCTGGCCGGCTTTGAGCAGCACCGGCTGGTGGTCTTTGAGCGTGGAAGTGCGAATCTTGGGCCCTTGTAGGTCGCCCAGGATGCAAAGCGGCTTATGCTCCTCACTGCTGATTTTACGGATCATCCGGATGACCGCTAGCTTCCCTTCATGGCTGCCGTGAGAAAAATTCAGGCGGATCACATCGACGCCAGCATGCACCATGTCCCGGATCACGGCTTCGGTGTTGGAGGCCGGGCCGAGCGTGGCAACGATCTTGGCGCGGCGCTGGGTGGTGGAATCAGTCAGGCTAAGAGGCGCGACGGACATAGGGTACCTCCAGGGAAGGTTTATGGGACAAGAGCTGAAATTGCGGGCGGCCGGCTACATGGTACACAGGGCCGGAAGCGCACCTCCCCTTATTATTATGCGGGAGAGCAGTAAATGGGCTGTGAAAATGGTTAGCGGCGGGAGCGATTCCGCTTGACGCCCGCGGAAGTCTGCTGCTGCCGTTCCCGAAAAAGAACGCCGTTCAACTCCGCTCCCAGCAGGGCACTGAACGAGGTGATGTAGAGCCAGACCAGCGTGGCGATGCCGGCGCCAAAGGAGCCGTAAAACATGGAGTAATTGGCGATTCGCGTGACATACCAGCCAAAGGCCAGGGTGGACGGGAACCAGACCAGGGTGGCGGCCACCGCGCCCGGTCCCACCAGGTCCCAATGCTCCTTGCGATGATTGAGAGGAAGTATGTATCGAACAAATAAAAACGCAATAAAGCATCCGACTCCAACAATTGCGAAAATCGATGGATTTGTAATATAGAGTTCGTGAGCTTTGTGGCCCCTGCTGGAGATCACCGCATATACCATGAAAGATAACCACACACCAGCCACAATCACCAACAGAGCCAAGCGTTTACGAGGCCACGAACTGGCATGAGTTTTCACGTGACCCGTGCCGAAGTGGTAGAGAGCGCCGAGGACACTGACGCTGGTGACAAGCGCGATGGCCCAGCGAACCATGCGCCAGAAGACAAGCACAATGTGGCGCAACTCATGAGTGGAGTTGTCGATCATCCACGCCTCGATCTGGCGGCCGAAGACCAGCACCAGGGTAGCCACCGCGAGCGGGATCAGCACGATAGGCACCAGCAATAACGCCCTGAGCCGCCGCTGCCAGAAGCTCCAATGATCTTGGGGCAGCAGATAGGCGCGGCGAAAACCCTCCATCAGCGAAAGCATCATCCCCAGGCCGGCAAAGACCGAGAGAGCGGCGGCAGAGTAGATCAACTGCGTGGAGCGGATGTGGTGGGTTTCCATGGCGGACTGCAACGGGGACATGGCGCCTTCGGGCAGGAACTGCTCAAAGGCGCCGCGCACCTCGCCCACCAGCGAGGTTCCCTCAGGCGCCTGAGCCAGCAGCGCGGTAAGGACCATCAGAGCGGGAAACAGGGCCAGCATCCCCGAATAGGCGACGGCTTTGGCCGAGTTGAGCACGTCGTGCTCCAGCGCCAGCCAGAGTGCCTTACGGAAGCTGCGAATCAACGAGGTCATAGGAGTCTAAGAAAGAGTAGAACATCAGGCCGCCTTTTGCGAAGAGGGAAAGGCATCCATATCCTAAAAGATTTGACGTTAAATTATGGGTCAAGGAATAGCGGAAACGGTTATTGAGCTGGCGAAAGATGGCGAAGCAGGCTCTCGAAGCAACCGGGAATTTGGGAGTCCCATTCAACCCAATCATGGCCGCCTGGTTTGGTGTGGAACGCGTAGGCGAAGCCGCGGCTTTTGAGAAGTGACGCGAATCTCTGGTTGGGTTCGAGCAAAGCCTCCTGTTCACCCGCGGTGAGATAGAGATAAGGAATCCGCGCCGGATCGACAGTGCGTATGAGGATGAATGGGTCGCTCTTCCGACGGGTTTCGCTGCCCTCCAGACCGAAGATGGAGCGGAATCGCATACTCTGCCCCCGGCGCTGCAAGCTGAATTTACGACTGGGCACATCAATTGCAGGGCTGATGGCGCCCGCAAAGACAAAAAGTTCAGGACGGCAAAGCGCCAGTTTTACGGCCGCGAACCCACCCATCGAGACTCCGACGATGGCACGGCTCTCGCAGTTTTGTACTGCTGGGAATCGGGTCTCGACATCGGCTATAAGGTCGTTAACAAGGTAATCTTCGTATTTGTCTTCAGGCTTCTCTACAGCATTCATGTAATACGATGATTCTCCCTCCGCCATGACGAGGATCAGGCCTTTTGAACTTCCACCTACCGCGGCATAGCGGGCTACATCGGAGTAATTCGACCAGTTTCTATAGCTGCCCCCATTACCATGCAGCAGATAAACCACAGGCAGCTTTTGGCCGTGGTCAAGCTTTGCGGGGAGAAAGACCCTGTAAGGCATCTGGCGTTGAAGTGCTGTGGAGAAAAAAGTTACATCGTGCATGACAACGCCATCAGCAACGCGGGGATAATCAGGCGCGAGTTTTTGCCTTGGCTGATAGCTCACCAGCAAGAACGCGGCAAGGCATACAGCCAAAAGTAGGCCGCTTACAATAAGGCGAATTTTCATGGAAGTATCGGACTACACCTTGCCCTTCGGAACTACGGAACTCACTTCCTCGGTTTGTAGCGTTGCCGGGAGCATTGAACTATACCAATCAATCTTGCGGGTAAAGTACATTGCCGCCGCAACCGCAAGGAAGCTGGCAACGGCGCCAACCAGCAGAGCATTGTCTTCAAGGCTCAAGAGCAGGTAAATAAGCGCATAGAGCAAGCTGAAACAGAAGAGCGCACGGAAGCCTTGAAGGCGGCTGGAGAAGATCCAGCCCGTATTGGCAGCTAGCAGAATCACTGTGGCCGCGCCAGCGAGGAGAAAACCCCAGTCGAAGCCAATCCGTTCCGCAAAGGAGAGCAGCAGCAGATAGAAGATAATCTGCGCCATGCCGACCAAAATGTACTGTGCCGGATGAACGCGCGTGCCGGTTGTCACCTCAAAAACAAAATACGATAGGAACAGCAAGCCGAGAAACAGAAGCGTATATTTGAGCGACCGGTTGACGGATTGGTAGGGGTCGGCTAACTCGACGAATGAGACGCCCAACGCCTTGGCATCGAGGCTGCCAATCATATTACTCCGTCCCTCGGCGCGGACGCCGCGAGCAATAAAGGGCACCGACCACTCTGCGGAAAAACCCTGCCTGGAGATGGTCCGATTTACAGGCAAAAAGCCGCCATCAAAACTGGGATTGGGCCAGTCTCCCTCCATAGTGAGATGCGTGGTTTTTCCATAAGCAAAAATGGCAAGTCGTTGCGCGCCGGAAAAGCGCAAAGTGGAAGTTACTTTGAATGGGGCATTTGGATGTGCTATTTCAGCAGCATTCATGCCGAAAAAAGTTAACTTTCCATGCTGGCCTGAGTAGTCTCCGAGGGAGATATACTCGGCGTCTTCCGTAGGAACCAACGTGGCTGTTTTGCCATTTACGGACAGTGTGGCATCGGCCAATGCCCCGCGTGTGTCGCTGACTCCCACCAAAATCTCCGCGCGGTTCCAATCAAGCACAGCGCCTGTAGGGGCCGCTGACGGCACACCGGTCAGGTCGAATGTGGCGTTAAAGTTCAAATCCGCCTGGAAGACCGGAACCTTGAAGAGTGAGCGGTGCCGCTCCTCGGTGTGTGTCTTGACAGTTGCTTCGGCTTGCGCCGGAAAGATAACATATATTCCGCGATCAGGTGTTGCGCTTACTACGGTAGCGCCGCTGACGGTCTGCGCGGGCACCCAGTAGGGAATGACTAGCGTGGGTCCAAGAAAGCTTTGCCTGCCGCCGACAAGCCCGCTGATCTCGTCCGTTACCTCTTTGGCCCGCTGTGTCCGTTCATCGACCAGACTATAGACAAACAGCGCGGGAATCATCATCAACAGCGCCAGCCCGCAAACCACGATCAGCTTCACGCCCATTGACCGGGAACTGAACCTGACTTTAGGATTCGATTGCACCCCAGAAATATCGCTCACGTAATCTCCTTGCATTTACCCCAAACTATCCACTATAAAACGGCAGGGTTCCAATATGTAAAAAATTCGAAGCAAGCTATCTTCTGTGGCACGGTGACCCGTCGGACAGTTAAACTGTCTACGAAAAGGAGATAGCCCATGCAAACCCGGATTCAGGGCACCACTATGCCCGTACTCGATGTGCAGCTTGAACCCAATGAGAGCGTATTCAGCGAAAGCGGCGAGCTTTCATGGATGACCGCTTCCATTCAGATGACCACCCATACGCAGATGGGCGGGGGCGGGGGAATCTTTGGCGCTTTAAAGCGCGTGGCCGGGGGCGGAAGCCTATTCATGACCGAGTACCGCGCCTCCGGGACCACCGGCGTGGTGTCGTTTGCCACCAAGGTGCCGGGCCACATTGTGCCGGTAGAAATCGCGCCCGGCAATGAGTACATGGTCCACCGGCACGGTTTTCTCTGCGCTACGGATCAGGTGACCATCGGAGTGGGCTTTCAGCAGTCGCTGGGGGCGGGCATTTTTGGCGGCAACGGGTTTCTGTTGCAGAAGGTGGGTGGCCAGGGAACGGCGTGGCTGGAGTTATCTGGCGAGCTGATCGAGAAGAAGCTGGCTCCGGGCGAGGTGCTGAGAGTGCATCCGGGGCATGTGGGCGCGTTTCAGGCGTCGGTGGCTTTCCAGATCACCACGGTGCCGGGGATCAAGAATATGCTCTTCGGCGGGGATGGCCTGTTTCTGGCAGTGCTGCAAGGACCGGGAACGGTCTTGCTGCAAACGCTGCCGATTTCGCGGCTGGCGCAGCAGATTGCCGAATACATACCGCGCAACGATAGCCGTCAGGCAACACCGGCAACCGCGGGCGGCGCGATAGTGGGCGGAATCCTGGGGTCGATGCTGGGCGGGGATCGGTAGAGTCAACGAGAAGGGTATCTCGCAAATTCTGGAATCGAGAGTCGCTTGAGCTGTCAGACTTCATGTCCGAAGCATCTCGACTACAGGAGTATACTTTTCCTAAATTCCAGACTAGTTTGGAGAGGAATCCATGCTCGACTCTCGCCGTTCGTCTAGCCGGCTCTTGTGGATGGGCCGGATCGCCGTTGTTCCGGTATTCGCTGCGGTCTTTGCCTTTGCTCAAAGTGCGACAGGTCCACGCACATCAGCCATTGCCGCGCACGCGACCGAGAGCGGCCCGGATTTATGCCCGCACATTGCCGGTGCGGTTATTCCGTTCAATGCAACCATTCAAGCCAATTTGCAGGGAACGCTGGACTCTGCGCATCTGAAGGTGGGCAAGGAAATTTGGGTGACTGTCTCGAACAGCCTGGTCTATCCTGGTTGCACTCTGAATGAGGGAACTGTCCTTTACGGGCACGTCAAGGCAGTTGGTCCGGGAAAGGATACAAATTCCTCTGAGCTGTCGGTGGCCTTCGATTCCGCCGATTGTATAGGCCACTCAAAGAAAGAGATGCCACTGTGGCTGATCGCCTTGGTGGCGCCCGCAGAGCGATTGGAAAGACTGCATGAAGAGTTGCCCATTGAAATGAAGGGAGGCGCGAAACGGAACATTCGCGACGTTGCCAAGAAACAGTATTTTTCAGATGACACTCTTAATCCTGGAGGCAATCCGCAGACCGTGAAAGCTGGAATTGTGGTCGAATTACCTAAGTTAAAGCTGGAGGTTACCGGAGGGCCGGGATGCAGCGCGCGAATCACCAGCGCGGAAAACAGCGTTCTACTGCCGCGGAATTCGGAAATGATTCTGCTGGTGCAAAGCAAGATGTAAGAGCAGACGCGCGGGGAATTTCACTATACGCAAGCCTTATGTCACAGCTCACTTCATAGAATTCGCGATCACACAAAAAATCCCCAGGCTTCAAAATTGAGGCCTGGGGAGCTGTTCATTGCATTGGTAGAAACTAGTAGCGATGCTCTCTTTCAATGCCGTGCATGGCATGTTCGAGGGCTTCCCGCGCCTCATCAATGTGATGCAGCGCGCGCTCTTGCAGCCCGCGATGTCCGGTCTCGTCGGTCCCTTCGGCGATGTCCCGGTGTGCTTCATTCAGAAGAGTCAGTGACGAACGCAGAGGGCGATTGGGATCTCCCCCGCTTTGAGGAGGAGGAGTGTGGTGGGGGTTCCTTCCCTCGTCGCGGACCGCTGCTTTCACTTCCTCGATGGCGCGGTCAATTTCCTCGATGGCGTGGTCCCGCGCACCGACAAATCCCGGCCGGTGATCCGTTTGCAACAGCTCACGCGCCTCCCGCAGGTCGGAGAGGGCATGAAGATAGTGAGGACGCTGGGCCTGAGCCGGTGTTCCCATAGCAAAAAGTAAAAAAGCCGCCAGTCCAAGAACTGTAGCGGCAAGTGTTTTGAACATACGCATTTCAGTATCACCTTTCATGGGTAAATTGGGATTGCGAACTACCCGCCAGTGAGACTAGCACAACTTTCTTGCTGCTCACAATCGTTGGGTGCTGTTGGCCTATTTTGTGGAAACGGCAGCTTTGATTTCGGCTTCGACCGCAGCTTTCATTACGCCGTAGTTGGAGAAGAAACGGACTAGGTTTCCGGTGAGTGACTGCCGTGGTTCGGAATCGAGAATTGGGATGCTCACAATTACGGTTTCAGCAGTGTATCGGCAGACACGTATGTAGTAACAACCATGCCGGGATTGATGATTGCATCTTTTGGCTTCTTTCCGTGTTCACCTTCGAGGGTTTCGCCGCCGATGAGTGGAATCGATTTTCCTGCTACGTTGATCGAACGGACCTCGAAGACAATATCTCCCGGTATATCGCGTTTTTCTGCCGGATCGGCAACGGTGATGACCGCATCGACCGGTGTCCCCTTGGCGGCTATGACGGTGTCGCCCGCCTTCACGTCCTGGTCAAGCAGCAACGAAATTTTGTCACCAACCTGGGCCGTCTGCGAACTGACCACGGAGCTGGTCACCAAATGCAGTGTGGTTCCCGCGCGCAACATTCCATCGGTATTCAGAGGTGTCTGCGCAACCGAAGGTGTTGCGGGAGCGTCCACGGTGTAATCTACTCGCGCGATCGAGCTATGAACCAAATTCGGTCCCAGAGCCATGGCCTGTATATGAGTCTCTGCGTTGATAATGATGGGGCCTGTATACCGCATCGAGGCCTTAGTAGGTGACCATCCGTCAGTGGTGTAATAGATGGTCGCATAGTGGGTGGCGGATTTGATGCGCACTTGAGTCCCAGCAGCCACCTTGCCCTCCTTGACAGAAAAAGTGGGCTGGAGTGCTGCGCCAATGATAGGTCCAGGGCATCCCGGCGAGGATGTATTGGCCATGGCTTGTTGCATATTGATTGTCGATTGCAGGCTGGAAATTGTGGCTTGGTCCATCATTTGCTGTGCGGTTTGCTGTGCCTGCATGGTTATTTGATTGGCTTGCTGCGCGGCCATCATTCCGGCATCCTGACCGTACGCAGAAGCAATACCAAGAACGAACACGAGCAGAACTGCTTTCATCATCTGTTCCCCAATCTTCTGATTTGAGTTACTGACTTATTTAACCGAATCATTCCTGAATAGTTGCGGAAGCGTGTGAATTATCTTGCCGCGGCTTTGATTTCGGCTTCGACCGCAGCTTTCATCACGCCGCAGTTGGAGAAGAAACGAATGAGGTTGCCAGTGAGCGATTGCCGGGGTTCGGAATCGAGAGCCGGGATTGGCGGCTGCACGGTTTCAGCCATCTTGAGTTCGCCGGTTCCTTGCGCGTCCAGGATCAGAGTGGTGAGTTTGCGAGACAGGTCAAGCGGAAAGCTCTCCGCGACGAAGACCATCTTGCCGCGAATGGTGATCACCACCGGGCCTTCGCTGGTGGAGTAGACCTGCTCCTCGCCGGATGAAACTGGCGGCGGAAATACTGAGAATCCAGAGGAGCGGCCGGCGGGGGCGTCGCGTTCATCGGTCGACACGAGCTTGACGCCGGAGTATTTTCGGTCCAGTTCATCGGCATAGATGCGCGCGAAGGCCTGGGCGGAGGCGGAGTTCTTCCAGACGGAGAGATAAAAAAGGGCGATGGAGTTGGTGCTGGCTTGTTCTTCAGGCGTTTTGGCGCTAAGCCGCTGGCCGGCCCAGTATAGGCCGCCGTCCCATGCCGAGGTAAGGTCGGTGGCGACCTGCTCACCGCCGAAAAGCTCGGAGAGTATGCGTAGATCGAGCTGGCCGATTTGGCCGATGTCGTAGGGCTTGTAGAGCTTGTCCACCAGCGGGTGAATGTTGGGCAGAAGAGGTACGGCAGGTATGTGGTGCTTTTCGTACTCGCGTGGGTTGATAATCTCCCAGCTCGAGGAAGGCGGGCGGTCCAGGGTTCCGGCAAAGGCCGCCGCCTGGCCCTGGTCCATCCACACATCCTGCTCAAAGCTGAGACCATCGCGGTAGGGAAACAGCAGCGATTCAGAGAGCAGCAGCGGCGCGCGCGACAGTACGGGAGAATCTGCCGATGCGGCCATATGCTGCTTGACGAACTCCATCACCTCCGGGTCTTTGACGAGGCTCTTGCCCATGGGCTTGAGCATGTAGTCCATCATGACAGCCGTGGCCTGGCCCTCGGCGACAGCCTCGCGCGCCGCGTCCATCTCGTCTTTGGCCAGGTGGTCGCTGTCGTCGCTGGAGTTGAGCGAGACATCTTCGGGGGTCTGGTTGTTCCATTTCTCAAGGTCGGAGTGCTGGTCCTGGAGGGCGTGGGTCAGCTCATGGGCCAGCACCGGCTTTTGTTCTTCAACGTCTACCCAGTCCAGCATATAAACCGTTTTGGTTTTGGAGTCGTAGTAGGCCTCGATCTGCTCTTTGAGGAGCTGCAGCAGAAAGGGCTTGAGGGCGAAATCGCGGTCCAGCAGGCCGAACTTCTTGAGTACAATCTCGCTGCGCTGGAGGCGCTTGGCGCTCTCGTCTTCTTCGAACTTTTCTTTCAGATAGCTTTCGACCGTGTCGCGGGAGGTGATTTGGCGCTTGACGGTGCTCTTGATGGGCAGTCCGGTTTCGTCGGAGGAGAACTTGATCAGCTCATCCACCAAACTAAAGAGCTGGAGCGACTGCTCGGGGGTGATCTTGCCAGTTACCTGCGGCGGGGTCACTTGCGGCGGGGCTGGCTGGGCCTGCGGCGCAATGTTCGCTACCACGCAAATCGCCGCCGCCAAGGCCCATCCGCGAACTATTCCATGCTGCTTGCTCATTGATTCATCCTATCTTCTTTCAAGGCTATAATCAGGATGCGGCCTGGTGCGAGAAATTCGCTGAAAAATTGTGCCTGAACCCGCAAAAAAGATCCCCTATGACGGAAACGGACCTCACTTTGGCTACAACTCTCGCGACGTGGCTGGCTCAAGCCGGCGCGGGGCCGGAGCTTGTGGCCTATCGCGGCAGCTTGACCCCACGGGAGTTGGACGCGCCAGTGAAGGAAACAGCGGCGCTGGTCCGGGGAGCCGCTGTGCACGACCTGGGCTGGCTGCGGCGAGTGGCGGTGCGCGGCGAGGACCGCTTCCGCTGGCTCAGCGGCATGGTCACCAACACGGTGAACGAGCTGGGCGAGAATGCCGGCGCCTGGAACCTGGTGCTCAACGCGCAGGGGCGCATCCAGGGCGACCTGCACGTTTGGCACGAGAGCGACAAACTGGAATTGGAGATTGCCGCCGATCAGTACGACCGACTGCTGGCCCATCTGGAACGCTTCATCATCATGGACGATGTGGAACTGGTGTCGTTGAATGAGGAGTCGGCGCTAGGGCTTGTGGGACCATTGGCAGCCGGTGTGCTGGAGCGGCTTGGATTGCCCGCTCTCGCCGAGCCCCCGGACGAATCCATGACCAACGCAAGTGCTGCCTGGAAGGGTGGAAAAGTGCGAGTGGTTCACGGCTACGGAGTGTTGGCGCCGCATTACGAGATTTGGGCGCGGGCGTCGGAGATTCCCGCGCTTTGGCAGGCGCTGATTGAGGCTGGAGCAACCCCGGTGGGAGCTGCCACACTGGAGGCTTTTCGCATCGCCGAAGGGATTCCCGCTTATGGCATCGATATTGCCGAGCGAGATCTGCCTCAGGAGACCTCACAGATGCGGGCGCTTCACTTCAACAAGGGCTGCTATCTGGGCCAGGAGATCGTGGAACGCATCCGGTCGCGCGGCAGCGTTCACCGGCATTTGCGGCATTTGGAGTTGTCAGGCCCCGTTCCGGATGCGGGTGCTGAACTTACATTGGAAGGCGGAGCGATTGCCGGCGCGATTACGAGCGCTGCGGAGTTGCCGCTGACAACAGGCAACCGTATCTTTGCTTTGGGTATGATGCGCGGCGAGGCTGAATTAGGCAATCACACTTTCAGCTACTCATCTGGAACGGCTGCCGGCACGGCTCACATACTGCCCGCGCCGCCGGTGCTTGATGCAAGTTAGCAACGCAACGATTTTGCAAATCAGAAATTCAATAGGAAACGGAAAACCATGAGCGATAAACCGAAGTTTGAAGTGATTGACCGCCGCAAGATGAAGGCGGAAGAAGAGCACGAGAACCAGCAGCAGCCGGCGACTCATACAGAACCCGAGCCGGCTTCAGGCGGAGGCCCGCGCCTGGTCGTCAACGAATCGAAGTCCGAGGCCCGGCGTGAGCCCGCGCCCGTTGCAACTCCCGTGGTGGGGGCGGGCGCTGAAGCTGAGTTGCCTTCTCCGCCCACAGCCCAGGAGAGCCGTGAGCAGAAGGCGGCTTACGACGCCTCGTCGCAGCGGCTGGAAGACATGGTGCGCGCGCAGAACCCGGCCGCGGGCGCTCCGCCGCAGATCAGCTTCGAGCACCTGGTGCAGCAGTTTTATGTTTCCGCGATGATCCAGATGGGAGCGGGCGCGCAGGAGGGACAGCGTCCGAAAGTCGACATCCTGGGCGCGCGGACAACCATCGATTTGCTGGGCGTGCTGGCGGAGAAGACTCGCGGCAACCTGACCGAGGCCGAAGATAAGATCATGCAGACGGTTCTGTTTGAACTGCGCATGGCCTTTTTGGAATTGACCAGCATGATTACCGCGCAGGGCATGCAACCGCCGCCGCCTCCGAAGAAGGCATAACGGGCTCGCCACGCATGGACGGTTTGCTCACATTTTTGGGGACGGGAACTTCGATGGGAGTTCCTACGCTGGGGTGCGATTGTTCTGTTTGCACCTCGGACGACCCGCGCGACCGCAGGCTCAGGCCGTCGATTCTGTTGCGCTGGCAAGAGCAGGCCGACGGTCGCGAGCGCGTGGTGGTGATCGATACCGGGCCGGACTTCCGCGAGCAGGCCTTGCGCAACGGCCTCACCCGCGTGGACGCGGTTTTTTATACCCACTCCCACGCCGACCACATTTTGGGCATGGACGACCTACGCCCGCTCAGCTTTGCGATTTTTCGCGAGGGCGGACCGATTCCGCTCTATGCCGCGCTGGAGACGGCCGAGGTGCTGAAGCGCATCTATGAGTACACATTTTCGCCGCAAGCCACGTATCCTACCCGCGCGCGCGTCCAACTGATGCCACTAGCCGAGCAGACCGCCGTTCATGGCGTCGAGTTTTTACGTGTGCCGGTACTGCATGGGGAGATGGAGATTGCCGGTTTTCGCTTTGGCCGTGCCGCTTATCTGACCGACGTGAGCGCCATCCCTGAATCGAGCTTCGCGCTGCTTGAAGGGCTGGATCACCTGGTTGTCTCCGCGTTGCGCCACAAGCCGCATCCCACACACGCCACCGTGGAGCAGGCCGTTGGCTGGGCGCGGCGCATCGGCGCGCGCCACACCTGGTTCACGCATATCGCCCATGAACTGGGCCACGAGGAAACCAACCGCATGCTGCCTGAAGGCATCCAACTGGCTTATGACGGCCTCAGCCTGCCGGTGAATCTGGAGACCGCGCATTGATGACCGAGGGCAAGGTGATTTCTGTTTATCATTCGGTCGCGGAGATTCCCGCCGGCTTCGGCCCCGGCGTGGCCGCCATCGGCAACTTCGACGGCGTGCATCTGGGCCATCAGGAGATTTTATCGGCGGTGGTTCGCGAAGCCCGAGAATATGATGCGCGGTTGCAGCGTGCGCAAGCAGTGGCCGTCACCTTCGACCCTCACCCGGAACAGTTTCTGCGCCCCTCCTCCGCACTGCGGCTGCTTACGCCCATCGACGAACGCCTGCGCCTGCTGGCCCTCACTGGGATCGACGCGGTTGTCGTTTTGCCCTTCGATGCGGTGCTGGCCTCGCTGACGGCGCGGGAGTTTGTGCAAGGCATTTTAGTGGATGCTCTCGCCGTTCGCAGCCTGCACGAAGGCGGAAACTTCCGCTTCGGTCATCAAGCCGAGGCCGGAGTGGCCGAGCTTCAAACGTTTGGCGCGGAATTTGGCTTTGATGTTCATGTCCACGCGCCGGTGCGGGTGCGCAAACTGGAAGTATCCAGTTCGGCCATTCGGGAGTGCGTGGCCTCGGGCGATATGACTCGCGCGCGCTGGATGCTGGGCCGGCCTTTTGAGATTCGCTCCACACAGGCCCGCGGGCGCGGCATTGGCACGCGTCTGCTAGTGCCCACAGTAAACCTAGCGCCTTATGACGGGCAGCTTCCTGCCTTCGGCGTCTACGTCACGCGGCTCACGGTAGTCGGGCGCAAATTTCAAGCGGTCACCAACGTGGGCAACCGGCCTACCTTTGGCGAGGCGTCGTTTGCAGTCGAGTCTCACATCCTGGACTTCGAGCCAATCGAACTCGACGAGCAGACTCCCATCGACTTAGAGTTCTTGCTCCGCCTGCGCGGCGAGCATGAGTGGCCCTCGCCGGATGCGCTCAAGGCACAGATCTTAAGGGATGTGGCCAAAGCCAAGCGGTATTTCCGGCTCATCCCCTAACACCAAAACTCTTCTTCACCGGATTCGCAGAGTACGACACGCTCACCGACGGTGGATATGCCAGATAACGCCAGCGGAGAGCCGCAGTTCGTTCTGAATATTAGCGGCGCCGTTGGGCAGAGCTGTGCGCACATAGTCGGCCTCCAGCAGGCGCAGGCCGAAGTTTCTGGTGAGGTAATAGTTGAAACCGCCGCCAGTCTGCATGGCAAACGAGTTGGCACTGGAAGTCGCGCCGCTGGTGGCCGGATAGATGCCGTCGTAGCCATGCGTCACGCCAAACAACGCCTGCCCAAAGACTTGCAACCGGCGATTGTCCGCGTCAGAGGCATGACTCTGCCAGGCCTTCCAGGTGTAGCGTGGGCCGGCCAGGTAGGTGAACTTTTTAGCATCCACGCCCGGCGTGATGTTGACGGCTTGATCGCCGGTCAGACTGGCTGCAATGCCCAGGCCACTCATGCCCAAAACACTCTTGAAGGTCACTGCCGCGTCCGCTCCGCCTCCCTTAAACCACAGGCTGGTCGGGCCGGGCAATGCCTGGAACCGTTCGCCAGCATAGGTAACAGCCAGATCGGTGGAGATATTATCCGCCTTGACCGGCTTCTGGGTTTGCTGGGCCCAACCTGCTGCGCCCGTCAATATGAATGCGCCCACAAGGAGCACCTTTCCGCGATTCGATATACGCATCTCAGTTCTCCTATTTACTCAACCGTCAAGTTGACGGTGGATGTGTGCGACAGCGAGCCAGAGGCTACGGTCACGGTTATTGTGTAGCTCTGCTGCTTCTGAGCAAAGTAGCCGGCGTTGCTGCCGCAACCGCTCAATCCGGCCAGTGTTACTGCACCCGCGCCCGCCAGCAATAGGATCGCGAGCTTCCTGCCCAGCCGCTTGCCGCTTTTGCGCAGCCTGCCGGCGAAGGGCAGCAGGAATAGAGCCAGCGAGAACGGCGCCAGGCGCGAGACCAGATTGCCGCTTGCGGGTTGCGCGGACGCTGTGGTCTGCGGAAGCTGGATGGTCAGTACCGTATCGCTGGTCAGCGAGGTGTTGGCGGGCAGAGTCCACGACCACGGGTTGTTGGTAGTAAAATTCCACGCCGACGGGGTAAGGGTCATGGTCGTCCCCGATGGCAATGCAGGCGACGAGGTGACGGTGAAAGTCAATGGCGATGGGAAGGTGGTGCCGCTGCTGGGAGCGAGGGGGAACGAATACGTTGCCGTAGCGCCCGGAAGGATGGTTTCCGATGTGGTAGCAGGAGTGCCCAAATTAATGTCGATCGCCGCCTCGGAGACAGTATTGCTGGGTCCGGCAGCGAGGAAGTTTGTATCGCCGTTATATACAGCGGTGATGTTGTGCGTTCCCGTGACCGTGTAGGTGACGGCACAGTTCGCCTGGCCGTTTGACGCAGTCACCGCCGCGCTGGCGCAGGCCGTGATCGCCGTTCCGCCATCCGAGAAGGTCACCGCGCCCGTTGGCTTACCGGCCGTGGAAGAAACCGTCGCCGTATAGGTGACCGGATTCTGCAGCAGAATCGGATTCAGGCTGGTGACCTGAGTGATGGTTGGCGCGACTTGCGTGATGGTGAAGTAAGCCGACACCGGGTTCGCCGCCGAGTAGTTGGCGTTGCCCGTCTGCGTGGCCTGAATGGTGCAGGTTCCGGCGGTGACAATGTATGCCGTTATTCCGTTAACGGTGCAGACGCCGTTGGTGAGCGAGGCAAAGCTAGTCGGCAGACCAGAGTTGGTTGAAGCTCTGAGAGTGAACGAGCCGCCTGCCGAATAAGTGTACGTAGTGATGGCCGGAGTAGATGGATTTATTCCCACCGGGAACGTGATTGTCTGCGAGGCCTGGTTGATGGTCAGCGTCCCAGTCGCCGTGCCTTGATAGTTCGGGTCGCTGATCGTGCCCACCACTGTGTAAGTTCCCGCCGCCGTCGGCGCCGCCGTCAACCCATTGTAAGTGATGTTCACCGTAAGATTGGCGGGCGTGGTGGTAGCCGTCGCCGACAATGGCAACCCGGTATAAGTCTGGTTCAGGTTACCCAGCGACACAATCGCCGTCGCCTTCGCGTAGGTGTATTGGTCGAATGCGGATGTAGCGCTGGTGCCGCCTGGGGTTGTCACCGTCACATCAACGGTTCCCACACTCTCAGCAGGCGAGGTCGCGGTAATCGTTGTTGAGTTGACGACCGTGAAGGCGGTAGCCGGCGTGGACCCGAAGCTTACGACCGTTGCGCCGGCGAAGTTGGTTCCAGTGATGGTCACGGAGGTTCCGCCAGACGGTATGCCGCTGGATGGAGAGATTCCGGTCACCGTGGGTGTTGGCTCAAACAGGTTGAAGTTAGTGCTTGTTGACGTGAGGGTGGGCGGGGACGGCAGAGTAGCCGTCAATGAAAGGCCGGAAAGAGCCGTCGAGTTTGCGACCGTCAGCGTATAGCTGGCTACGCCGCTCGCGTTGGTGCTGGCCGATCCGCCGGAGAGCGTGCCACCGCCATTCAACGTCAACGGAATTGTTACTCCGCTCACCGGGCTGGCGCTCTCGGTCAGGGTCACGGCCGCGGCAAAGGGAACCCCGGCAACCTGCGAAGCTCCAGGTTCGGTGGTGAAACTCAGTGCGTAGTTGGTCTGCACCGCGCCGGCATCGACATGGCCCGATGGGCAATACGTGGAGACGAACCCGAAACCGCGTTGATCGGTGCTGGGCAGAGTGAGGCCGCCGCCGGGTGACGAGGTTCCGGAACAGATGCCATTGCTGCTCGGCATGGGCATGATGGTCTGCGCGGGTCCTCCGTAGTTGCCCAGCGAGGAGAGTTTGATGCTGCTGGCGAGTACGCCATTCCAACCGGCAATCACATTGCCGCCATAGTCGACGGCGTTAGCACTGGGATTGGCCCATAGATCGGCACTCAGGTTGTTAGCGAGGTAGAGTTCCCCAATGTTGTCGATGCCGGGCCCGAATGCAGCGGTATTGCCGCTGAAGGTACTGTTGCTCACCGTCAGTGTGAATGAGTTATAGATACCGCCGCCGGTACCGCTTGGTGCGGTATTTCCGCTGAAGGTGCTGTTGGTCACTGTCAGTATGCCGCTGTTTGAGATGGCGCCGCCGAACCCATCTAGTACGGTATTTCCGCTGAGGGTGCTGTTGGTCACTATCAGTGTGCCAGCATTGTAGATGCCACCGCCGCTGCCACCAGCGCCAGTTGCGGTATTGCTGCTGAAGGTGCTGTTGCTCACCGTCAGTGTGCCACTGTTATTGATACCGCCGCCGATGCTTCCGTTTCCTTTGGTGATGGTCAGATTGTTGAGGGCCGCCCCGGTCACGCCGGAGCCAACGGTGAAAACGGTCCAAGCGCCGGCCCCGCTCACCGTCACCAGGTTGGTCAGCGTGGCCCCGCTGCCGCTGGTCGCGCCGGTAATCGTCGTATTCGAAGGAATGTTCAGCGTGCCGTTGCTCAACAGGTTGATGGTATTCTGCGACACCGTGTTGGTGGCGGCAAACTTTGTCGAGTCGAAGCTGATGTTGCCTGAACCGGCGCTGGTCGCGAACAGCAGCGCGTCACGCAGGCTGCACGCCGCATCCACGGTGTTGGTTCCCGGCGTTGCCTGTGGCGTGCAATTCGCGGCCGAGCCAGAGTCGTCGTTTGCTGTGTTGACCACCAGTGTCGGCGTAGTCACGGTCAGCGCGATGGTGGTGCTGCTGGCTACGTAGCCGATCGCTCCGGTGAAGTTGACTGTAATAGAGTGCGCGCCCACCGTCAAAGGCGTTGCGGGTAGTGCGATGTTGAAGTTGTTGTCCGTTCCAGCCGTCACCGTCAGCATGGTCGAGTTGTCCAGCATAGCCGTAAAATCAGACGCGCCGATGCCAGCCGCGTTCGACGGAGATAGAGCGACGGAGATGCTGGGTTGCAGGCTGTAGACAAAGGTCGAGCTGGGCGTCACCGTGGGCGTCAGTGAGGTAGCAATGGGAGCGATATAGGTAAATTGATCGGCGGCGGATACAGCGCTTGTGCCTCCAGGAGTAATCACCGTCACATCCACTGTGCCGCTTCCAACCGGAGCTGTTGCGACAATCTGCGTTGAACTGACGGACGTGATGGTCGCGGCTATGCTGCCGAATTGGACTCCCATTCCGCCTAATAAGTTCGTTCCCGTAATCGTCACGATTGTTCCGCCGGTCGTTAGCCCGGTGGAGGGAGAGATTCCGCTTATCGTGGGCGGCGCAAAGTAGGTGAATAGCGAGTTGGCGGCGTTGCTGCCATAAGGTGAGGTGACCAATACGCTCGCCGGTCCCGCCGTTCCTGCCGGGATGGTCGCCGTGATCGTCGTACTGCTCACCACCACAACGTTGGTAGCTGGCGCGCCGCCGATGGTGACGCCGGTTGCCGCGATAAAGTTCGTTCCCGTAATGGTCACATTCAATCCACCAGCCGTCTTCCCGCTGGATGGTGAGATTCCGCTCACTGTGGGGGGCGCAACGTAGGTGAACAACGTGTTGGCGGCGTTGCTGCCACCAGAAGTGGTGACGACAACGCTAGCCTTTCCCGCCGTGCCTGACGGGGTCACCGCCGTGATAGTCGTGCTGCTCACCACCATAACGCTGGTAGCCGGCACGCCGCCGATGGTGACGCCGGTTGCGCCGGTAAAGTTCGTTCCCGTGATGGTCACCGGCGTCCCTCCTGCCGTCGGCCCGCTGGACGGAGAAATTCCGGTCACCGTGGGCGGAAGGAGAACGTTCACCGTGCTGGTCGCGGTCGCACTGCTAACGCTGCTGTCGATGACGGTCCAATTGATGGTGCGGGGCGTTACGTTCGTGCTGGTGGTGGAGAAGGTCACGCTTTCCAGCGCCACCTGGTAAATGGGGACGATCGCTGTGCCGCTCAGCGTCAGAGTCAGCGTGCTAGCGTTGAAGCTGCCGGTGATGCCGTTTTGGCTGATGAAGTTCAGCGTATCGGCGCTTGCCCCGCCGGCGATCGACACCGTCGCGCCTGTCACTGTCGAGGTGGACGCGCTAACCATCAGCCCGGAATCCAGCGCCACGGGGCTGCCGCCAACGACGAACGTGACGGTCGCCCCAGCGGTCACCGTGGGAGGACTAATGTTGGTCAAACTGAAACTGGCCGCTGTAGCCGGGCTGTCGGTCACGCTGACCGAGTAGGGACCACCCGCGGTTCCATTTGCCGTGAACGTGCCGGCAGTGGCAACGCCGCTCGTGTTCGTAATTTCCGTAATGGTGGCGCTGCTGTTGCTGAAGGTTCCGCTGGCGCCCGAAGGCGGCGCACTAAATGTAACGGAAGAATTCGGAATGGCGACGCCGCCCGCATCCTTCACCGTCACCGCCAGAGGTGTTCCGAAGGCCGTCGAGATCTGTGTCGATTGCGTACCTCCGCCATTGATGGTGATGGAAGCCGGCACTTGCACGACGGTCACGTTGCTGTCGCTACCCGATGCAGCGTTTCCCAAATCTGTTTGGGTCACACTTCCGCCGCCATACGCATAAGCCGTATTGCTCACCGAGATCGGAGATGCAGCCGCTACATTTACGGTCAACTGAAGCAGACTGGAAGAGCCGCCGCCGGATATCGACTGCGTGGTGCTGCAAATGACCGTTGTCGTGCCGGAGCATGTCCAACCCGTGCCGCTGTAGCTGGCCAGGGTGTAGCCCGTTGGAAGCGTGTCGGAAACATTCGTCGTGCCGGAGGTCGCACCGCTCCCCGCCGCGTTGCTCACGGTGATGTTCCATTGGGCGGTCGAGCCTTGCGTAAAGGTTCCCGTATGGCTCTTGGTCACCGACAGCACCGGGGCAACCTCCGACGCACCGGTCACCTTAATGGACTGGGACGCCGAACTGACATAGAGCGAATTGTCGTCGATGGTCACGTACTCCGTGAACCCGCTCGTATTCACAGACTGTGGCTCGAATTCGATGTTGATGTTGCATAGCGCGCTTGCGCCCAGGGTGCTTCCGCATGCATCCGTGCCGGAAGTGTCTTTGATGAAATCGGTGGGAAAGTTGACCGAGGAAATATCCAGCGTTGCGGTGCCGATGTTCTCCATCTCAACGGTCATCGTGCCATCGGTGGTGTCAACTGTGTGTACAGGAGTAAGGTTCGGAAAGTTCACGGGCGGCGGGGTCGCGCGGCCCAGCTCGATCACCGGTCCGGGCGTCTGGCCCGAGGTGTAGAGATTGCCGGATCCGTCGATGGCCAGGCCGAAACCTCCGCTAGTCACGGTGGCTACGGTCGTTTTTGAGCCGCCAGATGGCACCTGGTACACAGCATGTGCGGAATCGTCGGAGATATAGACGGTTCCCGCTCCATCGACGGCAACACCATCCGGCGAGGTCAATCCGCTGGCCACGGTGGACCGCGTGCCGCCGGGGGTCATCATGTACACTTCGCCGCCGCCAGTGTTGGCAACATAGACATTGCCCGCCGCGTCCACGGCCACGCCCTCGGGCGAGCTCAGACCGGTGTACACCGTGGTCTTCGTGCCGCTTGGGGTCACTTCATAGACCTTCCCTGCGGTATGGTCGGAAACGTAAAAATCGCCTTGCCCGTCCAGGGCAATGCCGTAGGGACTGCTAAAAGTACTATTCACGGTAGACTTT
>Ga0181520_10001862_pt1 | contig 41435 bp, 32 predicted proteins | sample PEATcosm2014_Bin_29_FD_132451 | JGI IMG/M metagenome (GOLD analysis project Ga0181520, IMG submission 132451) | Peatland microbial communities from MTU Mesocosm Facility, Houghton, MI, USA - PEATcosm2014_Bin02_30_metaG | ecosystem: Environmental > Terrestrial > Soil > Wetlands > Peat | place... | reverse complement strand
ACAGGGGCTCAACTCGACAATCGGTTCTGTGTGCCGTGTCCGCCAGTCCGGAATGCCTAATGAACCGCGGAGAGCTCCGCCGTCTATGGACGGGTTCACCAGCGCATCTACCCCACGGCCCCGCGGGTCGGGTTCTATTTTTCTGCGCAGTGCAATCGCGTGCAGACAGAGCAATTCCTTCACAGTCTCACAGTTTCACAGTAAAAGGGGGGGTAGGGGGTACCCTTCAGTTCTCAGTTGTCAGTTCTCAGTTGTCAGTAAAAAAGCCCGGAGGTTTGGTTGGTGGTCATGGATTGATTGTGCGCTACGGAGCGGAAATTATCTGCAAATACTTTCGCCTGTTTTCCATATCACCCATATTGCTGCCCCATAAGCTAAATGCCGTATTCTGGCATCAGTGCATCCAGTTCTCTTTCATCTCGGCGCGATCGTAATTCCGTCCTATGGCGCGGCGACGGCCGTGGGGGTGTTGCTGGGGCTGTTTCTGGCCGAGCGGACAGCGCGCGACCATCAGCTCAATGCCGCTCATGTGTGGAATCTGTGTGTCCTGTCGCTTTTCGCGGCGCTCGTGGCTTCGCGGCTGCTCTTGGTGGCGCTCAACTGGGCTGATCTGCGCCTTCACCCATCGTGGATGCTCGGCCTTGCGATGATTCATCATCCATTGCTGGAGGCTTTTGGGACGCTGATTGCGGTCACGACGGCTAGTTTATTTGGGCGCTGGAAGAGACTGCCGCTGGGAACAACTGCCGACGTGTTGGCCGCGCCAGTGGCGCTGGGGATTGCCTTCGAGCAGTTGGGCGCACTGCTGGCCGGTTCTGGCTTCGGAATCGAAAGTTCGGCGCGGTGGGCGGTGACTTACACTGATCCGCTGGCCGCGCGCTGGAGCGGCGCTCCGCTGGGTGTCGCCCTGCATCCGGTGCAGGCGTACGCGGCTCTGGCTTTTCTTGCGCTTGCGCTCTTGCTTTATTTCTGGCTGCCGTATCGGCGTCAACCGGGCGAAGTTGCCGGGTTGCTATTGCTAGGCGCGGGCGTGATCGTTTTTTTTACGGAGTTCCTGCGCGACTCTGAGGGACGAGGCTCACTGCTGGGCGGCGCAATCGATGGGCCGCAGGCGGCGGCGGTGGCGATGGTGGTGGTTGGCGGGCTGGTGCTGCTGGAGGGGAAAAAGTCCGATGAGTGTCGTGGAATCCCACCCTAGGCGCAAGAACAAAGATATGCCGAGGGCGGGGCACCCAGTTTTTTGAGCTATGGAAGAAGGATGAGGCAGTCATTGACTGAATTACGCAACATCGAAGTGACGCCGGAGGCCAAGGGACAGCGGCTTGACCAATATTTGGTTGCGCAGCTTGAGGGCGTGAGCCGCTCGCGTGTGCAACTGCTCATCGACCAGGGTGATGTGCTGGTGAATGGCAAAAGCGAGAAGGCCTCGCTCAAGCTGCACGGCGGTGAGCGCATCGACATCACCGGCGAGCCGCATCCGGCGCCGCTCCGGGCCACGGCGGAAGAGATTCCGCTGGATGTGATCTACGAGGACACCGATCTGGCGGTAGTGAACAAGCCGGCGGGGATGATGGTTCACGCCGGCTCAGGGCAGAGCGAGGATGCGCGCAATCGCGGAACGCTGGTCAATGCGCTGCTGTTTCGTTTTAGCAAGCTCTCGGCGACCGGAGGCGAACTGCGACCCGGCATCGTTCACCGGCTCGATAAGACAACCAGCGGGCTGATTATTGTGGCCAAGAATGACCGCGCTCATGCGGCGCTAGCGGAGATGTTCTCGAGCCGCCAGATCAAGAAGACTTACATCGCGCTCGTCCAGGGGGCCGTCGAGAGGGCCAGAGGCACCATCAACGCCAACGTGGGCCGCGACCCGCAGCGACGCACACGCATGACCACGAAACCACTGGGCGATGCGCGCACGGCTGTCACGCATTACGAAGTCGTGCGGCGGCTCCAGAATCGCTTCGGCAAATTCACGCTGGTCAGGGTTCGCATTGAGACCGGCAGGACACATCAGATTCGCGTACACATGGCGTCGATTGGCCATCCGGTGGTGGGCGACGTGCTTTATGGCGGATCGGGGCAGTTGACGGATCAAGCAGCCTCACAGGCCGCAACCTCGAAGGCCGCGCGGCGCAACGCGGAGCCGGAGCGGCTGCGGCTGGGGCGAAACTTTCTCCATGCGGCGCAGTTGGAGTTTCCCCATCCGCGGACTGGGAAGCTGCTCCAATTGGAAGCGCCGCTGCCGGTGGAGTTGGAGAGCTTTCTTGAACGCCTGGAAGAGGGGCAGAAGCGGTTGGAGAAATGACCGGACAGGAATCTCGCACAGATCAGGCACGATTGATAAAATGAAGGTGCTATGAACAAGAAACTCTCCGTACTCATGCTGGCGGCGGCTCTTGCGGCAGTCGCCCTACAGGCACAGCAACCCGCGCCCACTCCGAATGCAGGCTCACCGGCAACGCAACCAGCACAAGCGCCAGCCGCTCAGCCAGCACCAGCGCCTGCGGCCAAGCCCGCGCAATCGCCAGCCGCACAGTCTGCCGATCAGTCAGCCGATACGGGCGGGTACACGATCCCGCTGAAGGTCAATGAGGTCAGCCTCATCTTTACTGTGACCAAAAAGAATGGGGAGTATGTTCCCAACCTGAAGCAGAGCGATTTTACGCTGCTCGACGACCAGAAGGCGCCTACCAAGGTAACCTCCTTTCATCAGCAGATCAATCTGCCGCTGCGCGTGGGCCTGGTGATTGATTCCAGCACTTCGATTCGCTCACGCTTCGAGTTCGAGCAGCAATCGGCGACCGATTTTCTTTTGCAGATTTTGAAGGCCAAGAGCGACCGCGCCTTTGTAATGGACTTTGCTCAGACCCCGACAATTGACCAGGACTGGACGAACAACATCGATGCGCTTGAGTCGGGCGTCAACCGGATACGCCCCGGTGGAGGCACGGCGCTCTTTGATGCCGTCTACACTGCCTGCCGCGACAAGCTGATGGAAATTTCGCGCGGCCAAGAGCCGGTGCGCAAGGCGATGGTGCTGATCTCCGACGGCGAGGATAATCAGAGCCGTGTCTATCTGAACGAGGCCATCAAGGAGTGCCAGCGTGCCGAGACCATCATCTACGCAGTCAGCACAAATTGGACGCCCAGCCGCAACAAGGGCGATCAGGCGCTGATCCAGATGGCCGGCGACACCGGCGGGCAAGCCTTCTTTCCTCCTTCTGTAGAGGAGATGTCGAAGAGTTTCAGCGCCATCGAAGAAGAGTTGCGCAGCCAGTACGCGCTGACCTACACACCGGCGGACTTCAAGGAAGACGGCTCGTTTCGCCCGATTTATCTTTACTGCTACGACCGGCGCTACCTGGTACGGACGCGCAAGGGCTACTTTGCCCCGAAGCCGCAGTGATAGAGGGTCATCCAAGAAGGGCGCGACTTCAACCGCGCCCGATCTAATTACTTGTCTCTTGTGCCGGCGGGAATTATTTTAAAATCGTAGCTGACCATACCGTACTCCCTTCCAGGTTTTCCGCAATTCATAAAAATACAGCCGTACGTTCCATTTCAGGACAATTCCTGCTCCCGTTGTTCACATACGTTCCACACCTGGATTCTTTCTGTACATTCCTCACTGATTCCGCAGGACACGCGATGAAATAAAGGTGGACGGTTTTCAGCGTTCTCTGAGGGTCCGTCCGCGCGCTTGCGGCCGCTGATTGGGTTATCTGCCGCATTGGAATAACGGGAAATACGGGAATCGGCCAGGCCGCTAAGGCGCTGTGCGGACAGGGGGAGATCGGGTGATCCGGCAGGCGATATCGTGCGACATCTGCGGAACGGAGAAGAAGCAGACGAACCACTGGTTTGTGGCCTATGACCAGGCAGGAGAGCTGCGGGTGAGCGGGTGGAGCTCACGCAACCGCCTGCGCCCTGGGTCGAAGCACCTCTGCGGACAGACCTGCCTTCATAAGCTGGTGGACGACTTTATGGCCAGAGCCTTGACGGTGCGCGCGCCACGGGCCTCACAAATCGAGTTAGAAGATGAAGAACTTGTGGAGCGCGCCACAACCAATGACACTAGTCTGACTTCGGATGGAGCTTACAAAGAGATCGAATCTTCCGCGCGCCTAATCGCCGCGCCCAAGCCGGTTGCGCCGCCTGTTGCGCAGTCTACCCCGCCCGTTGTTACAACCGTCGCGCCCGCGTCAGCGCCCGCGCGTCCTCAGTTGATTATGCCGATAGAGCTGGTGGCTGCCTTGCCGGCGCGTCAGCGCCTCGATGAGCTTCCGGTTCCCGCAAGCGAACCGCCGCGCTACGCCTCACGCAACTGGCGCGCCGCAGCCTGGGAACGGGAGAGAGAACGCGAACTGCGCTCGGGCGAGCGCTACGCTGGGCTGGCCTCGCGCCGCCGTTTCAGTTCATGACAGATGAGATTGATAGCAGTTTGTTTTGACTTTGGAGGATGTTATGTTGCTGGACTTGTTGCTGATTCTTGTCGCTGTATCGCCGTTGATTCCCACTACCAGTTTCCTTGTTCGCCACTCCGGAACCCTCTATCCATGCGGGGATGAGAGGCTCAGTGCGTGGCCGATGCATCTTGGAGCATCGCCAGCAGGCCATCCTCATCCAACACCGGGATTTTAAGCGAGCGCGCCTTGTCAAGCTTGGAGCCGGCCTCCTCGCCATTCAATTTGGCGAGAAGGAACGCGCAACGATGCGCATAAAGTCACTCTCGCCCAAAATGCGAATAGTAAGCCCCTTCGCAATAAGTTGCTCGGCCTTTATGTGCTTTGAACTCTTCTCGTGACCTGCTAGCCTTCTCAAGTCTTGATCTCCAATAACCAGCATTGTCGTGTGCTTTGTGACGCTGTCATCAACGCGACAGCCAGCTGCGGCGGCAGCATCTGCAGCTTCATGGCGTGGAATCGATAATGCTCCGGTAAAAACTAGAATCTCACCAAATAGCTCGCCATCTGGATTGCCATCTCGCTTACACGGGACCGGCCATCTGCTCGAACCGTCATTATTGTTGCCTAAATAAATTGGCTGTTCTACACGAGTTAACCATTGTTCGGGACTCAGCCCGGTCTCGGCTACAGCGCGGAGTAACAGTAGACCAGCACAACGTGCATCCTCAAGTGCATCATGTGCGCAATAATCTATGCCGAAATGTGCCGCTACGTTGGAGAGGCCGTATCCTGATTTCGAAAACTCCGGCCATGCTCTTCTCACCACTCTTGCAGAATCAAGCCAAGTGCATTCACATCCTTCTAAATCGTAGCGGTCGCATGCACGGGCCAATGCCAGTCTGTCGAAAGGCGTATGTGACACAACTATTCTGTTCTGCAATCGAGAGGCGACCAGTGGAAATACACCCTCCCATATTGGAGCATCCTTGACCTGATCCTCATCGATTCCGTGAATGGAGATATTGACAGGACTAAAATAATCCTCCGGGTTAACCAACGATACCCATGCGTCTGCCAATTCGCCATTGCGGAAAGAAGCGATACCAACTTGACAGATACTCGACAAGTCAGCGTTGGCTGTTTCAACATCGATGACCACGAAATCCATGTCCTTGCTTCTCCTTGCAATCTCCTGAATTCATAGTTACGAAAACAACCTTACCTCAGTTGTTTTCGGAGTCGTTTCAGATCTTAGCTTTGCTAGCAATTCCGCCTCGTTTAGCACGGAAATATTGAGTTCATGCGCTTTTTCCAACTTAGAGCCAGCATCCTCTCCTGCAACAACGAAACTGGTTTTCTTGCTAACCGAAGTTACAATGTTGCCTCCCGCAGCTTCGATTTTGGCTTTGGCTTGCTCACGGGTGAGAGTTGTTAGTGTACCTGTGAGAACGAAGGTTAGTCCCGCCAACTTGGCCGAGCGCAGCTTCTTCTCGGCGGTCATATCCACACCGGCTTTCGCAAGCTTTTTTACTAATTCACGGTTCTCATTGTCTGCGAAAAACTCAATAATCGCATGGGAAATGCGGGGACCGACCTCTTCTATAGGTTCCAACCGTTCAGCGTCAGCGTCCATCAGGTTTTTGATATTTCCAAACTCCTGCGCCAAGAGCTCGGCTGTACGCTCGCCGACAAAACGAATCCCTAGTCCCATGAGGACACGTGCCAAACCCGCCTGCTTTGAGTCTTCAATCTGCTTGAGGAGTTTATTTATAGCTGTTGGGCCAAGTAACCGCTCGATTACCGTCTTCATTTCATTTGATTTCTTGTCGAAGCGGGTAACCTCTTTCTCGAGCGAAAGCAGGCCATCATTCGTTAACGTGTAGAGATCGGCGACGCTCTTCACCAGCCCCTTATCCAACAACTGCTGCACTACCGCCTCGCCCAGCCCTTCGATCTTCATCACACCGCGCGAGGCAAAGTGGAGCAGGCTCTCGCGCAGCTTGGCCGGACAATCCGCATTCACGCAGCGAAAATCCACTTCTCCTTCCGCGCGCACAACGGCGCTCCCGCACTCTGGACAGTGCGTCGGAAAAACAAAAGCAACTTCTCCGCGCGGATGCTCAGGATCATCGACAACTTCGACGACCTTGGGAATGACGTCGCCGCCGCGCTCCACCTTGACCCAATCGCCCAACTTGAGTCCAAGCCGCTCGATAAAATCAGCGTTATGCAGCGTGGCGCGGCTGACGGTGGTGCCGCCGATGAAGACCGGCGTCAGCTCGGCCACCGGCGTCAGCTTGCCGGTGCGGCCCACCTGCACGGTGATCGCGTTGACCTGTGTAATTCCCGAGCGCGCGGTGAATTTGTAAGCGATGGCCCAGCGCGGCGCGCGACCCGTCGAGCCGAGGCGCTGCTGCGTGGAATGCGCGTCGATTTTAAGCACCACGCCGTCGATTTCGTAGCCGAGAGTCGAGCGCGCTGCCTCGGCGGCATCGATGAAGCCGGTCATCTCCTTGATCGATGCGACGAGTTTATGGTTGGGATTCACGCGAAAGCCAAGCGCTGTTAGAGTGTCAAGTGTCAAATGTTGCCCGTACGGCGAGTACTCGCCATCCACCAGCAGAAAGTAAGCGTAGAACTCCAGCCGTCGATTGGCGACGATGCTCGGCTCCAGTGTGCGCAGAGTTCCGGCGGCTGCATTGCGCGGATTGACGGCAGGCGCGAGGCCTTGCTGCTCGCGCTCCTCATTCAATCGTTGAAAGGCAGCCTCCGGCATCACCACTTCGCCGCGCACCTCAAAGCTGGGCGGTAGACCCAGCACGGTCAACTTCTCGGCTGGAATCGCCAGCGGCACACTGCGAATGGTGCGGATATTCGAGGTAACATCCTCGCCGGTCTGTCCGTCGCCGCGCGTGATGCCGGTCGTCAGCCTTGCGCCGCCGCCGGTTGTCGGCTCATACCGCAGCGCCACGCTCAATCCGTCCAGCTTGTACTCGGCGACATACTCGACGGGCAACCCGCCAGCCAACTCGCGGCAGCGCGCATCCCACGCGGTCAGTTCCTCGGCTGAGTAGGCGTTGTCCAGTGAGAGCATGGGCCGCGAGTGCGCAACCTTCTTGAAGCCTTCAGCCGGCTTGCCGCCGACGCGCTGCGTAGGCGAGTCGGGAGTGACAAGTTCGGGGTGCTGGGCTTCAATGCGCTTCAGCTCATTCATCAGCGCGTCGTACTCAGCATCGCTGATCTCCGGCGCATCGAGAACGTGGTAGAGGTGCTCATGGCGGCGCAGTTCTGCGCGCAGTTCGGCGGCTCGCTGGGCCGGTGTGGGGTCTGGGTTGGCTCGTTCGCCCATGAGGTGAATTATAGGGCCACGGGCGTGGTGTATGAGGTGATGAACGGGCTAGTGCAGAGGTTGAATTGCACAAATTGACTGTCTATAGCTCGCCCGATGCGGCATCCGCAAACACCTTTAATGAGAAAACCGGAAAAATACGGAGAGAGGATTTTCCCTTGACAGTATGAATCGTAATGATACTATTCGTATTATGGTCCGGCCGAAGATTGCATTGCTGGGGTACGCCTTGATAGGGATGCTGCATCAGAAGCCTGCCTCCGGCTATGATTTGCGCAAAATATTCAAGGAAACGCCGATGGCGGGCTACAGTGACAGCCCCGGAGCCATCTATCCGGCCTTGCGCAGGCTGGAAGAGATGGGCCTGATCAAGGGCATCATAGAGGCGGGCTCGGGACTGCGGCGGCGCAAAGTCTTGCGTCTTACTTCTGGCGGAGTGGCCGCGCTGAAAAAATGGCTGACCAAACCTATCGAACGGGCTGACGTAGTGAGAGGAATCAATGAGCTGATGCTGCGATTTGCGTTTCTCGATGGCGCGATGGGCAGTGCGGCCACGCTCCGGTTCCTACAATCTTTTGAATCCGAGCTCAAAATCTACATTCCTACGCTGAAGAATTTCTTTATCGATCATTCGCCAAAGATGCCGGACTCTGGCAGGCTTGCTTTGCAGTGCGGCATTCTTGGCTACGAGGCGCAGCTTCAGTGGGCGTCGCACGCCATCACTGTCTACAGGAAGAAGGAGAAGATGAAATGAAACTTGTAACACAACGCAACAATCCATTTATCACCGCACTGCTTCTGTCTTTTCTGGGCATCGTTTTTCCGGTGCATCTTCAATCTCAGACCGCTAAGCCCGAGCAATCTCCAACCGCCTCAGAGTTGCAGCGCCACTATCAAGAGGGCGAGAAGATAGCGTACAAGATGACGGGCGTCAACCAGGGCCGCCAGCGGACAATTCGTTACGAAGCTCGCGCTGAGGGACTGGTGAAGAAAGCCCCCTCTAGCGCTTTCTTTGAAGAATTCGCATGGCCGGAGCTGCGCTTGAACGGCCAGCCATTTTTACTTTCGCCAGACAGTCTGGCGTTCAGGGAGCCTCTCTGTCTTACCTCGGGGTACACGCTTACCGTCCCCGATCTGAGCAAGGTTCAGCCCATTCTGATCGGACCGATTACTGACTTACTTGCGTTCTATGCGGACACACAACTTGCCATGGGACAGAAGGGTCTAGCTCGTGCGGGAGATCATGTTTACGTGAAAAATGGAGTGCCAAGCTCATGGGCAGATGGAACATATATTGTCCTTGGCCAGGACTCCATCGACTTCGACATAACTCTCCAGTCGATCGATCAAAAAACAAACATTGCGACCATGATTGTTCGCCATGTGCCTCCTGCGCAGACTCAGATCAAGTTTCCAGCGGACTGGATGCAAAATTCAGTAAGCGACACCGCAAACAACTGGGTTGAGGTGGAAAAGAGGCAGGATGGCAAGTTTGCCGCCCAGGTCGGCAAAGAGACATTCGAGGCTAATATCAAAATCGCCCTTGCAACGGGCCGAGTCATTTCAGCAACGATGGATAATCCTGTCGTGGTGATGGAGCGCGATTGCAACGATGCAGCATTGAGCGATTGCGGAGAACCTGCGCGTTTCAGCATCCGGCGGCAGATCACGCTGGAGGCGCAACCCTAGAGCCTGTTATGAACTTTCCCGCGGATGGCGCTGGGAGCCAATTTTCCTCAGTTCTATGAGCGCGGAGCGACGAATATGGAGTATCTTCGAGCGACGAGCGACAAAGAAATGAGGGAAATTGGCCCCAGCCCTCCGGGTTGCGGCGCAAATCGCTTGCCATGAAAATAATTGTTCACTACGTGAATTTTCCGGTTGACCCAGCGGCCCGCGACCCGCAGAATGAAAGAACGCCGCTTCCCCTGGATGCGCCGGAATTCTGATTCGAGAAAAACAGAGGTTCCATGCCTGCTTATCTTTTGCTGCTGGTTGCTGTGTTGAGCCGTTTGCTGCCCCACGCCGGGTGGTGGAACTTTACCGCGGTGGGCGGAGCGCTGCTTTATTTTGGCGCGCGGCGTTCGTGGAGAGAGATGCTGGCGCCGCTTGTGGCGCTGATGGCCACCGACTACATACTCACTGTCTACAGCTACCACTACGCCTTCGCTTGGCAGCTCTATCTGCCTACATGGGCGTGGTACTTAATGGCGATGGGGCTGGGGCGGATTCTGCTGAAGAGCCGGACTACGGTTGTGCGCGTGGGCGCGGGCGCGCTACTGGGGCCGACCTCGTTCTTCCTGCTCTCGAACTTTACCGTCTGGGCGACTGGCTGGATGTATCCGCATACGTTGAGCGGACTCACCATCTGCTACGTTGCCGGCCTGCCCTTCTATCGCAATGATCTGCTCTCGACGGCGATTGTTGCCGGTGCTGCCTTCGGGCTTCCGGTGCTGGCGCGGCGGATGAGCACTGCGCGGACCGAGACGGCGCTGGCTGCAAAGTAGCTTCCATTACAGTGAATAGTTCGGCATTTTGAGGTTCGTGGATTCCCATGTCCCCAAATGCAAGGATGTCCCGGCACTTGACAGCGAGGGACATGGGGCACCCATTCGTGTGTGTAGCGACTTGCTCCGCGCGCAATGAATCTGCTTTAGGCTCCCGGCTTGCCCGCGCGTTTCCTTCGCATCCACCACCAGACAAAACCAATCACAGCCAGACCGCCGACGATGGCCATGAGCGCGAGTCCGTGATGCGCCACCACATTGACCACGCCCGGACCCAGCGTGAGCACCAGCAGAGAAAGAATCAGCCAGCGCAGCAATCTGCCGCAGAAGACAGAGAGCATGAAGGGGGCGACGCGCATCTCGAAGACGCCGGCAGCAAAGACGAAGGCCTTCCAGGGCGTCGGCGGAGGCAGCATTGAGGGAATCATCATCGCCAGGAACTCCTGACGCTCAAAGCGCAGGCGCATCTGATCGAAGCGCTCGCGATTGACGCGCTTGAGCAGGAAGAGTTCGCCGCCGGCTCGTCCCAGCCCGTAAGGCAGCAGGCCGCCAATCGCCGACCCCACCGCCGCCAGCAGGCAATAGAGCCAGAAGTGGGGTTTGTCGTTCCAGATATAGGCGGCCAGTATTGCGTCCATCAGGACGGGGACGGTGGACGAGTCCAGCAGCGCCCACGCGCCCGCGCCCCAAAACCCCAGCTTGGCCAGCAGAGGCAGCAGAAGAAGATTGCACTTGGCAAATAAACGAAGAAAAGCTGCGATCAAACCGGTTCCCTTCCGCCCGCAAATCCGTCTTACTATCAGATTCCATTGTACGGGCCGAGGCGATGGGCAGTGATTTGCTCAAGATGAGAGAATAGAGAGAAAGGACTTGCAGCAGAGCGGGCCCGTCTGCCTCCGGGGAAAATGACAAATGCCCACCGACGAAGCGCCAATCGACGTGAACGAGACCAAAGGGACTGCCGAAGCCGCTTCTGAACCTCCGGCTGCGGGCGAGGAGCAGCGTCCGGCGGCGACTCCGAGCCTTCGCGGTTCGCGCTGGGTGGACTACGACACCCACGAGCTGCTGCAGCTCATCAGCGATCTGGAGGACGAGCGGCGCTGGGCGCGCTTGCGCGAGGGCATCTGGCTGGCGATTCTGATTCATGCGCTGCTCTTTGCCGCTATCCTGCTGCTTCCCAAATACGTCTTCAAGGCGCCGGTGGTGGTCGATAACAGCGCGATCAAGTTGAACAAAGAATTTACGTACATGGATACGCCGAAGTTTCAGCCCAAGGTTGAGATCAAGCCGGTTCCGCAGCATCCGCTGATCGACAAAAAAACGATGGATGAGATGCAAAAGACAGCGCCGCCCGCGCCGGAACCGGCTCCGCAAGCTGCCGCGCCCGCGCCTCCTCCTCCTCCGCCCATTCCGCCCAGCCAGCAATCGCAAATTGAAGCGCCTCGTCCCGCGGCAGTGCCGGCGCGTCCCAGCTTTGCCATGAACTCACAGAACCCCGCCGACGCCTTGCGCGACGCTATGAAGAATGCCGCGCGCAATCCCAGCCCCGGTGCGGGCAATCTCCCCTCCGGCGGCAGGCTGCCGATGCATCCCGGCGCGGGAACCGGCGGTGTGCAGATTCTCTCCGACACGCAGGGTGTGGACTTTCAAAGCTGGTTGGCGCGCTGGTATTGGGAGACGAGACGCACCTGGGATCCGCTGATTCCCGATGAAGTGAACCCGCCGATTCTGAAGTCGGGCCAGGTGATGATTCGCTTCAAGGTGCTGCCCAATGGCCGGTTGATGGACGGAGGCATGGTGCTCGAGGGCAGCTCAGGCGACGTGGCACTGGACCGCGCGGCCTGGGGCGCGCTGACCGGCTCGAATTACCCGCCGCTGCCGAGGGACTTCCACGGGCCGTACCTGGAACTGCGCGCACTCTTCACCTACAACATGGAGCCTCAGCAGTAATCGTAGAGATTAACGAGATTGCGCTCTCGAAGATTGCTCTTGCTCATCCGCCGATCGAACGTGATCTCCACTCCGTGGCTGAATCGCGCAACCTGATTTCCGGCCGCAGAATTTGGCGGTCCAGCTCAACCGTTTCCGATTTCAGCGGCGGCGAGTTCCTGAGAGGGCTGCTTAACCGGCGCCTCGGTTAGCTCTGGATCTGACTCCGGCGTGTAGACGGAATAGCCGTTTCGCCCGCGCGCCTTGGTGCAATAGAGAGCAGTATCCGCATTCTTTATCAAGATGGTCGCGTCAAGCTCGTCCCCATAAGCGGCGCAGACCCCAATGCTAACGGTGACCGGAATCTCGTGGTTCTCAAACGATATGGGAACCGCCAGAGTTTTCACCATATTCATGGCAGTCCTCACGGCAATTCTCGGATCGCTCAATTCGGCAAAGAGCACAACGAATTCGTCACCGCCAAAGCGGGCGACAGTATCACTCCTGCGCACGGCCTCGCGCAGCCGCGCGGCGGTAACGCGCAAGACCTCGTCGCCGGCCGCGTGGCCGAAGGTATCGTTGATGTCTTTGAATTTGTCTACGTCGATCATCAGCAGCGCGAGTCCTGATTGACGGCGGCGCGCGGCTTCCATCGCGACATCCATGCGATCCTGCAAGAGTACGCGCGTAGCCAGCCCCGTCAAGGCGTCATGCATCGCCATGTGGCGGAAGCGCTCTTCGCTCTCGTGCAGCTTGTCCGCCTGTTCGCGCAACAACTTTGTCTGTAGCTCCAGGCGCTTCCTCAACATCAGCACCAGAACCAGCGCGCCCAGCGTCGCGGTCAATACCAAAGACAGCAGGATAACGGCATGAACCGGCGTCCACCACGAGGCTTTTTTGAGAACAACCACATCCGCGGGGGAGCGCATCAGAACGCGAAATGATTTCGGCGCGGCGTCTCCCTGGTCCATGTTGACCTTCTGCATATCGACCTGCACCGAGCAGATGCCGGTGATGCGCAGAACGCTGCCGTTCTGCCATTTTTTTGTCTCCGATCCGCTCAGCCCCGCGGGAAGAACTGCCGTAAAGATATATTTTCCTGAGTTGATCAGAAGCGTAGTATCGGCCGAGGCCAGATCGCGGGAGATCAGTTGGCCATCGATCTGAATAAGCTGAGATTCATGGTTGCCCTTCAGGATGTCATCCGCAGTTGTTGGCGTCGCGGATACAGGCGCAACTGTAGCGGAGCCGGAGCTTCTGAAGATCGCGTCCGTCATCGCCGCCGCATTGCCATCGGGATGGACAAAACCCACGATGTCAACCAACTCGCCGTTGCGCATACGGGTGCTTTGATTGGTTTGCGCGCAGATGCCCTGGGCGGCGTCGTGTATGCAAATCGACGATCCGGGCCACTGCATCGTAACGCTTCCCTGTATATGCACTCGATGAGTCATCAAGTTCGCCACATCCCACTGCAGCAATCGAGAGATGGGAATGGCGGGCGTATTGTAAGGATCTTTGGGCGCCGCTTGCACAATCTCCACCGCCATCAGCCCCGGAGATTCAACACGGACGCCAATCATGTGTTTGTGGCTTATATCCATCACTGGGTGGGGATTGCCGCGGACGCGGATCTGGGCATCGACCAGGCTGGAGTAGTCGACGCCTTGCTCTTTCACAATGCCGACAGAAAGTGTGCCGTCGGTCATGGCCAATTGCAGCAAAACATAATAGTCATAAACGGCGGCGGAATGAACAATGCCCTCAGCCTCGATCCATTGGCCGTCTTCTCCGCCGACCATCATTTGGGCCAGACTTGGCCGATCCGATGTCTTCGGCAAGGCGACGTGTCCAATCACCTTGAAGGTCGGCTTGTTGAGGGTGGGTGCAAAAGCACCGCTATTGGTGACGGCGGTCATCTCAACCAGCGTTCCGGGAGGCGTGGGTTTGGAATCACTCTTGTGAACGATGACATAGATGCTTCCGGTCGAATCGTGAACCCACATTCCATCCTTATTGGTATTAGGCCGCGGAGCGTAGTAGAGCACTACCGCGCGCAGATGGACAGGATAGCCGCGCGTGGCCTCAGCCGAGGTCAAAGAATGCGCCGCGCGCACCGTGGTCAGCGTGGGCAATTTTTCTGGTGATTTTTTTGCCTGCGCGGGCGGCGGCGCGGCTTGGGCCGCGATGAGGCCGATCAAGCTGAGAGCGGTAATCAAGGCGATAGAAATGCGGCGGATGCCGGCAGCCTTGCCGCCTGCCAATCCCAGCAGTTTCCCGCATTTACCGGCAGAGGCCGCTACTCGCGAATCTTGCGGCGCACCGTAGTTCAAGTTTGCCCCCATAAGGTGCCTATCGGCGAAATAGAATACGACTTCACCTATACCCCAGCAGAGAATACATTTGGAGTTCAAAATCTCTAGCATTAGTAGTATAAGAGGAATTTAATGCAGATTCGCTATGCCTGCGATCCCAAAAAGCCGCATCCAGCCCGAACTTCTGGCCGGATGCGGCTTTTAATGACCACTATTCACTGATCACTGTCCACTGACTTACTTATCCGTCAGCGCTTCCACGCCGGGGAGTTTTTTGCCTTCGAGGAATTCAAGGCTGGCGCCGCCGCCGGTGGAGATGTGGGTGATCTGGTCGGCGACGCCGGCCTGGTTGATAGCGCTCACCGAGTCGCCGCCGCCAATGATCGAAGTGGCCGCGCGATTGGCTGCGACGGCGCGGGCGATGGCGTTGGTGCCGACGGCGAAGCGGGGAAATTCAAAGACTCCAGCCGGACCGTTCCAGACGATGGTGCGCGCGGTCGAGACGACCTCTTCAATCTCCGCGATGGTTTTGGGACCGATGTCCAGGCCCTGCCAGTCGGCGGGGAAATTCTTCGAGCAATCCCACTCCTGCGTCTTGGCGTCGGCGGAGAAGTTGTCGGCGAGGATGTTATCGACGGGCAGCAGCAGCTTGACTCTTTTTGCCTTGGCTTTGTCGAGCGCGGCTTTGGCCATCTCGATCTTGTCTTCTTCAACGAGCGATTTGCCGGTGGTGACGCCGAGCGCGCGCTGGAAGGTGTAAGCCATGCCGCCGACGATCACCAATGTATCGACCTTGTCGAGCAGGTTGTCGATGACATCGATCTTGCCGCTGATCTTGGAGCCGCCAATGATGGCGACAAAGGGCTTCTCCGGCGATTCCAGAGCCTTGCCGAGATAAGTGATCTCTTTTTCCATCAGCAGGCCGGCGACGGCGGGTGAGAGGAAGTGAGTGATGCCCTCCGTTGATGCGTGGGCGCGATGCGCGGAGCCGAAGGCGTCGTTGACGTAGACCTCTGCAAGTGAGGCGAGGGCTTTGGAGAAGGCGGGATCGTTGGCCTCCTCCTCGGCATGGAAGCGGAGGTTCTCAAGCAGCAGCACCTGGCCGGATTCAAGCTGAGCGGCCATCTCTTCCGCCACTTCGCCGATGCAATCGGGAGCGAAGGCGACGTTGACCTCTTCGCCGAGATCCTTGATGAGCAGCTCGCGCAGGCGGTCAACGACGGGGCGCAGCGAGTACTTGGGATTCGGCTTGCCCTTGGGGCGGCCGAGATGCGAGGCCAGAATCACCTTGGCCTTGCGGCGGAGAGCGTAGATGATGGTGGGCAGCGTGGCCGCGATGCGGGTGTCGTCGGTGATGGTCGCGCCGTCTTCAGTGAGCGGCACGTTGAAATCGACACGGATGAAGAGCCGCTTGTCGGCCAGTTCGATGTCGCGAATCGAGAGCTTTGCCATGGTGTCTTCCTTCAGTGAACGAGTGAATAAGTGAACAAGTGAATCGTGGTCAGTTGCCAGTTTACAGGAACGGGTTCAGGTGTTCATTGCTTCTTGTGATCAAGATTCCTGGACCACGGCTTCCATTTCGATCTCGGCGCACCACTTGGGGCTGAGCAGCGTGGCGACGACCATGGTGCAGGCGGGACGAATCTCGCCGAAGAATTCGCCATGAACGCGACCGACGGCCTCCCAGTCCTCGGCATGGGCGAGAAAGATTCTGGTGCGAACGACATCGCGGAAGGAAGCGCCGGCCTCTGCGAGCGCCTTCGCCGCGATCTCAAAGATGCGACGGGTCTGGGCCGTGGCGTCCAGTTCATCCGCGCCGACCGGGCCAGTGCCGGAGAGATGAACAGTATTGCCGATGCGAACGGCGCGGGAGAAGCCGATGATGGGTTCGTAGGGCGATGTGCCGGGAATGTTTTTGCGGGTCATACTGATTATTTTACCTTGCGACGGGAATCAGTTGATATGCCTTATGGTTTCTATTTCGCCTTCGGCCAGCGCGGAGTGATACGCATCAACTGCAACGCTTCCTTGTCTTCCACGATGAACTCAGGCGAAGAGGCGGGGACGGCAACGATGGCTCCCATCGGCAACTCAAGCGCATCAAAGCCGTCGCCGGTGATCTTTGCCTTGCCGGCGGCTGCGAAGAGATACTGGAGGCCCGGTGCGGATTCGCCTTCGCCGGAGAGGCTGGCGCTCGCGCGGCTGCCTTCGACATTAATGCGTTCGACGCGAAAGTATTCGCCATCCATCAGCACCGTCCGGTCCGCGAGTGCAGTGGGCGAGACTTTTCCTGCATGGGTGACGAGCTTGGCAGCTTCCAGCGATTTCTTGATGTTCAACTCGCGTCCGCGACCATAGTCGTACATTCGATAGGTCAGATCGCAGTTCTGCTGAGTCTCAAGAATGATCGATCCCGGCCAGATGGAGTGAACAGTTCCGGCATCGACATAGATCATCTCACCGGCGGCGAGATCGACGATGTTCAAGCTCGACTCCAGCGTACCGTCTTCGATGCCCGTCATCACCGTGTTCAACTCGACGCCTTGCTTGAGTCCGAGGGCAACCTTGGTCTCCGGCTTGGCCTCCAGAATGTACCAGCACTCGGTCTTGCCGCGCGGGTCGCCGTATTTTTGCGCCATGGCGTCGTCGGGATGCACCTGCACGCTGAGCTTGTCATTGGCGAAGATGACTTTGATCAACAGAGGTGAGGCGCTCTCCGCGGCCTCCTCGCCTGCGCGCGGAGCATGAGCGCCCAGCAGCGCCTCGGGAGCCTCCTCAAAGAGCGCACCGAGCGTCTTGCCCTTCTGCGCGCCGCTGGCCACCAGGCACTGATCGCCGGTAAGCCATGCTTCGCCGATGGGCGCGTCCTTTGCGGTCCGGTCGTACCACGGATGAAGATCGCGAGAGCCCCAGACCCGCTCGGAGTATGAAGGCGCAATGCGAAAGGGCGCCCAGGCTGAAGAGTTGGAAGGTGACAACTTACCCATGAACAATTGCCCTTTCCTCGAGCAAACAAAGCAGCTTTCAACCAACATTTGCAATTTTACTGTACCAGAGCGTTAATTTCACGCATTGTAATCTTGGGAACAACGATAGGGTTCACAATTTATATACAGTTTGCTCCATCCCGCTGGAGCGAATAACCTAGATCAAGAGCAATCAGGAAGAAGGTCGCAAGCGTATGTCGAAGCCAGTTTCCATCTGTGTGATCGGGTCCGGGTACGTGGGACTCGTTGCCGCAGTTTGTTTTGCCGAGATGGGTCACGCTGTCACCTGCGTGGACAACGACGAAGTTAAAGTGAAGACGCTCAGCTCCGGGGGCGTTCCCATCTTCGAGCGGCATCTGCCGGAGTTGCTGGCCAAGCACGGCGGACGCGGCGTGAAGTTTACCGCCGACCTGGGCGCGGCCGTGGGGCAGAGCGAGGCGGTGTTTATCGCCGTGGGCACGCCGCAGGGCGATACCGGCGCGGCCGATCTTTCGTATGTTGAAGCCGTGGTTTCGGAGATTGCGCGGGCGATCAACGGCTACAAGGTGATCGTGGAAAAGAGCACGGTGCCGGTTTATACCAACGAGTGGATACGGCGCGTGCTGCACCGGCATGGCGTGGAGCCGCAGAGCTTCGATGTAGTTTCCAATCCAGAATTTCTGCGCGAGGGTACGGCGGTGATGGATTTTCTGCATCCCGACCGCATCGTGGTGGGCGCAAATTCCGAGCGCGCGGCGGAGGTCTTGCGGCGCATTTATGAGCCGCTGACCGGGGGCGGCTACTATAGCCAGCCGGATGCTCTGCCGGGGATATGCAGCAGTGCTCCAGCCCGGATTCTGGTCACTACGGCGCAGAGCGCGGAGATTATCAAGCACGCCTCCAATGCATTTCTGGCGCTGAAGATTTCCTTCATCAACGCGGTTGCCAACCTGGCCGAGACGGTGGACGCGGACATCGAGGATATTGCCGCGGGCATCGGGATGGACAGCCGCATCGGACCGAAATTTCTGAGCGCGGGGCTGGGCTATGGCGGCTCATGCTTTCCCAAGGATGTTGCCGCCTTTCACTGGGTGGCGCAGCAGCAGGGCGTGAACTTTCAATTGCTGGATGAGATTCGCAAGGTCAACGACAGGCAGCGCGAGATTTTTTTCAACAAAGTTCGCGCGGCGCTGTGGACGCTGCGCGGCAAGCGGCTGGCGGCGCTGGGTCTGGCCTTCAAAGGCGATACGGACGACATTCGCGACTCACCGGCGATTGACGTGATCTGGAAGCTGCTGGAGGCAGGCGCGTCGATCAAAGCATATGACCCGGCGGCGATGGAGCGCGCGCGAGAGGTGCTGCCCTCTTCGGACAAATTGAGCTATGCGGATAGTATTTACGATGCGGCCAAGGACGCCGACGCCGTGCTGATCCTGACCGACTGGAAGGAGTTTGCCGAGATCGATCTGGTGCGGCTGAACCAGTCGGTGCGCTTCCCGATTGTGATTGATGGCCGCAACCTGTACAAACCGCAAAGGATGCTGGATCATGGCTTTACCTATGTGAGCATGGGACGTCCGGCAAGTTATCAGGCGCAGCAGGGCAAGCCGCGTAATCGGATTTTGTGATTACAAAAAACGCCTTCGTCATCGATACAGGTTACCTTCAGACGAGCAGTCGTAATCAGGCGCTTTTTGCATTTTCGTCTTAGAATTTCTTCATGACTGACCCTAACATTGCTATTACCCGGCTTCTTATCGACGTAGTCCTGCCGAATCTCAAAACGGTGCAGGTGAGCCAGACGGAGCAGATTGCAGCGAACGACCGGCTGGAGAATGCAATTGAAGAACTGCGTATGCATCTGGAGTCGCAATTTGCCCATCTGCACGCGCAGTTGACGGCCTGCCGCGCTGAACTGGCGGCAACCCAGGCAACGATCAAGGCGACGCAGCCGCATCGCGGTTATGCCGCGCCGGAACGCGCCACGCTGATCCACTGAGTCTGCAATAATGCACGGTATGCGAACCGTGTTGACGGCGGAGCGGCTTTGGGATGGGGCGCGGCTGCTCGACCTGCCTGTGATCGATATTGAAGAGGGGCGGATCGCGTCGGTCCGCTCACGCGCTGTCAGCGACCTGTCCGGCAATGCGCAGGCTCTCGACTTTCCCGGCGCAACGCTCGCGCCCGCATTCTTCGACATTCATATTCATGGCGCAAAGGGCCACGACGTGATGGAGGCCTCGCCAGAGGCGCTGGCCGCGATGGGCGGGTTTCTGGCTGCTCGCGGCACCGGCAGCTTTCTGGCGACCACCGTTACAGCGCCGCTGGATGCAACACTGCGTTCGCTCTCCGGGCTGGCGAAGTGGATCGAGCAGCCGCCGGTTGCGGGCCGTGCGACGCCGGTTGGCATTCATCTCGAAGGACCGTTTCTCTCCCACATCAAGCGCGGCGTGCAGCCGCCGGAGCATCTGCTTGCACCCGACATCGCTGTCTTTGACCGGCTCTTCGAGGCTGCGGAAGGACAGATTCGCCTGATGACGCTCGCGCCTGAACTTCCCGGCGCGGTGGAGCTGACGGCTCACGCGACTGCGCGCGGCGTACGGGTTTCGCTGGGCCACTCAAACGCTACCGCCGCCGAAACCCGCGCCGCGATTGCTGCTGGAGCGGTCAGCGCGACGCACACCTTCAACGCGATGCGAGCGCTGGACCATCGAGAGCCGGGAATTCTGGGAACGGTTCTAACTTGCGACGCGCTCTTTGCCGAGCTGATCTGCGACGGCATTCATGTTGCGCCGGAGATGGTGAAGCTGTGGTGGCGAGCCAAAGGAGCGAAGCGCGCGATTCTGATCACAGACGCGATCAGCGCCGCTGGAATGCCCGACGGCGAGTACAGGCTGGGTGATTTCGCTGTGCAGGTTGCCAAGGGCCGAGCTACAGCGAATGGCGTTCTGGCCGGAAGCGTTCTTACGCTTGACCGCGCTCTGACCAATTTCATGACGTTCGCCGACGTGCCTCTTGAAGACGCATTGCGGCTCGTGACCGTGAATCCCACTGCGATGACTGGATTGGGCGAATTCGCGGGTTCGATTGTCGTCGGCCAACCGGCCAGCTTTGTCGCTTTGGATCGAGAGGGAAGGCTGGTTGGCTCGGTGGTGAATGGGCGTACGGCAGCCTGTTAATCTGGGCGCATGACGAAGAAGGGCTGGGAGGCGGAGAAGATTGAGCGCGTGCGTGAGCGCTTGCTCGCTTGGTATGACCGCTGCCGCCGCGACCTTCCCTGGCGGCGCAGCCACGATCCTTATGCAATCTGGGTCTCCGAGATCATGCTGCAACAGACTCGCGTCGAAGTGGTGGTGGAACGCTACCAAGCATTCATGGCGCGCTTTCCCACACTGATCTCTTTGGCTCTTGCTCCCGAACAAGACGTGCTGGCAACCTGGAGCGGCCTCGGCTACTACCGCCGCGCCCGTATGCTGCACAAGGCAGCGCAGTTTGTCGCCGACCACTGCCAGGGCAACCTCCCGCAGAACGCCGGCAAGTTACGGCTGCTACCCGGAATCGGCGCTTATACGGCTGCGGCCGTGGCCAGCATCGCTCATGGCGAGCCGGTTGCCGTCGTGGATGGCAACGTCGAGCGAGTCTTCTGCCGGCTTGAAGGCTGGAAGGCCGGCAGTCGCTCCGGTGGAAGCGGACTGCTTCGGCGCAAGTGCGAGGAGCTGGCCGCCAAACTGGTGGACCCAAACCGCCCAGGGGATTTCAATCAGGCGCTGATGGAGCTGGGCGCAACGCTTTGCCTGCCCCGCAATCCGCAGTGCAAGCTCTGCCCGATAGAAGCCGAATGCAGGACGCAGGGCGAACACCAGACCGCACCGCGTCCACAAATGCAAAGCCGCGAGGTAGCCTACGCGCTCTCCATTCGCAGCGGACGGCTGGCCGGACAGTCGCAACGTGAAGTGTTACTGGTTCAGAGGCCGGATGCGCAGACCGTGATGCCGGGGATGTGGGAGCTGCCGATGCTTAGGGATACTGTTGTCCCCGAAAAGGAGTTGTGCCTCACCTTGCGCCATGCCATCATGCAGGTGAACTATCACGTCCGCATCCGTACCGTCTCCGAGAACGACGTGGAGGCGATGATCGTGTCCGGCGCCGTTCCAGGAGAAGAACGGCACTGGGTTCCGCTGGGCGAAGTGAGCGAGATGGCGCTGACAGGACTCGCACGAAAGGTGCTCACCCGCCTGCATCTGCTGAGCGCCGCGCCGCTGGAGTTCATGACTCCGCAAGCGGACAATGAGCTTTGAAAGTGCATTCGCAGCCAGATGATTTGCGCGTTATCTCGCATCCTTGCAACCTCATCACGCATCAATCTAAGAAAAGTTATTTGCGTGGCGCACTTGATAACGCAATCGTATTCATCCCACCAACTCAAAGGAGAAACAATGGCAAGCAAGGCAAGCGCAATCTGGACAGGCTCACTCAAGGAAGGCAAAGGCACCATCTCGACAGCGACCGGCGTGTTGAGCAGCGCCAACTACTCATTCGCCACGCGCTTTGAAGGCGCGGAAAGCGGCACCACTCCCGAAGAGCTGATTGCGGCGGCACACGCCAGTTGCTTCTCGATGGCTCTGGGCGCGCAGTTGGGAGGCGCGGGACTCACGCCGGAGAAGATCGAAACCCATGCGGCGGTTACGCTGGGCAAGGTAGAAGGCGGTTTCGCAATTACGCGCATCGCGCTTACCACCACAGCCAAAGTTCCTGGCGCAACGACCGAGGTATTCAACAAAGCCGCCGCAGACGCCAAGGCCGGCTGCCCCATCTCCAAGCTCTTCGCCAACAACACGGAAATTACGCTCGACGCCAAACTCGTGTAACGGCAAACCCGAAGAGGCGCAGCTTCCGAGGATCGGCCTCCCCTCCCTCATCGTCCTTCCTTTAATTTGAAGGGCAATGAGGGTGGGAGAGCGATAATCGAGCGCCGAATTTTTCCGCCGTTATTCCGGCTGAACCCCGAAGGATTCATTGGTCGCGAAGTTATTGAGCGAGACTCCGTCGTTGCCGCCGGTGAGCGTTACGGTGAGGGTGGTTTGGATTGTGGCGAGGGGTGTGACCGTAACCGAGTCGGTCTGCTTCAAGGAGCATACATCGTTGCAGGTGTCGTAGACCTTGAGGGTGACCGTTTCGGCGGGTAGGCCATTCGACGTGCTCACCTGCGTCACGCTCACGCTACCAATGATTCCCAAAACCTTCGCTGTTCCGAGATCAAGCGTGAGATCGGCTGACAACGGAGCCGGTTCGGCCTGGGGTGGGAATGGCACCACGTTGTAGCCGATGATGGAGACCTCGGATTTCCCCGCTGCGGCGCTCCAGGGCGCGGAGAAGTTCAGACCCTGAAATGGAGCCGTCGCGATGGGAAGCACGGCTGGAGTGACGATGATCTCGGCAGGTGTTATCGTGTTCGAGACCGGGGCGGAGTACGTGAAATCGCGATAGAGGGCGCTGTCGAACATACAGCCGCCGGCTCCGAGCGCAATGTAACTTGCCAGGGTTCCCTTGACGCAAGCGGGAGCGGACTCCTGAGCAAATGTTGGAGTGGAAACAAACAGCGCAAAAGTTGCTGCGAGAATGATCTTCGTCTTCATCATTGATGTACCTCCGGGGGTGAGATAGACAGCAGGTCAAAACTAATCTCCGCTTTGAAGAACTGTCAACGCTTATTTCGCAATTTTGATTAAAAGATGGTGACTGGCGCTTGATCGGAAGGCGGCCAACTCTCCACGCAATCGGCGCGCTGGATTTGACACCGGGAGCCGCATTTGCGAGACTCATAACTGCTGCTTATTCAGCGCAGCGCGCTGGATTTGTGATAGTGCCGAAGTGGCGGAATTGGCAGACGCGCGTGGTTCAGGTCCACGTACTCGCAAGGGTGTGGGGGTTCGAGTCCCTTCTTCGGCACCAATCGTTTAGAATCAATCACTTACATAAAGCTTGTTACTATTTGTTACTACTTTTGGCTTTCACTGGAAACCGCTGGAAACGGCTGGAATCCACTGGAAGTGATTCATTCCAAGTCACTTAGCTTCCGTCTAACTAATGAAAGGTGAAAGACTTGGCAAATCGATCAGTTGTTCTCTATCTCCGCACAAAAATCAAGAAAAAGTGGGCCTACCGCGAGGTCTCCGAGGAGGTCTCGAGGTTGTCCTCAGGGGAGTATTACGTCAGTTGGTACGACGGATCCAAGAAGCAGATGGATTCTGTCGGAGCCGATCCAGAGATTGCAATTGCGCAAGTCCAAAAGAAACGCCTGGAACTTGCCTACATCGCATCGGGCGGTGAGACTAAACAACCTGACAAGAAGAAAGAACTGGAAGCGGTCTATCTCGCAGCCGGCGGCGAAATCAAAACGAGCAATTCACCTCCGACTGACAACGGTCCTAGCAAGAAGGTCTCTCTTGCCGTCAAGGAATATCTCGAAGACTGTGATGATCGTGAGGGCAAGTCAGGCTATGGCTGGCCACTCGGACACCTGAGACCTATGAGTACCGCATCGGCTTTCTGATTGAGTTCGACAGTCAGCAAACCTCGATGAGGTTGATGTAGAATTCATCAGATGGTTCCGCCGTTTCCTCCGCAAACACAAGAAGTATCTGGGCGACCGAACCTGCTACAACATTATGCAGAGCGTGAGCACTTTCCTTCTTCGCAACGGCAACGATGCCGCCAAAACGATCCTGAAGGAAATGTCATTCTCGCCGACCGTTGTCATTCCCTATTCAGAAGAAGAAATGCGGTTGTTCTTCGGCGCCTGTAGCGAAGAGGAAGAACTGCTTTTCAAATATTCCCTCCAGTCTGATGTAAAGAATCTGAAACATTTTTTAGTCGAAGCACGGCCCGCGCTCTCCGGCGAATCACGTGAACATACTGGTGGCAGTGGTTTGCTGTCCGACATGACTATGGCTCTGATCTCATAGCGGTCGCAGGGATTTATGGATTCGATCATGCCCTACTGCCGCTCCACAATAGCGAATTTAAGATCAGGGCAAGTCGACAGCAACCGCAAATTGGAGCGTCACAGACTGTCAACAGCACAAGGCGGGTTTCCAGCTCCTTTTTGGTCCCATCTTGCGGTTCAGCGTGGTTGGTCACCAAGTTGGAGAGAATCCCGCGCAATAGCATTTTCGCCGCATTGCCGATACTTCCGCCCAGAGCAGGTCTATTGCACAGCATGAAGACGAAAGATGGGCACACTAGTCAGAATCTGCTGCCTATTAAGAACTAGGATCTGCGTCATAATCAGATTCTCGATCAATTCTGGTAATATTCAGGATTAGTGATCCATTACGAGGCTATAGATTGATTTCTCGAAGAGCAAGTCTGGGTTTACTTGTCATTCTTACAGTGGCGCTTGTTCTGGTGTGCTGTCTGCTGCCAAGGATTCCGCAGCCGCAGACTTATCACAACTTCGCTGATCATCGCGCGTTTCTCGGCATCCCGAATTTTGGCGATGTTGCATCCAATCTTCCATTCCTAATGATTGGAGTTTGCGGGCTGGTGTTCCTGTGGCGATTCAACTCCAATACGTTGACCTTGCAGTTCATTGATCGGCGCGAGCAATGGCCCTATCTGCTTATCTTTACCGGATTGCTGCTGACGGCCTTCGGCTCCTCTTACTATCACCTAGCTCCAAACAATGCGCGGCTGGTGTGGGATCGCCTGCCGATGACGATCACTTTTATGTCGATGGTGGCAGCGGTAATCATGGAGCGCATCAGTCTTCGACTCGGTCTCCGGCTGCTGCCTATTCTTCTGTTCGTCGGCATGGGAAGCGTGTTGCAGTGGTATTGGAGCGAGATGCGCGGCGCGGGAGATTTGCGATTCTACGCCGCAGTGCAAGCCTATTCGGCTCTGGTAATCCTGCTAGCACTACTCTTTCCACCCCGTTACTCGCGAAGCTATTATCTCGGGCTTGTCGTTGGTTTCTACGCTCTCGCAAAAGTCCTGGAGTTTTTCGATAAGCCGATCTTTGCGGCGCTGCGCGTTGTGAGTGGCCATACACTCAAACATCTCGCAGCAGCCGCAGCAGGTTACTGTATCTTGCGCATGGTGCAGAAGCGGCAGCCTGTACCGGAGTTATCGTCGATTCCTTATACTGGCTGAGAATCCGCGCTAACCTTATCGGTATCGCCATGCTCAACGCCTTCACTCCCTGATCTTCGTTATATGCACGTTAAATCCTGTCTTGGGGAGCAAGGCCATCAACTCGAAGACGCGAAATCCGTCGCCTGTAATTTCGGTGCGGCGATAAACCGCCGGCTCGGTTTCAACAATTTCGCGTCCGCCGGTCAAGACGCTCATGTAGAGTTCCGCTTCGTGAATATCCGCCGCCGCGCCATAGCTTGCTGACGTCATCGCCTCCGCAACATAACTGCGCATCAGCTTCGGCCAATACTTCGCGAGCAGCTCCGTGCTGGCAAATACATCGGCCCATAAAACACGGCCATTTACAGCTACGACCACGCCAACGGCGCTTTTAGCGCGCAACTCACGCAAGATAGTCTGCTCGCTCTCAGCGCCCCCATATGCGGACACGATTTTTGCGACCGGCGCGCTCTCGAAGACCTTGGCGTAAGAGCTTGTCCCCGCAACGGACGCTGCTTCAAGGCTATTGAGATTGTGAGCCATCTTTGCGTTTGAAGCGCGCACATTTGCCCACACCTGATTTTGATCGCGTTTAGCCATTGCCGGCGTACGCACACTAGGCTGTGCCATCTGCGCTCCCATCGAGCCAAATTTAGAACTCGACGCCACCCAGCGCCCCGGCTCCACGCAAAAAACTCCGAGATCGATCGGTCCTGTATTCGGCGGGACGATGCGGTCGGAACCAATAACTCGATCCTGTTTTCCGCCGGTGACGATCTCACCCGCAAGCAAAAGCAGCGGGCGGCTGGAGTTGTTATAGAGCACGAGGCTATTCACTTGTGCGCCTTGCTGCCGCGGTGGTATCGTCTGGCCCGGCCGTATCATGCCTCGCTCGTCTCCGGCTTCCGTCACCGTGACCTGTCCGGAGCGAACGCCCTCGTCGAGTGTCATCAGTTGCGAAGTATCGTATGAGTAGCCGGAAACAACAGGGAAGATCGCCAAATTGCCGTGAGCGATTGCCGGCAACACCTTGAATCCGCCCTGATCGCTAGGATTGCCAGCCGATACCGGTACTGTTATCATCAAACCGCAAAATGCGGCCAGGATCATCTTCACGCCATAGCGCAGACCTTGACTCCAAAAGCTCAACCCATTTTTCATTGCATTCTCCTTTTGCCGTCCATTTCCTTCCCTTACAGAAGAAGAACGCTGGTCCTTAGGTTTCTTGCAGGGAATTTGCTACCATCGGTAGCAATGCTCCCTTGCCCGCCAAATCCGGCCACTTCAGTCCCGGTTGAAGATCGTGGTCTGGGCAGTGCTGTCTCGGACGCCATCGCGCAACGCTACAGCGAATCCGGCGCGGAAAGCTATGGCATTACGCCTCAAGATTTCCAGCAGATAGTGACCGCAGTGGTGATTCGCTATGCAGCGGATGCAAGCGTAGCAGAACAATTGGAATTGGTTGCGACACTTCGTATCGGTGAACTGATTCTGGCGCGCGCCTGCACGGAAGGAAACGAGCACGCATGGAATGTATTTCTTGTCCGTTTTCGCGCATCGCTTTATGAAATGGCCTATCGCATCGCAAAGGATGAGGCGACCGGCCGCGAGTTGGCTGACGGACTCTATGCCGAGCTCTACGGAATTCCCAACCGCGAAGGCCGCCGCGTTTCCAAGCTCAACTATTACATGGGACGCGGTTCTCTCGAAGGCTGGCTCCGCACCGTGCTTACGCAGCAGCATATCAATCGTTGCCGCTCACACGCCAAGGACGTGAGCCTCGATGAGCAGGATGAGGCTGGTGTGAGCTTCGCGGCTAGCTTTCCGGCAGAAACAGCGGAGACGGATGACCGCGTATCGATTGCTATTGCACAAACACTCGCCGACGTTACTAGCGAGGAACGCTTTCTGCTCGTATCCTATTATCTTGATCAGCGCACTCTGGCCAATATTGGACACCAGATAGGCATGCATGAATCTACGGTCAGCAGAAAAATGGAGAAGCTGACGAAGGAGTTGCGAAGGCGAAGTCGAAAACGGCTGCAAGACGCTGGGTTCAACTCTCGGCGCTGCGATGAACTTTTGCAGGAGCTTGATGTTCGCGACCTCAATGTACATGTCACGGAAAATCTCCGGCAAGAAAGACCTGTTGAAACGTTCTAAGTTAGGCAACGAAGTAAAGGGAATGGATCATTGAAGTGAATTGTTCAGAGTTCAATCCGCTGCGACAGGAACTGGCGCGAGGCCGGCAAGACGAGCCTCACCCCGATTCCGATGTGCTTACGGCTTTTTCTGAAGGCGCGCTGCTGCAAGGCGAGCGTCAGCAGGTATTGGCGCATCTCTCAGCCTGTGCCGATTGCCGCGAGGTGCTCAGTTTAGCCACTACTGCAGCAATCGATTCGGCGGACGATCTTAAATCATTTATCTTGACTCGCAAATCGCTTCCGCCGCGTCGCGCCTGGCTTCCATGGGCAAGCATTACTGCTAGCCTCCTGGTCGTTTGTACAGCAGTATTGGTCTATCAACAGAAGATGGCAACTCCAAAGAGCGCAACTGTGGCAACTAAGGAGGCAGTGCAACTTCCTTCGCCGACGATTCAACAACCTCCACTGTTGCCCCAACTGAAAGGGCCAGAATCACACAGCAAGATGACAAATAGTCAAAGATCAAGCCAGTTGCAAGTTCCATTGCCTTCCCAGAATATGGCAGTTGCAAATGTGATTTCGGAAAGACCGATTGAAGCGGCAAAGAAATCTGATCTCGGTCAACAAAGCTCGTACCAATCCAGCACACCCGCTGGAGAAATTGCAACACTCGCTGCAACCGCACAGAAAACGGCGCCAACCAAGTCTTTCTCTGCGTTTGTTAATGATTCGCCAGCAAGAGCGCTTTCGAACGCATCGATAGCTTCGGCCGCGCGTTCGCACTGGCGCATTAACAGCCTCGGTCAACCGGAGCGCTCCTTTGGTGATGGAGTTTGGCAAGCGATTCTTCCGCATGAACAATCAAGAATGAGGGTCGTATCGGTTTTTGATAACGAAGTCTGGATTGGCGGCGACAGCTCGCGCCTCTATCACTCCACTGACAACGGGGCCACCTGGAATCTGATTACTCTGCCCGACAACGATGGCCGAGAGCATTCCATCGCGCACATTCATTTTCAAACCGCCCAATCCGGCACAGTTGAATCCGATGATGGGACCGTTTGGATCACTTCGGATGGTGGCAGAACGTGGGAGTGAACTATGGAATCGTCTTATCTCTCTCCGCTTTTAACTTCATATTCAATATGGAATGGCTTCAATGGCTGATCCATCGCCAGATGATCCTGCGTAATCACTGCATTTAGTTGCTCAAGTCGCTCGGAAGGCAGCGGATGAGAACGGAAATAGCCTGTCAATCCGTCGATTGCAACCTGACTTAGCTCGCCGGTCGGCGTCTCTGCGTGGATCACATATTCGCGATCCAGCTTTGCAAAATTGTCCATCATTTTTACAGCGCCCTGTGGCGAATAGCCCGCGGCGGCCGCGATGCGCAGTCCCTCGCGATCCGCCTCGAACTCCTGGTCTTTGCTATAACCGGCTTGCCATAGAGACATGGGAATCTCGGCCACAGCCGCCACAATGTCGAGGTTCAGGCTCTTCAGCTTCGCTTCAATCTGCACACGCTCGACCGCGTGATAATGATCTATGTGTTCCAACTCATGTCCGAGGATGAATGCGAGTTCGTCCTCGCTTGTCATCTGATCCAGAATACCCTGGCCAACGAAGACGTGACCGCCCGGCAACGCAAATGCATTAATCAGATCGGAGTCGCCGATCAGATGAAAGCGATAGTTGAGCTTGCGCTTTGCGTGTGCTGCAACGCGTCCGCCTACCTCGTTGATGTATTGCGCGGTCGCCCGCGACTCTGCACTCTGCTCGGACTGCGCGGAGAGGTACTGTTGCGCAAGTTCGTCGCCGATCTGTCTCTCTTGCTCGTCGGAGATGCGTGTGAATTGCATCGGCGCACGCGTCATGTCGCGCTCCCAATCTGCAGCCATGTTCACGACCGCATTGGCATTCACTGCGTCCTGGCGCTTTCTGTGCTGCGCGAAATAGAGAGCACCCACGGCAACAAGCAATACAATAACGAGTGCAAGAATATGCTTCATAACAGCCGCCTGACAATCTCGCGATATTTGCTATAAAGCCAGGAAACCAATGTTAAAGCCCCTCCCAGCGCAATGAAAGTGATATAGCGGTCTGTATCACTTAGGCGCCATGCATCGAGACAGACAATTTTGCCGACACAGAGTAAAAGCAAAAGAAGACCGGTGATGCGATAGCTGCGCTCACTTACCAAAAGTCCTAATATAATCACTACGACTCCTTCGATTCCCCATGAGAGTGTCACCATTCCAGGATTCAACTTGACAGCGATCATGAGAGTGATCAACAGGACAGGCGCAAAAAAGAACCATTGTTCCGGACGCTTCAGTGCCAGAATTCTACTGAGACGCGATTCGATTGGATAATCTGCGTAGCGTTTTCGTAATCGGAATGTGACCGGCAAAGTAGTAAGTAGAAGCGCGGATGTGATCAACAAGACAGCGAAGTTTCCTCGCCATCCATCGGCAGAGAAGTAGCTTCCACCATAGATATTATGCGCGATTCCCCGTCCGGCGATTCCCAAAGTGAGAAGAACTGCTTGTTGCAGGAAGACCTCTTTATCGAGCAACCATGTTGTAATCACCAGCACAAGCGCAAGAGCGGCCCATGTAACGACAATCCACTCGACGGGAGTATCGAAGTAGAGAACTGCCGCGATGCACACGGTTCCGAAATAAGCAATGAGATCGCACGGCGACCAGCGCCCAATTTCTGAGGTTATCTTTTCCGATTGCAAACGTGCCCATACAAAAAAGAAGATCAGCGCAATCGGAACAACTGTGAAAATGCGCGGACTGATTGATTCGCCTGGTAGGGTCGATGCCGTCAGATTCACGAAAAAGATGCGCGCAAACGCCGCTGCCAGTGCCGTGTATCCCTGCAATCGAATCTGCTTTTGCTGCCGCCATGTGCCTAACTCGAAGAGCACGAGTCCAAATACCGCAAGGCCCACAGCCACACTAATCGGTTGCAACTCGCTCCACAACAGCCAGGCAGTTAGGCCGGAAGCAACCCAGGTGTACGCATGACGCGCATTCAATGTCTCTGGCATTCGCACCCAGCGCGCCAATGCGTAGAGGACTGCAATCAGAATCAAAACGGTAATGAGCCGCATATCAATGTCTCGCCATTGATCTCGCGTGTACAGGTTGAGATTGACAGCGCGCAGCACGGCGAGCAAGGCAAGCACGTGCGCCTGGTAAGGAAACTCCTCGACCTCGAAGATGCGGTCAACAATGGCAAGCGCAAGCGCAAAGACCGCCCAGATTGCAGTAAGCCAGAGTTGCGGTGTTTCATTCCAAGCCAGCGAAGCAATCAATGCTGTTGCAGCCCATGTGTGCATCCACGCTGCCTGACGCCGGTATGGAGCATCCCGCAAGGTACAAAAGCGCGAGATGGCATAGAAGGTCGCCGCACAGCCAAGGAACGGAAGATAGCGTTCCAACGGACTTTGCGCATACAGGTTCACCGTGAGAAGTTGGACGCCAACAGCAACAGAGAGAAGGTGACCCTGATACGCAAAGTCTTTGAGATTGAATCGCCGCGCAATCAAATATAGTGCAACGGAGAGCGCCACCCATGCGAGCGCTACCCACACCGGCGGAACTTCACACCATGCAAGCAGTGCCAGCAGTGATGATCCAGCCCATAACTTCAACATACGGAGATGGACGCGAAGATCATTGAATCCTGAAAGCGCCCATGCTGCTCCATAGAGGATCAGCGAAAAAATCGGAATCGTGACGAGGCGAGTCACAATGTGATGCGGATACACATCGGAAAGATGGCCGTTGACCATGACCGCGGTGAACCATACCGGGACCAGCAGCAAAGCCCCTTGCGTCAGCAGGTGATTGTCATCCAGATATTTCTTTCCAATGATTGCACCCAGCATCAACACAGCCCAGGCTACCGCTGTCCAGTCTCCAGTAATTGCGGCCCACAGACCGAGAAAAGCTGTGATGCAACCGATATAGTTGTGGAAAGTTATAATTGTTCCATCGAACGCCCCGAATAAAGAAAACCATTTACGGCGAATAAATAGTGCGTTCAAATAAAACAATGTGCTGCAAGTGAGTAACAGAATACCGTCTTGAATGCGTGGCGCATTCGAGCTATGGCGCAAGATGAATATATCCGACGCTTCATAGACGACCAACAATCCGGTAATAAGTCCCGCAAGCAAACCGAGCCTGCGAAAGATAACCTCATTTTGATTGATTCCGGCAATCAAAAGTACTTCGGCGGCAATCATCCAGAACAGCGCAATGTTGTTGCCGCTGAACTTGAAGGGAAACGCAGCGAAGAAAAGCAGAGTGCCGATGACGGTCAGCAAAATGAAAGCCGGACGGCGGCGGCGAGTTACAGGCAATTGTCCAAAGAGGAACTCCATCGCGCCTAATCCAAGTAGTGCAAAGAATGCATACTCGGGATGTGTGGATTGGAACTTCATCACTCCGAGCAGCAGCATGGTGTTTAGCAATGCTGCAACCGTCGAAATCTTTTCATCTCGCGGGACGTGAATCTTACGCGCGACATAAGAGATGCGGAAGATTGTCCAGTAGAAGATCAAGATGATAGCACTCGGCCAGAATTGCGGAAACGAAAGACCGTTAACACCATCAGGAAACAGACGGTAGAGCCAGTAGAAATGATTCGCATAACTGGCCAGAATGCCGAAGACTTCAAGCTCATACCACCCCATGCGTAAAGTAATCGCGACGATGCCTGCCGCAAGAATTACTCCCGCCGCGAGCGCATAGACGCTGTCTTGACTCAATGCGATGGTGGAAAATGCCAGCAGAAAAGCGAGACCTGTGACCAACTGCGACTTATAGCGCAAGGTGTGAGCGACCATAGCAATCGCCACCACCAGCATGAATATGCAGTTGAGCGTATTGGAAGTCATGATCATCATCGCTGGGACGTGGTACATGGCATAGGTCGTAAAGAAGAGCAGCGCCCAGCCTCCGCCGATTCCAGTGCGCCCAATCAGGCGATAGCGTTCCTTACCCTCAAGCCAGATTCCACCGCAAAGCATTGCAGCGGCAGCGACGTAGATCATGGCGACTCTTGCGCCCGGTCCCATCGAGATCAGCGCAACCCTACCCAGCAGCGCGAATCCCAGAACCAGCAGAATAATGCCGATCTTGGCGAAGAGATTCATACCCAGTAGCTCTTCGAATGGCAGCGTGGAACGCAATCGCTCGGCAAAACTTTTGCGTGGCGGCTCTTCAGGCATCGAAAAGCTGGGAAGCACAGTTCGCACAGTGGCGTGACAGGGATGCTCTGTTTCGCGAGACCGCGTTGACTGCTCGGCCTGAGACTTCGCAGAGACTTGATCCAGCCGCATTTCCGTTGGCTTGTTCGGCATGGGGGGAGGATCTGGCTTCGCTTGCTTCAGATAAACGTACGGCACGGGAGCAATCACGGTCTGCGCTTCACAAGGCTCCTGCGTTGCAACGTCACTAAATGCGGCGATGGGTTCCGGAGCGACCGGCTCACTTTCCACGACAGCCGCCAGTGCAGTTTCCACGGGTCGTTCAGGCTCATGTAAATGTACGGCAGGCGCAATAGGCGGAGAGACGGGACTTTGACTGTCACGCTGCTCGGAAAGCTGTGCCAACTCATGGCGAAGATCGGAAACCTGCCGTTGAAGACCGCTCAACTGTTTTTCATGATCGGAAAACTTGTCGCGGTTTTCCCATGAACTTTCATCCAGAAGCCTGCGGAGCGTTCCGGTCCGGACCAGCGCGATTATGGCGATCGTAGGAATACCAACCAGTACTCCAACGGCCAGCAGGGCAAGGAAACCCATCTTTCAATCCCTCTCATCAACAAAATAGCGAGTCACTATTGAAAGAACGGACTCTCCTGCGACTCTTGCAACAAATTCCGCAAGAATATTCTGAAGCGCCGTTCTAACAGAAAGCGAGGTCAGGCCTGTTTGTCAATGCCACGGCAGTATAACCAATTGGAGCCGCATCACGCTATAATCGGAAACACTCAACCAAACACTCTATGAGCGAGATTAATTTGCATATGAGTCCTGAACTTTTATCCGCAGCGCCTGCACCCACTCGCAGCGAACGTGGCTTTTGGGCATTGATCGTTACCCAGTTTCAAGGCGCATACAGTGACAACATCTTGCGGAACCTGCTGCTGGCGATGATTGTTGGCATGGGCCTCGCGGGCAGTGAGCGCTCCAGCTTTGTCTCCCTGGTTACATTTCTTTTCTCCATGCCCTTTGTGCTTTTTAGTATGACGGGCGGCTGGCTTGCGGATCGCTTCAGCAAACAGCGGGTTACGCTTTGGACTAAAGGGATGGAAATCGTAGCCATGACTGTGGCAACCGCGGGATTGGCTGCTCACTCGCGGACAATTTGTCTTGTCGCTCTGGGGTTGGTCGCTACCCAGGCAGCACTCTTTGGACCATCGAAGTACGGTTTGCTGCCAGAGTTGCTGCCCGCCAAACGCTTGTCCTGGGGCAACGGCGTTATTGAACTGGGAACCTTTCTCGCGATTATTGTTGGAACGATAACTGGCGCTGCCTTGGCGGAGCACTTTCACGGGCGCGAGGTCTATGCCGGCTACTTCCTACTAACTCTCGCCGTGATAGGTTTCTTCACGAGTCTCGGTATTGATCGAGTTCCTGCCGCAGCACCGAACAAGAAATACAACGTGAACTTTCTTGGCGACCTTTGGCTGCAGATAGGATTGATGCGCCGCGATAAGGCGCTCTTTCTCGCTGTTGTCGGCAACACTTATTTCTGGTTTCTTGGCTCGCTGCTATTTTCAACAATCGTCGTCTATGGGCCGGATGTGTTGCATGTCGGGCAGACAAAGACCGGTTACCTGAATGCGGCGCTCGCAATCGGGATCGGCATCGGCAGCATGGTTGCCGGAATGGTGAGCGGCAGCAAGATCGAGTACGGACTTATTCCGCTCGGATCGATTGGAATGACAGTTACCGGACTGGCACTGGGCGGAATGCATTTTGGTTTGGTTGGCTCAGGTGTGCTGCTCGGAGTGCTTGGCTTCTGGGCTGGATTCTATGCAGTGCCTGTCAATGCGCTGATTCAGCATCGACCGGCAGAGAAGGACAAAGGCGGCATTATTGCCGCTGCGAATCTGCTGTCCTTTGTCGGAATCGCGCTTTCGTCGGGCGTTTATTACGTATTTACCGCGTTTATTCATCTCAATCCTCGCGGCGTTATTGTCGCCGCGTCCTTCATTACCGCCATCGGCACGGTGTATGTTCTGATGCTGCTGCCAGAGTGGTTCGGGCGTCTTATTCTGTTCTTCCTGACTCATACCTTGTATCGCGTAAAGGTTCTGGGGCGCGATAACTTTCCTGATAAAACCGGCGCGCTGCTCGTCTGCAATCATATGTCGTTTGTGGACGTAATGTTGCTGATAGCTTCAACAGACAGACCCATTCGATTCCTGATGTACAAGGGAATCTATGACAATAAGTTGATCAAGCCTTTCGCCAAAGCAATGAAGGCGATTCCCATTTCGAGTGAACAGCGTCCTCGCGAAATGATTCACTCTTTGCGCACGGCCAGCGACGCATTGCGCGACGACGAAATTGTCTGTATCTTTGCCGAGGGACAAATCACGCGGACCGGGCAACTGCTTCCCTTCCGTCGCGGTCTGGAGCGGATCATGAAAAGCGTCGATGTGCCAATCATTCCCGTGAATCTTGACGGCGTATGGGGCAGCATCTTCAGCTTTGCGCGCGGACGCTTTTTATGGAAGATTCCGCGTCACATTCCTTATCCAGTAACAGTAAGTTTCGGCCAGCCGATGCCGTCATCATCCACTGCAATCGCAGTTAGGCGCGCCGTGCAGGAGTTGCAGGCAGAAGCCTTCCAGCAGCGCAAGCGGCGCATGAAGACTCTCGATCGCGCCTTCGTTCATACCGCGCGACGTTTCCCTTTGCGATTCATGATGGCCGACGGCAAAACGCCTAAAGTCACCTTCGGTTCGGCGCTTACTAAGACAATATTCGTCGCACGAAGACTGCGCGCTCAAATCGGCGAGCGGCAGATGATTGGCCTCTTGCTGCCTCCTTCAGTTGGTGGAGCACTTACTAACTATGCACTGATGATGCTTGGAAGAATTCCAGTAAATCTGAACTATACCGCGTCCAGCGAAGTCATTGCCTCCTGCGCCAGCCAATGCGATGTTGATGTGGTAATCACGTCAAGAGCTTTTGTCGAGCGTTTTCCCAAATTGGAGATTCCGGATCGAATTCTTTTTCTTGAAGACGTATTGCAGGCGCCAAGCATCAGCGAAAAGTTATACTCACTCGCACTCGCGTGGCTCTGTCCTCAATGGCTGATGTACAAGGCGATTGACGCAAGACGCAACTCATCGAAGAGTTCCGTGGACGATCTTGCGACCGTCATTTTTTCCAGCGGCAGCACCGGCGATCCCAAGGGCGTGATGCTCACGCATTTCAACATCGCGTCGAATATCCAGCAGGTCTCACAGGTCTTCATGCTCGGCGGTAGAGATAAGATACTCGGCATTCTGCCGTTCTTTCACTCGTTTGGATTCATGGCCGCCTTGTGGATGCCCGCTGTGAACGGCATTGGTGTCGTCTATCATCCCAATCCACTGGATGCGAAAGTCATCGGCGAGCTTGTCGGTAAATACAAGGTCACCTTCCTGATCGCGACGCCAACCTTTCTGCAAGCCTACATGAAGCGTTGTTCGCCGGAGAGCTTCGGCAGCCTGCAATTTGTTCTTGTCGGCGCGGAAAAGCTGCCGGAGCGTGTCGCGCTGGCCTTTGAAGACATCTTCGGTATTCGTCCGTTGGAAGGTTATGGCTGCACCGAGTGCTCGCCGGTAGTCACTGTCAATGGCCGCGACTTCCGCGCGCCGGGATTCAGGCAGGTGGGTGCGAGGCGTGGTAGGATCGGCCATCCTCTACCCGGTGTTTCCGTTCGCGTCGTCGATCTCGACACCGGCGAATCGGTTGCCCCCGGCACGCCGGGAATGCTGCTCGTCAAGGGGCCGAATGTGATGAAGGGCTATCTCGGCAAGCCGGAAAAGACCGCCGAAGTCCTCCGCGACGGATGGTATACGACCGGCGACGTTGCGATGATGGAGGAAGACGGCTTCCTGACTATCACCGACCGCCTCTCTCGCTTCAGCAAGATTGGCGGCGAGATGGTGCCGCACATAAAAATCGAGGAAAAGCTGCACGAACTGGCCGGAGTTACCGAGCAGGTCTTCGCTGTAACCGCGCTGCCCGACGAGAAAAAGGGCGAGCGCATTGTGGTCGTCTACACGCTTTCGACGGAGAAACTTGCTCCGGTACTGGAGAAGCTGGCGCAGTGCGATCTGCCGGCATTGTGGAAGCCGCGGCCGAATTTCTTCTTCCATATCGATGCGCTGCCGGTATTGGGTACAGGCAAAATTGATCTGCGTGGCGTAAAGGCTCTCGCAGCCGGATTGGCATAACGCGTTGGAAATCCCGCGCCGTTCACATTTGGCGCAATGTACACAGCGTTAAGCGTCTGCTCTTTTCTTTCACTTTTTCTATTTCACGGGTATTGTTCACCGGATGGATAGAATAGGACAGAGCGGTTCCTCATGCCGCTCCTGGCCGGGTTGACAGTCGAACAGCATCGGAAAAAGTTATGGCTCGCCTGTGGTCCTTGGCAGAACACCCCCCTCCACGACAGCGACAGCCGCCGGAGCAGCAGCGTGATTTGAGAATTCATCGCATACCAATGCCCTCTTCTAGCGATACTCGAGCGATCTTGCGTACTCAGGCACACGAGCGTTGTTTGACAATTGGTATGGCGATCAAACTTGTCGTTCTCGCCTTGTTACTATTTGTTACTACTTTTGCTATAATTTGGCATGGTCAGCGACTGGAAGCCGCTGGCAACAGTTGGAATGAAAAGCAAATGTAACCATCAGCCATTCAACGGTTTATGCGTCTAAGCGATTCGAATTCAAAGGGTTCAAAAATGCCGGGGGTTCGAGTCCCTTCTTCGGCACCAAATTTTCATGAATTAATTTCTTAGTAATGTATTCGAGCGTGTTTCAAAAACCAGCATTGTGTCAGGGCACTCTTGGTAGGTCGGGGCTTCAGCCCTGACTGCCGCAAATCAGATCAAAAACAATGGGCTTTAGCCCGTGAGGAATCACATTCTATGTCCTCCAGATATTTTTGAAACACGCGATAGTATTTGCCGACTTCGACTGAAAGTAGCTGGGTTTACAGGAAGTAATCCATTTCAAGACACTTGGCTCTGCACGGAGAGTTGAGAATGGCTTTTGATTCATCGCGCGCGGCTGAATACGAAACAGTTATTGGATGCGATGAAGTCGGCAGAGGTAGTCTGTGCGGTCCGGTAGTGGTTTCCGCAGTTTGGTTTCAACCATCAGCGATTCCACCATGTCTTCTTAAAGAGTTGGATGATAGTAAGCATTTGACACAACGTGTACGCACGCGACTCGCAGCCGAAATTCGCCGAGTTGCTCGCGTTGCCGTCGCCTCATCTTCTTCCGTACAAATAGACAGAAGGGGCATTCGAACCATGACGCTCGATGCCATGCTTAGAGCCGTCATTCACTTGAATATCGAGGCCCCCGTCCGGATCGATGGCCTTGACGTTCCGTCGGGAATTCCGTGGCCGTGTAAGGCGATTGTACGTGGAGACTCTAAAGTTCCACAGATTGCCGCAGCCTCAATCGTTGCAAAAGTAACGCGAGATGAAATGATGGCTCGACTTGCAATTCGTTATCCTGGCTACGGGTGGGAAAGAAATGTTGGTTACGGAACCGCCGAGCATTTAGCAGCGATCGAAAAACTTGGGTCGACCGTGCATCACAGAATGTCTTTTGCTCCAATGTCTCAGCGAAGTCTCTGTTTCGTCGACGTTCATCCGAGCGGGGAATCATAAGTACAAACTATCCATGCGTTTTTGCAAAGAAAAGCCCGGTGCGCTCCTCTTCAAGCAGACCGGGCTTTTTCTCTGCTCATTTATTGCGCAGCCTGCGGAGTCATCTCTGGCGCGGCGCTGGGTTTGGCTGGCGTAAGTCCGGGCACGACAGGCGCGGCCTTCACATCGCCGCTGGCCGCCTCCAGCAGGTTGATGCCATAATGTTCAAGTGTCGTAGCTAGAATCTGATAGAAGCCTGCGCGATCCTTGGCGTATGCGGCCTGCGCTGCGAGCAGATTGTCCTGCGCCATGGCCAGGTTGCGCTGCTGCTGCAAGACATTCGCCGTAGTGGAAGCGCCTAGCCGCAATTTCTTTATCTCAGCGTCCAGGCTTTGCTGGTTATAGTCTCTGGCCGCAATTGCGGATTGCACAAGCGCGCGGTCGCTGCTTAGCGCAAACTGCGCATTCACTACATTCATGCGGATCTGCGTGTACAACTGTTCCAGACGCAACTCCGACTGGCGATATTCGATAAGCGAGCGGGACTGCTCGGCCTGCGCTGTCCGGTTGCGCAGCGGAATCTGTAGATTGAAGCCGATGCCTTTGTCCGGCACAGAGTTGTTGAAGGCGTTGTTGAGAGCTGTCCCGTAACCCGAAGGTGGAACATACATATACGTCGAGGGATTGGCCTTTGGATTGTTTGAAGGGCATTCTCCCGTAGGATAAAATCCGCAATTGATATTGGGATTGATGCTGCCGCCTAATCCGGAACCCTGAAAATAGCCAAATACATCGAAGGTCGGCAGCAGCGCATTGCGCGCGCCCTTCAGCGTGATCTCGTTGTTCTTCAAAGTCAGCACCGCCTGCTCCAACAGCGGACTCTGCCGGAAGGCCGTTTGCACCAGTTCGTCGACCGACTGCGTCTCCTCTGGAATCGGCTCGATGCTCACGCGGTCGGTGGGAATCACCGCCGCGGCCACCAGTGCCGGATCGTTCAGGTTGCGGGCAATCGCCTGCTTGATGATCTGCTGCTGATAGTTAAGAGTATTCTGTGAGCTGATGAGCGCCTGCTTGTCGCTGGATACGCTGGATTCAGCGTTGACCACATCGAGCGGGGCCAGGGTGCCGATCTCCAATTGCTTTTTGTTGTCGGCCAGCAGCTTGGTGCTCTGCTCCAGGGCGCGCTGCTTGGCCTGCACATCCTCATAGGCCAGGACCAGTCCCCAGTAGATGTTCTCCACCTGATTGACTGTATACAAAATCTGTTGGCGGAAGGCCGAGTCGGTGATACGCCGGTCATTGATCGCCTGATACACAAACCGTTTGTTCACCCAGATGCCGGCGCCTTGCAGAATATGCTGCGTCATCGTCGCCCTGAAAACCGAGCTCAACAACGGGTTATAAGTGGCAGTCTCGTTGGAACTGGCGGAGTAGGTATTGTTGAAGGCGAACTGAAAGGCCGTGCCCGTCACAAAACCCTGATTGTAATTAAAGTTGTAGCTGTTGGTGGTAGAGGTGCCGGTGTTGAAGAAGCTGGTGGGAAGAGCGTGCTGGCGATCAAACTGAATCGCTCCGCCCAGCGTGGGGTCTGTAACCTCCGGCTGCGGGCCTGCGCCATTGGTGGAAAGCACCAGGCCGGAACTGCCCGAAGCCGCTCCGCCGGAACCGCTGGTAGTTCCGCCCGGTCCGCCGCCGACGGCATTCGTCGATGCGGCGCCGCTCTGCGTACCGGTGACGAGACCGGAATTCACGCCGAGCAGCACGGAACCGGCCCTGGCGCGCAATATGTCGGTGTCGGCAATGTCCAGGTTATAGCGGGCAATGGCAATGTCATAGTTGTTTTCGAGAGCCAGCGCCAGCGCGTCGCTCAGGCTAAGATAAATCTTGCCGTCCTTCACCATATCTCTCAGGCGCACGGAGTTCTCAAAGCTGGCCTTGGTGATGGAGGTCGGGCGATACTTATTAATTGGATTCCCCAGCAACCTGCCCGCAGGCCGGGAGAAATCGCGCTGCGACTGCCGCAGGTTGAGCGGCTCGGTCGGCGTGGGTGTGGGTGCCGCAGGCAAATTGGAGGCCGCCTTATCGGGAGCCGTCGCCGACGCCTGCTGCGCAAATCCCGAGGGCAATCCCGCCGTCAGGGTCAGCAGAAAAGCCGCCGCGGCGCGCAACCGACTGCCTGCCTGAGTTGCATTCCTCTTTGTGAACTCCGCCTTCCGCCGCGGCAACACACTCATTCCGAACTGATGCATGATTCCTCTCCACAAATCGTTGAGAATTTTCTTGGCCAATATTCAAGACGCTCGGAGAGCGGCTCTGGACGCAAATACGTGATTTCGCGGGCAACCTCGGACAATACCTCTGGCGTAAAATTCGGCCTAATAAGCCTTACGCGAGCGGACCCTTTTTCGTTCCAAAGAGTCCATATTTTCTTTCATTTCGCCGCGCTTGCAGGCAACATTCCGCGCAATCGAGGTGAAAAGCAAAGTATATCAACTAGGGTCAGGAACATTCTCCGATCTCATTCCCGTCGCAGGGCAATCGCATGAAGATTTTTTGCAGATCATTATTGCCCCAACGCGCACAATAGAGGCATGACCACCAACCAACATACGGGCTTTTTTACTGACAACTGAGAACTGACAACTGACAACTTTTGTACGGCCGGGGACATCCCTGACAGTTTAGACCGGGCACATCGTTGACAGTTTTTCCTTTATCAGGAAGGTTTTTGGTTGTTCATCCGGCGGGGGCATGCCCCCGCCGGATGAAGTGT
>Ga0181520_10001857_pt1 | contig 41474 bp, 38 predicted proteins | sample PEATcosm2014_Bin_29_FD_132451 | JGI IMG/M metagenome (GOLD analysis project Ga0181520, IMG submission 132451) | Peatland microbial communities from MTU Mesocosm Facility, Houghton, MI, USA - PEATcosm2014_Bin02_30_metaG | ecosystem: Environmental > Terrestrial > Soil > Wetlands > Peat | place... | reverse complement strand
TTAAACCAAAGGTTCAACGTTTCTTCCTTATTAGCACCCATAAGGCTCCGGATCCGCCTTCTTTTCTGCCAGCCTCGCCGAAGCGCCCAGCTAAAACATTGGCCTCGATGGCCCTCCGCGCGGCTCTCTTGAGAACGGGGACGCCCGTGGAATGAAGTCCCTTACCATGAATCACGAGGACCTTCTCGAGACCGGCACGCGAGGAAGACTCGAGAAAATCCGCCGTTGCCGATTCGGCCTCGGCTCCCGTCATCCCATGGAGATCGAGCGTGGCCTGCGGTTTGAGGGCCGCCAAGCGACTAGCCTCTCGGCCCCTCTCTTGCGCGCCGGGAGCCTCCTCCGATAGGGCATCCTTGTCGATGGTCGAGCTCTCATGCCCGCTTTGTATCTTCTCCCAATCGTCCAGAATGCGGCCGAAATCCATCCTTTGCCCCTCGAGATGGGAATAGGGGTACCGCCAGAGGCCCTGCCTGCCAGGCCTGCGGGAGTACCGTTGCCGAGTGCTCGCCACGGGAGCCGCGAAGCTCGGATTCCTTCCGCTTGCGAACCCTCGAAGCGATAAACAAACAAGAGCCGGGAAAGGCTACGGGTAAAGCGAGACTGGGCTCAAGCTAGCCCTGCGAAGGTCTCGACCGCGAGGCGAGCGCGCCGGGAAGGAAAGGCATATATTGTCTGTCGATGAGGAGAGTGTGCTTAAGAGCCCAATCCTTGAGGAAGTTATCGAGTTCCCCGAGGGCCCCCTCGTCACCGCAGTCGACGCGCTCGCGATAGGCGGCGACTTCGCGGAGGATGGACTCATGCTCCCTCGAGTGGGCGGCGAGCTCGGGATAGCCCCCCTGGCGCATGAACTCCTCCTCGGTCGCGAAGTGATGACGGGCGAAATCCGCAAGCTCAGCGACGAGTCCCGCGGAGTCGGGGCAGGCCTCGGAACTCCGCATTCTCGCGTCGAGCCTTCCGATGAGGGCGAAGAGCTCGACGTGCTGGGAGTCGATCGCGGATTCCCCGACGGAGTAGGCGGGGCGCCATGAAAAGTCGAAGATGCACTTGACGGCGGCGAGCCTGGCTTCGAGTCTCTCGCGGAGCCTCCACAGGAGTATAGGTCTTTCCGCAATCGCCTCGGAGGGGATTCGACAGACTTCCATCGGCTCGAGGGCGAGGGCCTCGAAGAAACGGCCGCCCTCGACCAGTATTCCTTCCTCACCGAAGACGTCGCCGGGCCCGAGGGTTTCGACCATCCTTTCGCCGGCCGAAACCCTGGCCTGCCCCCGCGCGATGAGGTCGAGGCTAGGCGTCGGACCGTTGCATAGCTTCCCTCCCCTGAGAATACGCTCGAAGCTCGCAGTCGCGGCGACCATGACGAGGGCGGCGGGCGAAAGGTCGGCGAAGGGCGCGTTCCGCCTCAGGTACGCGGCGATCTCCTCCGTTGGGCCCGCGGCGTTTCCGGCCCCGAGTCCCCGAGCCCGGCTTAAAGGAGGGGTAGATTCGCCTGCGGGCTTCGCAGCTATCAGGACCTCCTCGTCCCCGAATCTGGCTATCGATACGTTCGCTCCCGCGCCGGGGGGGATCGAGACGATGCCGTGGCTCAGCAGGATGCGCCCCGACTCGTCTCCCATGAAATCGGTCGCGTCTCCGTGTATCATGCCCCCGCCGGCGTCGATCTTTTTGACGTCCGCTTCCTTCAGGTAGATCGCCTTGGTCCGAGCCGCGAGATCGCGCGAGATGCCCGGCTTTCGCGCGTCCTTCTCGACCATTGCATCGAGGACCGCGAAGGAGGCGATATCCGCGAGGTGGGCGTAGCAGCGGGAGCCCTCCGCTCCGCGGGCGCGGAAGCGGAAGACCGTAGTCTCGACCGGGTGGGGCGACATGGCAGGCATGACTTCGAGCCCGTCCAGGTCGTTCCAGGTGTCCTCCGCGAGGTCGTGGACTTCGAAGTACATCCTGAATTCTCGCGCGCCGATGCCTGCGAGGGCTCTAAGCTTGGCCTCTACCGACTCGCGCACCCATGGCGCCGCGTAATAGCGGAGTCTTCTCTCGGATCGCAACAGAGCCGTGAGCCCGACGAAATGATCGTCGTGGGCGTGCGTATGGAATATCCCGTACAGGTCGTTGATCCTTATGCCCAGCGCATCGAGGCTCGCCTCGATGTTCGGTCCCGCGTCTATTATGAAATACTTGCCGTCGAATTGGACGAGCGAGGCCATGCAGGGCCTGTCGGGGTCCCATCCATCGCCCTCGCCGATATGCACGATCGAGAGATAGCTGGGCGACAGGGCGCGGCGGGGCAATACGTAGGGCAGCTCGAGACCGGAAGAGCCGGGGGAGAGGTCCACCTCGACCGACTGGCCCGAATCGAGGAACTCGTAGCGGTTCAGGCCTTTCCTTCGCACGAAAACTCCGTCGCGCAGCTCTATGGCGTGGCCGTCGAAAACGCGAAGGTCGAGGAGATCCTCGGTCTTCCTGATCGAGCCGAAGGCGAAGCGGAGCTTCATGCGCAGGCACTCGACCGCCCTGTCCGGATCGAGGCCGGCCATGGCGAGCTCCTCGACCGTGGAGAGTCCGTAATTCCCCGAGTAGATATAGCGGCTCTGCGCCTCGACCTGATCGCGCATGCCGATGATCATGGGTCGGACGCCGGTGTTGTTGGGGTGACCGGGGACGATCATGCCCTGGCGATAAAGCATTTGCAGCACGGGGAATTCGCCGAGGTTGCGGAAACCGCCCCCCTGGACCGGAAGCTCGGAGAGGAGAATGGCGTTCGGACCGGTCTCGAAGCGCTCTCCGTCACGCTCCACCTCGCGGATTTGCCCGCCCTTTATGAGGAATTTTACCGCGTTCTCGGGACAGCCGCAGAGTATCGAGAGTCCCGCTCTCGGAATCTCGACGAGGGACATCCCGTTCGCGAGACCGGTCTTCGTCATCGCCCGGTCTTTCTATGCTTTCTTCATCCAGCCTCGGGTATCGTCGACGGTCCCGTACTGAATGCCCTTGAGCTCTCGTCCCAGCGCCGCGGTGAGCTCGCCCGCCTTGTCGCCGAAGAAGGCCTTTCGGCCGAGATGGGTCACGGACTCTACGAAGGTGACGCCCGCGGCGGTACCGGTAAAGAAAACCTCCTTCGCGTCGGCGAGGACTTCCTCGATGGCTATCCTCCGCTCGGAGACCTCGACGCCCTTCGCCCGCGCGAGCTCTATGACGCTCCTGCGGGTGATGCCGGGCAGTATGGTGTCGCCGAGCTCCGGCGTGACGAGCTCGCCCGACTTGAGGTAGAAGAAGGCGTTGCAGGAAGAGCCTTCCTCGACATACCTGCGCTCGCGCGCGTCCAGGAAGAGGACTTCCATATATCCGGCCTTCTCGGCCTCCCGCTTCGCGAGGGCCGATATGACGTAGTTCGCGTCGCACTTGATCCAGCCCGTTCCGTTGGGCGTAGCCCTGATGCGCTCGGAGGTGACCGCGGAGGAACTGCCGGGCTTGAAGTAGGAGCCCACGGGATTGGCGACGATGAATACGTTCGGCCTCTCGGGGATGCCGACGCCGATCCCGCCCTCGGAGAACGAGAAGGGCCTCAAGTAGACGGCGTTCGCGTTGACGAACCCGTCGCGCTCCCATTTCGGGTCGTAGGAGGGCCTGAAGCCGAGGGCCGCGTTTCGCGCCGTCACCTCGAGACAGGCGCGCAGGAAGGTCTCCTCGGGGAAGACCGGCATCCCGAGGCCCTTCATCGAGCTAGCGAAGCGCGCCGCGTTATCGGCGGGCCGAAAAAGCTTGATCTCGCCCTCTGTCCGCCGCCCGTCGCCGAGCCCTTTGGGGGACCCTTTTTGAGGAAAGGCCTTCAGTCCCTCGAAGCAGCCCATCCCGTATTGCGTCGTATAGTTGACGAGAGGAACGCCGGCGAATTCGTTGCGCCGCTCGTTGAGCTCGCCGAGCTCCTCGTCCGAGAGCGCCGCTTCCTCGTCGGGCGTCTTATGCGGCTGTTCGATGTATTCTTCGCGCCATCCGGCGCCGTCGAAGCGCGCGCGATAGGCGATCGGGTATAGCGCCAGAGAAAAACCCATAATACCCTCCCTGATATGGGTACTTTATCGCCTAGGCATATCGGAATACAAGTCGGCCCCCGTTGCTTAGGCCTCCGATATCCGCTACCTTAGGTAGGAAGGCGGGGAGGACAATGCCAGGCCGTACGCGCTACGTCCCGCAGAACATTCGATGGTTCAATAGGATATTGCGGGCGACCTACGGGCTATGGCTTCATGCATTCTTCCGGGTCGAGGGCAAGAACGTCAACCTCGCCAAGGCGATCAAGCCGCCTTTCGTCATCGTCTCTAACCACGTCTCGGTCCTCGATCCCTTCATCCTCGGCAGCTTCCTGCGCGAGCCCGTCTATTGGATCACGAGCGACGGCAACATGCGCAGCCGCCTCATGCGGGCCCTCCTCACGCTCGTCGGCTCGATACCTAAGTCGAAGTCCATCCCCGACATCGAGACGGTCAACTGGACCGTCGAGGTCATACGGAGGCGCCAAGGAGTCGTCGGGATCTTCCCCGAAGGCCAGCAGACCTGGGATGGAACCACCCTGCCCCTCGTCCCCTCGACGGCCAAGCTCCTGAAGCTGCTCAAGGTGCCGGTGCTCGCCGCCGTCATCAAAGGCGGCTATTCCTCGTTGCCGCGCTGGACGGGCGCGCGGCGTCGCGGTGCCATCGAGGTGGAGTTCAAGCTCGCATTCTCGCGCCAAGAGCTCGGGGCCCTGGGGACGCGCGAGATAGGCTCGATGCTCGCGGCCGCGCTCGCCCACGACGAGTCGGCCTGGGAGGAGGACGCGCGCGTCCCCTTCGAGGCTTTGCGGCGCGCCGAGCGCATCGAGCTGGCCCTCTTCATGTGTCCGCGCTGCGAGGCCGTGGGAGAGCTCAGGAGCTCGGGCTCCCGCCTCAACTGCCTGGCATGCGGCATGGCCCTCAAGCTCGACGCCTTCGGGCGCATCAAGGTCCGAAAGGGCGAGGCGCCCATCTTCTCGACGATCCGGGATTGGGACAGATGGCAGACGATAGCCTTCGAGCGTCTCGTTCGAAGAAGCGCGGCCGCTCGACCCGATCGGCCGATATTTTCCGATCCGGGGGCCTTGATCCTCAGGGGACGAAAGATGAACCCCCTCCGCCGCCTGAGGACCGGCACCCTCATCCTCTATCCGGACCGAATCGAGCTGGCGACGATCCTCGGCGAGCGCCTTCGCTTCCCCCTGGCCGTCATCGAAGGGATCAGCGTGCTCAAGCGGAGCACGCTCGAGTTCTACGTCGGCAAAGACCTTTTCCAGACACGCTTCGCCCTCGGCTCGTCCTCCTCGCGAAAATGGATGGCGGCCGTCGAAATACTCTCCCCGCGCCCGGAGATTCGCGCCATAGGATCGAATAAGGCCGCCGACCCGCACCCTTCAGCCGACGCGGCCTGTCTAAATCCCGAGGAGGGCAAAGGATGATCATTTGCAGCAGATGCGGAGCGGAGGCCGAAGGCGGAGCGACCTGTCCCCGCTGCGGCGCGGCCCTTCCGGCCGATCGCTCGGCGAAGTCGCTCGCCCTGACCTCGGGCATCTTAGGAGCGGTCTGCGGCCTATCGGCCGCGATCGACCTGATCGTAGACTACGCGCTGCACGGCCGCCTCGGCTGGTCCCGGATCGGACTCGCCTCGTCCATCCTCGGATGGACCCTCGTCGGCTTTCCGATGCTCGCCTATCGCAAGCCCGGCCTGTTCCTGCCCGTCATGGGCGCCGCCGCCCTCGCCTATCTTTGGGGGCTGGACGCGCTGACCGGCTCTTCCGGCTGGTTTTTCGCTCTCGCCCTGCCCATCGGGCTATCGACCATGGCAGCGGGAGCGATAGCCACACTGCTCTGCCTGAAGGCCAAGCGCAGGGGCCCCAATATCGCGGCCTTCGCCTTGCTCGGCTCCGCTCTCGCCTGCCTCTCGATCGAAGCCATCCTCACCCTGCGTTTCCGAAGCGCCCTTTCGTTCTCCTGGTCCGCGATAGTCGCCGCTTCGGCCTTGCCCGTGGCCTGCCTCCTTCTCGGCATCCAACATCGGCTAAGGCAACCCGACTCGAAAAAGCCGATCGAAAAGGCGGCGGAACTTTCCTAATCGCCGGCGGCCTCCCGCGCGAACTCGTCGAGGAGGTATCGGGCGACGCTTCCCTTGGGCGGGACCTGGGGCAACTCGGAAGGCAGGCACCAGCGAAGCTCCCCTATCTCGACCCCGTCGGGCCTCGCCTCTCCCGAGAGCCACTCCGCGGTGAAAGCCACCATCAGCGAATCGGGAAAGGGCCAAGGCTGGGACTTCATGTAGCGAAGCTCGCCGATCTCTATACCCGCCTCTTCCCTGGCTTCCCGGACCGCTGCCTCCTCAAGAGTCTCGCCCGCCTCCACGAAGCCCGCGATGAGGCCGAAGGTGCCCGGCCGGAAACGGGCATTGTGGGCGAGAAGGGCGCGCCTCCCCTTACGGATGAGGACAATGACCGCCGGCGATATGCGTGGAAAATGAACGCGGCCGCATGAGGTGCAGACGCGGCTGTAATCGGCGCCGACCTCTCCTTGCCCCGGGCCGCAGTCCTCTAGGGGAGCGCCGCAGGCGCCGCAGAATCGGGCAGTCTCCAGCCAGCGCAGAAGAGCCATCCCGCGCAGGGCCGGCCGCATCTCATCGGGCGGCCTCTCGGCGAGGGCCTCTCGCAGCGTCATCCTCCGCATGCCCAGGGAGACGCCGGCTTCGGCCCCCGCCTCGTCGAGCATGAAAGCCGCGTAAAGCTCGCCGCCATCCTCGAAGTACCTACGGCCGACGGACCCGGCGAGCAACCGCTCCGGCGGAGCCGCCGTGGTCTCGCCCGGCCTCGCGGGCAGGAGGATCTCCTGGCCGTGATAAAGGAGATGCCTCATATTACGAAACGCTCATTCGGCGAGGCCCTTGGACTTGAGGAGGTCGAAGACTTTCTGGCGTTCGGGGAGATCGGGCTCCGCCAGGAGGGCGGCGGCGGCATCCTTGTCGGAAAAGCCGGCGTCGAGGGCGTTCTTCAGGGCCTCGAGGCCCTTGTCGGCGTCGTCCGCGATCACGAGCCTGAGGCGAGCGAGGGCGAAGGCGGCGGCCGCCCGCTTCGGGTCGAGCTTGAGAGCCGCCTCGAGCGCGTCCATCGCCTCGGGATAGCGCTTGCCCTTCTCGTAGAGCGCCGCCATGCGGACGAGGGCATCCGCGTCTGTCTTGCCGAGGGTCTTGGCCTTCTCGTAGGCGGCGAGGGCGGCCGCGTCCGAATCTTCGCTTGCCTTCCCGGCGGAGCTTTGATCGATAGCCCTGCCGAGGAGGAGGAAGGCCTGCCCGTCGTCGGGCTTTGCGTCGGTCAGCCGACGGAGATCGGCGATAGCCACCGACGCCTCGCCCGCAGCCAGCTCGAGGAGGGCGGTATTGTACACCGCGTCGGGAGAGGAGTCATCCAGGGCCAGCACTTTGCGATATGCGGCGAGGGCCGCCTTGGCGTCTCCCTTCTTATAGAGGGCATAGGCTCGCGAGGAAAGTATCTTGATGTTTTTGGGATCGCGTTTCGCGAGGGCGTCCAGGGCCTGGAGCGCCTTGTCGTAATCCCCGGCTTCGGTGAGAGCCCGAGCGAGGTTGTAGGAGGCGCCCGCAAAGGACGGATCGAGGGCGAGGGCGCGCGAATAGGCTCGTCCCGCCTGCTTCCAGTCGCCTTTCTCGAGCCAGGCGTTGCCGAGATCAAACCACTCCTGGGCGATGGCTCGCGGACGGGTCGACGCGCAGCCCATGATGAGCGCGGGTGCGAGGCCCGCGAGGACGATGGCGCAGGCCGTCGCGACCACGAGGCTTCGTCTGTTCCGCGGCCCGCTCATCGACCTCAATCCCTCCTCGCCGGGACGAGGGGCATGAGGAGGATATCGAGGTCCTGAGCCGCCTGGAGCTCCTCGAGCTCTCGCCTGAGGGCTCCGATCGCCACCGCCCGGCCGAGGACTACGTTCGCCTTCATCCTGAAGATGGGGGCGCCGGTAAGGGGCGCCCGATCGGTGCTCGTCTCGAGGTCCTCGATGTTGATGCCGTATTTGCGGAGGACCGCGCTGACCGAATGCACGATGCCCCGACCGTCGAGAGAAACGGTCTCGAGAACGTAGGGCCTGCCGCCTTCCGAGTCGGATCTCTCGCGCGTGGGCCTTACGCCGAGCTTGAGCGAGAACCGAGCCTCGATCTCCCCGGTCCGCGCGACCAGGGCTTCCAGGGCCTCGGCCTCGATGGAGACGAGGATCATGACGGCGAACTCTCCGCCCAGGACGGCCATCTTGCTTTCCTCGATATTGCCGCCGCTCGCGGAAATGATGCCCGAGATATCGTCGACTATACCTACTCTATCCGCGCCGATGGCGGAGAACACCGCGTATGCCTTGCCCATGCGTCCATTCTGCCACGTATCGCGGCGCGAGACAATCCGGCGAGGGAGGCGGACCGGAGACAAGGGCCCCTCCTCATGCTAGAATCCTTCCACCATGAAACGCGCGAAGATCGCCCCGGCCATTCTCTTCCTTTCCGCGGCCTTCTCCCTGAGCTTCCTAGGCTGCGATCAATCCGGAGGCAAGCCGAGAATCGGCGTCGCCCTGCTCAACTTCAACGACGGCATCGTCGGTACCGCCCGGCGCGCCCTCGAGACCGAGGCGCAGGGAAAGGCAGCTCTCGCGGTCCTGGACGGCCGAAGCCAACAGAAGCTGCAGAACGATCAGGTCGACGCCCTCGTCATCGACAAGGCCAAGTCGATTATCGTAAACCCGGTCGATCCTTCCGCCCTCGCATCCCTGGCGATCAAGGCCAGGTCGGCCGGCATCTCCGTCGTCTTCTTCACCCGCGATCCCTCGATGCCGCCAGTCGACAGGTGGGACAAAGCCTATTTCGTCGGGGCCAAGGCGGAAGAGATCGATGCCCTGCAGGTCGAGATCCTCGCGGATTACTGGAAAGCCCATCCAGATATGGACAAGAACCGGGACGGCCGGCTCCAATACGCCGTCATACGGGGCGACTCCGCCTCAGAGGCTTCCCAGGCCGACGACGAGATCAGGCATAAGGCATTCGAAGCGGTCCGCATTAAAGCGGTGAAGGTGGCCGATGCGCTCGACGAATGGACGAGGGCAGAGGCGCCGCAGCAGATGGCGGCCCTGATCGACTCCTTCGGCTCGAAGAAGCCGGAGGCGCTGCTCTGCGCGAGCGACGAGATCGCGCTGGACGCCATCGAGGCGCTGAAGGCGGCGGGATACTTCAAGGACAGCGGCGGCAGCTTCATTCCCGTGATCGGCGCCGACGGCGCGCGCGGCGCTTTGGACGCCATCTCGGACGGCAGCCTTTTGGGCACCGTACGCGTCGACGCGGCGAGCCAAGGCAGGGCCGCCTTCGACTTGGCCTACGCTCTCGCGATGGGCAGGGACCCCGGCGCCGCCGGATGGGCCTTGGTGGATTCCAGGTTCGTATTCGTCCCCTGCGCGAAGGTCACGCGCGACAACCTCAAGGATTTCCCGGATTAGCGGGCCCTCGGGCGGCGCGCCCGCCCCAAACCGAGAAGCCTGAGCATCCAACGCGGGAGGGCCCTTTCTGGATCGCGCTTGCGAAGATCGAGATACCACCCGAGCTTGGCGATAAGGGGGACGCGGTGCGTCTCGACCACCTCGAATAGACTGCCGTCCGGGTCCTCGAGGTAGGCGAAACGCCCCGAAGCTTCGCCCATGTCGAAGCTTTCGGCCAGGCCTGCGTCGGCTCCGGGGTTGCTGTCAACGGTGAAGGGATGCCCGGCCGAGGCGCATTCCACCTTGAATCCGGCCAATCCCCGAATGTCGAAGCAGAGGTGGATGAAGCCGAGGTCGCCCCAGAATCTCCCTTCGAAGAGCCTGCGCGGCGACCGGTCGAGGACCTGGAACAGCTCGATCTCGCTCGGACCGAGGAGCTCGGAGAAGGGTCCGGCCGAAGGGACCGATCGCGAGAGCAGGGCCCTCCGGAAGCGGCCTTCGCCGCCTGGTAGGCCCTTGAGATCCTCGAAGAGACCCTCCCCTCGATAGAGCTCGGTGTCGTAGCCGAAGACGACTCGCAGGAAGCGGGATGCGGCATCCAGGTCGGAGACGCCGATCGAGGCGCCGAGAACTCCCCCGACGGGGTTCCCCGTCCTGGCGTAGCCGCCAGGCATCGAAACGATCTGAAAGGAGTTGCCGAAGGGATCCCGGGCGAAGAAATGCCCCGTGCCTCGGGGATCGCGAACGGGCTCGTTCGCCTCGTCCTGGAGACTATCGTGGGCAGCGCCGAGATCGGAGGATCTCAGCTTCGCGGCGAATATGCCGAGGTCGCCCAAAAGCGGCTCGAAGGGGGGAGACAGGGGCTTCCGTCCGAGATACTGCCATATCTCGAGTCCTCCCCCGCCCTGGAGATTGAGGGCCAGTATCGCCCGCCTCTTCCTGGGCTCGTTCCCGGTATAAGAGAGCATGGAAGCGGCGATTCCGGTCGAGTCGATCAAGGGGATGTCGAAGCCTAATTTTCGCCGATACCAGTCCCAAGCCCTTTCCGCGTCCTCGACGCCGATGCCGATCTGCTGGACCCCGCCGAAGAGCCTCATCGCGGATTCCTTCCTATCCCTGCCCGTAGAGCTTGTCGATCCCGCTCCAATCCGCGTCGAGGTCGAGCCTCTTCTCGTCGCGAAGCCGGCGGAAGGCCTCGATAGTCAGCTCGACATCCTCGTCCTCATGGCTGGCCGAGGGCACGATGCGGAACTCGACGTAGTTCTTGGGAATCACGGGGTACATAATGCCGGTGACGAAGACCGCACAGTCGCGGAGGAAGCGTATCCAGTCCATTGCCACGCGGGGGTCCCCTCCGCCAGGCACGAAGAGGGGCACGATGGGCGACTCCACCTCGCCGACGTGGAATCCCAGGGCCCTGAGCCCCGCGGAGAGGCGCCGGGCGACCTCGAAGAGGCGCTCGCGACGCGCCGCCCCGTCCCGGACGAGCTCCAGCGTCTTCTGGAGGCTCTTCACGTAAACCATCGGCAGGGCTTTGGCGAAGACCTGGGAGCGCGCGTTGTACTTGATCCAGCGCACCACGTCCTCGGGCGCCGCCGAGACTCCGCCTATCGAGGCGAAGGCCTTGGCGAAGGTGCCGAAATACACGTCGACCCTGTCCGTCACCCCGAAATGCTCGGCGGTGCCCCGGCCCCTCGGGCCCATTACGCCGAAGCCATGGGCGTCGTCTATCATGAGGCGCGCGTCGTACCTGTCCTTGATCTCGCATATCGCGTCGAGCCGGGCGAGATCCCCGGTCATGCCGTAGACGCCCTCCGTAACGACGAGGACGCCGCCCTTCCGCGACCGGTTCACGTCCTTCAGCAGCTTCTCCAGGCTCTCCATGTCGTTGTGACGGAAGACCCGCAGATTGCGCCGCGTCCGAACCGCGCCCACCGCGGCATCGATTATCGAGGCATGGTCGAGCTTATCCACGACGATCACGTCCTCCGGACCGACGAGGGCGCCTACCGTACCGATGACGCCCAGATAGCCGTAATTGAAGAGGATAGCCGATTCCTTGCCCGCGAATTCGGCGAGAGAGGCCTCCAGGGCCAGGTGCTCGGCCGTGTTGCCGCTCATCATGCGCGCGCCCATCGGCGCGCTCGTCCCCCATCGCTCCAGCGCCTCGCGGGCCACGGCCTTGACTTCCTCGCTCTCGGCGAGGCCGAGGTAATTGTTGATCGACCACATGACGCAGTCCTTGCCGGCGAAGCGCATCCTCCTCCCCGGCACGGACTCCATCACCGGCTGGGTGTAGTAGTCGTCCCCCGAATGGCGGAACTCGCCGAAGTAGCCTCCGTCGGTCCCGCACTTGGCGAAAATATCCTCGAAGCTCATCAGGTCCTCCTGCGATCAGCGGGCGATCGAATCTAGGAAGCGATTCGGTTCGAACTCGTCTTTCCGGAGCACGAGGTCGGGACGCAGCCGCGTCGCTCGGGGATCGCTTCGCAGGCTCTCGTATCCGCCTCCGGTGACGTTGAGCATGACTATCGCGTCGCTTTCGATTTCCCCCGCCATAGCCTTCTTGAGGAGGGAAGCCGCCGCGACTCCCGCCTCGGGCGAGATATCGCAGCCCTCGAGATCCCGGAAGAGGACCTGCGCGGCGCGGACCTCGGCGTTGGAAACGGCCAGGACCTCCCCGCCCGAAGCTTTCAGACAGTCGAAGAGGCCGCCGACGATGCCCCAGGGAGGCTCTCGGTTGGAGAGGGTCTTCGCCTCGATGGCGTCGATCTTCGCTCGGTCGTCCCGCTCGTCGCGAGCTTTCGCGATCCGCTCGCCTGAGCCCCATGCGTCCAGTATGGGGGTGAATGGCGCATTTTGCGAGATCACCAGGCGCATGGTCTTCCGCGCGAAGCGACCGCTTTCGTTGAGCCTGATATTGGCCTCGTGGGCGGCTATCGCTCCCGTTCCGCTCCCCACGGCCTGAAAGTAATAATCGGGGATTTCCTCCGCCTCCTCGACGGCGCTCAGCACGCTGACCCCGAGGCCGTCGCGGCGCGCGACGTTCTTCGCCCCGCCCTCGCTCTGAAAGCCTGGTATCTCGCAGACGAGATTCGCGAGGCTTATCGCCTCGAAGTAGTCGGCCCCGCCAGATGCGGCGACCAGCCGCACGTCCCGCCCCTTGTCGCCCAGGACCCACAGATCCTCGAGGCAGGATTCGGGCACGACGGCGACGAGGGGCAAATCGTTATCCGACGCGGCCTGGATGAAGGCCCTGGCGGTGTTGCCGGCGGAGGCTACGACGAGGGTCTTGCCGCTGAACGCGGGGAAGCGCGCAAGGACGGAGAAAGCCTCGCAATCCTTGAAGGTGCCGGTCGCCGTCCGCGCGCCGATCTTCTCCCAGAGGCCGTTGAAGGTTATATAGAGGCGGGACAAGCCCAGGCGGGCGCCCAGGCGGGCGCTCCTGTAGGTCACGGGAGTCGCCGAACCCTTCAGCGTCCCCGCGATGGGGAGCCAGTCCGAATAGCGATAGATGCCCGGGAGGGAAGAGTCGGGCTCGAATTCCTTCCTGGGGTACAGACTGCGAAGGAAGGCCTCGCGGCCGCAGTCGGGATTCCGGAGGAGGAATCCGTCGTCTTCGAGCTCCGACCCGGTTCCCAGGCAGAGGAGACGATGCTTGAACGCGCTTCCAGTGCCGATGCAGGCGTCGGCCGCGAGTTCCTGGAATTCGAACATTCGTCCTCCCTTTCAGTCGAGCGGATAGGCTAAGATACCTCCGGAGATATGGATATACCATAATGAATGAATGCTTGGTTTCGATCGCGTTCGCTTTTCGTGAAAAGGCGATTAAGAAGGCGCCCCTTCCGCCTATCTCCTCAGTACCGTCGCCTCTATCGTGCGCAGCTGCGAGCGGTACAGTCCCGTAACGTTGGAGCCGTAGTCCGCGATGAGCTGGAGGATGTCGCGGGGACGCTCGTCCTCGTCGCGGCCGTTGATCCGGTCGCCCGCGTCTCCGAGGCCCGGCATGATGTAGGCGCGGTCGTTGAGGACGGGGTCCATCCAGAGCGTATAGACCGTGGCGTGCTCGACGGCGCGCGCGATGCGCAGCGAGCCTTTGAGGGCCGAGATGACGTTGAAGCACTTCACGGACTTGGGCTTTATGCCCAGCTCGAGGAGGTACTTCACCACGGTGACGAGACTGCCTCCGGTGGCGTTCATGGGATCGGCGAAGACCAGGTCCTTGCCGTCGAGCTCCTCCGGCTTGAAGTAGGAGCGATCGAGGTCCATGATGTATTCCATGTTGGTCTCGCTCTTCGTGTCGTCGCGCCTGATCTTGAAGAGGGCGAAGGGCGTGACGTAGCCCGACGAGGAATACTCCTGGATCTCCTTGGACATGATGATCGAGGGCAGCAGGGCCCCGCGCAGCATTACGCACATGACGGTATTCTCGATCGCGGCGTCCACGTTGGGGATCTTGTGCACCGCGTAGTTCTGCACCGGCACGGTCACCGGAGTCTTGACGATGAGGTGGTTCTTGGCCGGCTTGGAGCCGCCCTCGGCGTGGGAGCCGTAAGCGAGGTTGAAGAGGAGTTCGTAGGCGCGCTGGATGTAATAGACGAACTCCTGCCTGCCCGTACGCACGTCGCGCAGTTTGGCGATGAGGCGGCTCGCCTCGCCGTGGCTCTCCTGAGGAGTTACGAAGGAATAGACTTGAATGCCTCTTTCGTCCCGGCAGATGTCCTGCATCTGCGAGCCGATGTCGTTGTACAGCTCGATCAGGGTCTTTTCCTCCCGGTTCCGATCGGCCGTCGTCCCCGCGGTAGAGAGGATGTTGAACGAGACCATGGCCTGGCGGAACAGCGTGTCCATCCGCTCGAGGGAGGCCTTGTCGGTCTCGGAGAGGTAGCCATCGAGATCCTGGGCCTTGAGGACGACCTTCTTATTCATTTCTTGATGATCTCGCCGAAACTGCCGTTTCCGATGCCTACGGCGTTGCCTTCGTCGAAGTCGAGATGGCATTCGAGGGCGTAGCTCGGGCTGACCCTGCATACGACGTTCTCGAAGATCGCGCCTCGCTCGCCGTCGACCTTGAGGGACACGAGCTCCTTGTCTTTGACATCGAAGCGCGCCGCGGCCTCGGGGTCGAAGTGGACGTGCCGCTTCGCGATGATGAGGCCGCGCTCCTTCTTGACGGAACCGGCGGGACCGAATACCTCCATCGGGAAAGAGCCATCGAGCTGCCCGGATTCGCGGACGGCGCAATTCGGCACGCCCAGCTTGAACTGGTCCGAGGCCAGGATCTCGCACTGGGTCTCGGAGCGGGTGGGCCCGAGGATGCGGACGCCTTTGAACTCGCCCTTGGGGCCCTTGATGGTAACGGTCTCTTCGCAGGCGAACTGGCCCGGCTGGATGAGGTCCTTGGTCTTCGTGAGCTGATGGCCCTTTCCGAAAAGAGCCTCGAGGTCTTCTTTCGAGACGTGGATATGGCGGTTGGACAGGTTTATGAGGACGCGGGTTTCGGGCATGGAACTCTCCTATAGGAATTCAAGGCCGCAGAGGCGGCCATCGATTAATCGGCGTTGCCATAAGGATAGACTTCAGCCTTCACTTGGGTCAAGCGGCCCTGGGGACTGGCTCGTCTCAGGGTAAGATGCTCCTGAAGCCGACTTGACGCTGGCACGGTGTTGAAAAAAGCCGGGGAGCCTTTTTCAACACTACCTGGAAATACCCGATTTCTCAGAAAACATGGTTTTCGGGCAATTGCAAAGCTGCATTTAGAATGCTTCGAGCATTTTACAGCCTGCCGAGTGCCGCTACGTAGGCCGGCAGCTCTACGAGACTGCGGACCCGGGGGAGCCCCTCGTCGGCAAAACGCTCGGCCTCGTCGACGAGGAGGGCCTCGCCGCCCAGATCGACGAAGCCGCGTACGTACCTCGGCATATCGTCGACGAAGAGGGTCTCCGCGATCTCGACCCCCGAGGACTCGCAGGCTCGGCGGTAAGCCTCGGCGTCGGGTTTGCCTTTGAGGCCGTTGAAACGGATGTCGTAGATGGCCGAGAAGCGATCGGCTATGCCCAACTTGCGCAGGACGCGACGGGCGTGCTCCGACGGGCTGTTGGTGAGGACTGCCTTCGGCAGGTCGAGGGCGTCGAGGGCGCGCGCCAGCTCGGGGTCGGGCCTGAGACAGTACTCCTCCCCGTCGGGATGCACCGCGGCGAAGAAGGACTCGGTGTCGGTAAAGCCCTGCTCCACGGTCAGCCATTCGAGCGTCGTCCCATAGTGAATCGCTCGCTCCCGGCGAAGCTCCAAGGCGGCTTGAGGCGAGATCCCCAGGTAATTCGCGACGTACCCGTTCATGCGCCTGACTATATCGTGGTCCATGCCGCGCGATTCGGGATATACGGTGTTGTCCAGGTCGAGAAGGAGGAGGCGGAGCATCCGTTCTAATAGCACATACCCAGGTCGAGGAACAAGCTGCCGATGATTGACATCGGCTTCGCCCGAGTCGGATACTTCTCGTCGTGCCGACGAGGAATCTTGTCTACGAAGCCCTCGCCCTTCACGCGAGGGAGAGCCCGGGAGGGTCCCGCATCCTTACCCTGATGACGGCCGAGGCCGGTCTCGTCGATGTCTTCGTCTTCGGGGGCCCCAAGTCCCGGCTGCGTTCCCTCGCGTCGCCCTATGCCTCGGGCCGAGCCTTCGTCTACCTCGATCCCGTAAAGGATTTCCGGAAGCTATCCGATTTCGAGGTCAGGGATTCCTTCCCGGCGCTGCGAGACGAGCTCGATCGCCTCTGGTCCGCCGGCCTAGTCGCCGAGCTCCTCATAAAGACCTCGGGAGGAGGAGGCGACTACCGGCAAGTCCTCGACCTCGCCTTGCAATGCCTTACGGCCCTCGATTCCTGCCCCTCGGGAGCGACCGAGCCTCCCCTCCTGCAATACCTCTGGCGCTTCGTCGAGCTCTTGGGCCTGGGTCCCGACCCCATGAGCTGCTCGAATTGCGGGGCCAAGCTGCGTCCCTCTCTCGGGGGCGCGTATTCCTTCGCGCTGGAAGGCTTCCTTTGCCTCGACTGCGCGGCCCGGTCGGAGCGCATTCTCCCCCTGGGTACCGGCGCCCTGCGCTGGCTGAACCGCGTCCTCGAGATCGGCTATGCCGAGGCCGCGAGGCTGGTCATCCTGCCTGAAACCCTCGATACGCTCAAGGCTCTCCTCTTCGCCCTGGCGAAGAGCGCCGCGGAGGCGCCCTTGGCATCGCTGGAAGCGAAGGCCCTGCCCTCGTGAGGTGCTTTATCGCCCTGGCGCTTCCGCCTGAAGCCCGCAAGGCGCTCGAGAAGGCCGCGAGCTCGCTGCGCTCGAGCCTTCCCGGCCTCTCCTGGACCAAGAGCGAGAATTACCATATCACTCTCGCCTTCCTCGGCGAAATCGGCGATAGCGACGTCGTTATCGCGGCGACCTCGCTCAATGCCGTCGCGGAATTCGGAGCCATCCCTTTCTCCTTCTCGGCCTTGAACGGCTTCCCCTCGAAAAGCCGTTGGCGCGTCCTCGTCGCGACAGTCGACGACGGCGGCCGTGTCGACGCTTGCCGCCGGCTGGTCCTGGGGGCGCTGTCGCCGAGGGCTTCGCGGCCAGAGGGCGGGGAATTCTCGGCCCACGTCACCATGGCCCGCCGATCCTCCCGCGAAGGCGGGCTCGCCGTAGAAGCGGTCGCCTCCCCTGCCGGGTCATGGGAAATCGACCGATGCGCGCTTTATAAGTCCGAGCTCAGGAGGTCAGGGGCGGTGTATACTGAGCTGCGTGGGGTCGATCTATAGTGAAACCCAGCGGCGCCTTGAAGCGTCGGGTTTGATCATCGGCGTTTCAGCGGAGGTGAAAACATGCGCGCAGTCGACATAGTAATGAAGAAAAGAGACGGGGCCGAGCTCTCCCGCGACGAGATCACCTGCCTTATCGACGGCTATGTCGACGGCTCCGTGCCGGACTATCAGGTTTCAGCCTGGGCCATGGCGGTCTTCTTCAAGGGCATGAGCGCCAGAGAGACCGCGGACCTCACCGACGTAATGCTCCGCTCGGGGAAAGTCATGGACCTCTCGGGCATCGCCGGACCCTTCGTCGACAAGCACTCGACGGGAGGCGTCGGAGACAAAGTTTCCCTAGTTCTCGCGCCGATGGTCGCCGCCTGCGGAGTAAAGGTGCCGATGATGTCGGGCAGGGCCCTCGGCCACACGGGCGGCACCCTCGACAAACTCGAGTCCATACCGGGCTACCGTACGGGCCTCTCCGAAGCGGAGTTCCGGGAGTTTATCGGCCGGGACGGCTACGCGATGACCGGCCAAACCGCCGAGGTGGTGCCCGCCGACGGGAAGCTCTACGCCCTCCGCGACGTGACCGCGACCGTCGAGTCCATTCCCCTCATCACGGCTTCTATTCTTTCCAAGAAAGTGGCGGAAGGGGCCGAAGCCATCGTCTTCGACGTCAAGGCGGGTCCCGGGGCCTTCATGAAGACGGCGGAGAGGGCCGAGGAGCTCGCGCGCAGCCTCGTGAGCACGGGCACCGCGATGGGCAAGCGCATAGTCGGCGTGATAACCGATATGACCGAACCCTTAGGCAACAAGGTAGGGAATTTCCTCGAGGTCGAAGAGAGCCTGGAATGCCTCGAGGGAGTCGGGCCCGCGGACCTCATGGAAGTCGTCTATCGTCTCGGCGCCTGGATGCTCGTCGCGGGAGGGGCCGCCAAGGAGGTCGCGGAGGGCGAGCGCCTCTGCCGGAACGCGATCAGGCTCGGCATCCCGCGCGAGCTCTTCCTCGCCAACGTCCGTAGCCAGGGCGGCCGAATCGACAGACTCTTCGAGCTCCGAGACCGCTGGCGCGCCAAGGATCGATACGAAGTCCTCGCCCCCGCTTCGGGATTCATCGCCGGCATAGACGCCTATCGGATCGGCCTCGCCGGGGTCTATCTCGGGGTCGGCAGGGACAAGACTACCGATCCCGTCTTTCCCGACGTCGGCTTCGTCTTCAAGAAGAAGGTCGGACACGCGGTGGTCGCGGGAGAGCACATCTGCACGGCCTACGGCAAGGATGCCGCGGCCCTCGAGGCCGCCCTGCCATTGATCGTCTCCGCCTTCTCGATCGCCGACTCGCCTCCCCCCCCTCGCCCAATCGTAATAAAGGAAATCAGCGCGCTATGAAGGATTCGTCATGAATTGGAACAAGAAAGTAGTCTCTCCCTTGACCGTCAAGGAGCTGTCGGTTCGCTACGGCCTCGACCTCCTCACCGCATCGATCCTCGCGCGTCGGGGCATTACCGACCCCGCCGAGCTGCTGTACTATCTCGAGGACGATCCCCGTTATCTCCGCGACCCCTTCCTCTTCTCGCAGATGGAGGACGCGGTGGACCGCATACTCCTCGCCGCGGACGAGGGCGAGAAGGTTCTCGTCTTCGGCGATCGCGATACCGACGGAGTCACGAGCACCGTAGTGATGGTCGAGGCGCTGCGCGAGGCCGGTATCGAGGCGACATGGCGCATTCCGCTTTCCCGAGAGGCTTATGGCCTCTCCATCGCGGCGGTCGAGGAATTCGCCGCCTCGGGCGGCACCCTCATAATCACCGTAGACTGCGGTATTTCCAACCACGCCGAAATCGAGCGGGCTTCCGAATTGGGCATAGACGTCATCGTGACCGACCACCACAGGCTCCAGGCTGGGGACCCGCCCCCGGCCCTCGCCGTCATCGATCCCAAGCTGCCGGACTCGGGCTACCCCTTCCGCGACCTCGCCGGATGCGGAGTCGTGTACAAGCTCGCCTCCGCCCTCAAGCTCGCTCGCACGGGGATCTACAAGCAGCAGATCGCCCTCCTCAACGTGCGGCCGGTAAACGACTCCTATGCCGTGGAAGCGGTGCGGCTCTCCAACCTCGTCGAGACGGGCCGCGTCCGCGAGACTATAATTCCCGGCATGGTCGACCTCGGGCGTACCCGTCTCGTGCCCTTTCTCCAAGACAGGCAGATCTTCGTCTGGGACGGCGCGCTCCAGCGCCGCCTCCTCGAGAAGGCCCTGGGCAAGGGAGCCGAGGTCCTCTTTTACGATCTCGCGCCCGATGCGGGCGAGTACATTCCCCAGACGAAGGGCCAGAGCCTGCTCAGGCTCAAGGAGCTTTCCAAGATCGGACGCTACTCGAGCGGGACGCTCGAGGAGATAGACGTCCTCGAAAACCTCTTCGTGTCCTTCGCGCTCAAGAAGGCCGACTGGTTCGGCGCCGACGATCTCGATCGCCTCCAGCTCGTCGCCCTCGGCACCATAGCCGATCTCATGCCCCTTCGCGACGAGAACCGCATACTCGTGAGGCGCGGACTTGGCGCCCTCAATCAAAAGCCGCGGCCCGGCCTCTCGGAGCTCCTGCAAAAGACCAACTTCCTCGGAAAGAAGCTCGGCGCCGGCGACATCGCCTGGCAAGTCACGCCCATCGTCAACGCCGCCGGCAGGATGGGGGCCGCCGACAAGGCCGTCGCCCTCTTCTTGGGCGCGAGCCGACCCGAACGCGAAGCCCTCGCCGACGAGGTGATCCGGATGAACGTCGAGCGCCGGCGCCTCGGAGGCGAGACATGGGACGCCATTTACCCCGCGGCCCGCGATAGCCTCTCCTCTCGGGGCGACAAACTCGCCGTCGTGGGCTCGCCGGAGGTGTTCAGGGGCATTACCGGCCTCATCGCCTCCAAGATCACAGACGTATTCAAAGTTCCCGCCATAGTCGCATCCTTCCAAGAAGACGGCACGGTCGTCGGCTCGATCCGATCGGTCCGGGGCTTCCCCACCACATCCTTCCTCGAGGCCTGCGCCGACCTCTTCATCGACTACGGCGGCCACGACGCCGCGGCCGGCTTCAGCCTGGAGGCGAGGGATTGGCCCGAGTTCGAGGCTCGGACGGTCGCCTATTCCCAAGCCCTCGAGCTCGAGACAGGCGAGGAGAGCATCGAAGTGGACGCGGAGCTTCCCCACGACTACCTCAAGCCAGACATAGCCGCCGTCACGGAGCGCTTCGAGCCCTTCGGAGAGGCGAACGGCCCCCTGGTCTTCCTCGCGAGGAACGTACCAATAACCGATGCGCAGCTCGTCGGAAAGAAAGAGCAGAACCATCTCAAGCTGACCTTGGATTTCGGCAAGCACAAGTGGCCGGCCCTATTCTGGGACGGCGCCCGGCGACTCCAGCGCGATTTCGCCTTCGATTATGACAGCAAGACAGGGGATCGCATCGATCTCGTCTTCAAGGTAACCATCAATCGATTCAACGGAATGGAAAGCCCCCAGCTCGAGGTTTTCGACGCCAAGCGCAGCGTCGCTCTCCCCGCCAACCAGCCGATCGGCAATTAGGTCTCGCCGAGTCCGTACCGCTACTTGACGAAAAGCTCGGGTATTAAGTAAGGTAACCCAGTATTTTGGGCTTTCCCCGGTTGTGTAATGGTAGCACAGCAGACTCTGGATCTGTTTGTGGGGGTTCGAATCCTCCCTGGGGAATTCTGGGACGTTTAAATTCGGGGCGATCGCTTTATGGAGAAGTTTGTATGCGCTTTCAGCTATGCGGGGAAGCGCAGGTGAAGAGAAAAAACTCATTTGAGTTTTTTCTCTTCACGAAGGCCCCTTCGTCTATCGGTTAGGACAAAAGATTCTCAATCTTTAAAGAGGAGTTCGATTCTCCTAGGGGCTAAAGAACGACCCGGCTTTTGGCCGGGTCGTTCTTTAATCGAGCCCCTGGGAGAATCGAACTCCGGAGCCTCCGGCGCGAGCGGATAGCGAGCGCGGGCCCCTGGTCGGGGCGAGAAGTCGACTTTACATGCCGTGTACCCGCCTGCGAATCGAATTCCGGAGTTGCATCCGGCCATTAAATAGCGGATAATTAAAGAAAGCCAAATCGTCTTTAAATAATCGGCGTGAGTCCTCTTCCGGTCCGCCCCGGGTTGAAATCGATGCCGCAAAGGTAAATTTCGGAGGTCAGCCATGGACCAGCACAATGTTAGGCGTCGAGGCCTGTTCGCGAATCTCCGCGTATTGACCAAAATGCTGCTTTCCGGCCTGTTCGCGATCGTCATGTTCGCCATCCTCTTCGTGGTCACGCAGAGTGGCTTGGGCAAGCTGTCCGATACGATCCGGCAACAGCAGACCATCCAGATAAACCTGACGCGACTGGTCGGCAGCTTGAGGAACGACTGCTACTCGGTCCAGTTGTCGATCTATCAGGCCATCGTCGACCAGATCAAGCAGACTTCGTCCGCCGAGCTGGAACACAGTCTCGCCGAGGCTGACGGCCACCTGAGCGCGGCGAAGGCCGACATGGATTCCATCGGCGAGCTCCAGGGCGTCCCTCCCTCGGTAGCGACGACGCTTAATCGCACGTCGGAAGTATTCTCGATCTACTATCAGGCCGCCATGACGACACGAGCCTCCGTCAAGGGAGGCATGAGCCAGATTTCGGCCCTTTTCGTTACCCTCGACACCCTCGAAACCCATTTCCTCAACCTCAGCTCGGCGCTCGTATCCTCCGACGTCACGGTATACGGAGCCGGGTCGGCAGAAGCCGCCGAAGCATCCGGCGTATCCTCGAGCACGACGTCGATCGTCCTGGCCCTCATCGCCGCGGCCGCGCTCCTCATCGCCTTACTCACCGCGATCACGGCGCGTTCCATCACGTCGCCCCTCGTCGTCCTGGCGGCTCTCGTTGAACGCCTCGGCTCCGGCGATCTGGGCGGCCGTTCCGGGCTCGGGGGAAAGGACGAAATCGGCAGGATGGCGACGAGCATGGACGAAGTCATCGCCGATCTTCGGACTTTGGTCAGCACGGTCAAGGACAGGGTGGGCAGGCTGAAGGCTGCGGGCCAGGATCTGGCGTCGACGATGAACGAAACGGGCTCCGCGGTGATCCAAATCAACTCGAATATCGCGAACTCGAGCGTGCAGCTCAAGGAGCAGTCGGCCTCGGTACTGGCTCTCTCCTCTTCGGTGGAGGCGCTATCCGAGAACGTCGCGCGCCTCGGCGCCATGATCGGCTCCCAGACGGACGTGATCGGCGGCTCGTCCTCGGCCGTGGAGGAGATGATCGCGACGATCGAGTCGGTGGCGGGCAACGCCGAGAACGCCGCCGAGGTCTCGATGCGGCTCGGCGAAAAGGGCGCGGAAGGCAAGGAAAGGATCGAGGAGGTGAACGAGGCGGTGGGAGCGATCGTCCGCTATTCGGAAAACCTGACCGAAGCGGCCCGGCTCATAACCGAGATAGCCGACCGGACCAACCTCCTCGCGATGAACGCCGCGATAGAGGCCGCCCACGCGGGCGATTCGGGCAAGGGATTCGCCGTAGTCGCGGATGAGATCCGAAAGCTCGCCGAGCAGTCCACCTCCCGATCCAAGGACATCTCCCTCGATCTGGGACGAGTCGCCGAGTCAATCGACTTCGTGCGGCGCGCCGCCGCCGCGGTCGTGGAGAGCTTCACCGCCATTCTCGAGAAATCGGAGGACCTGGGCGGCGAGGTCCGCTCCATCAGGGGGGCGATGAGCGAGCAGCGGGAAGGGGGTCGTCAGGTCCTGGAAGGCCTGGCGCGCCTGAAGGAACTGACCGGCGAGATAGGCGCCGGGTCGGAAAGGATGGCGGAGGAGAATTCGACCGTCCTCGCCCAGGTCGAGAGGCTGAGGAACGCGAATGCGGTGGTTGTGGCGAACAACGACGAGATCACCATGGGGACGAAGGAGATAAACGACGCGATCGCCGGCACGGTCGACCTCACCTCGAGAACCGCGGATCTGATCGAGGAAGTCAGGAACGCCACCGACAAGTTCGCTCTTTGACCCCCCGCGCTAAGCCTTCTCGGGGTCATTTCACCGCCCGCGCAGCTCGACCGTGACGATCTCGTAGGGAGCCACCTCGACGATGAAGGAGCCTCCGTCCGCGTCGAGGGCTAGTCCGGCGATAGGCTCGCCGTCGAGTCTCGTCTTCATGGCCGACGTGAGGGCGAGGCTCGAGCGGATCTTCACCCGACGCGCGACGCCGATGACATCGAAGAAGCGAAGGCTGAGCGCTCCGCCCTTGGTCGACCGCAGCGAGCTGAAGGCGAGACCGCCGCCCTCCAAGGACAGGAGGCTCGTCCGTGGGCCCAAGCGCCCGGGATGGGCCGCCTGGACGAGGGCTCGTCGCGGATGGCGATAGTCCGCCCATTCGTCGGGGACCTCCGAGGAGGCAAGCTCGCCCTCGTAGGCCATGATCGCGTACTCGAAGGCCCAGGATCCGACCATCTGCGCGTCGGGGGTCGGAATATCGGGGCCGGCGTGATCGCTCCGCGAAGAGAGATCGCCTCGCGACAGCCGGCCGACTGAGCGGAAGAGGGTAAGGCAGAGCTCGCTCGCGGCCTCGCCGCCTTTCTCGCGCTCGAGGATCTCGTATTCCCGCAGGCCGCGGGCGAGCAATGCGAGGCCGCCCCCGGAGGCGGAGCCGGGCCTCCCGTCCCTCGCGAGCGACCATGGGGCGCCGACGAAGCCCGTAAATGGATGAGTCGTGGGCGGGAACTCTCGGCTCGTATCGGAGGAGGGGCCGAAAAGGCCCTCGCCGGCTTCGGGGGGCTCGGGCGCGGCGGGGCGCAGGAATATCTCGAAATTGCCGCCCACCTCCGTCGCCTCGCAGCGGCCCGGGAGGGGAAAGCTCGCCCTCAGCCTATGGTCCTTCGCCGCGTTCTCGATTTCGGTGCGGAACTCTATCCTGCGCGAGCCCGCGGCGAGGCTCACTCGACGCCGCGTCGCGATCGCGAGGCGCCGCCTCGACCGGCGGTCGCGCCCGGGGTCGATCGCCGCCGGGACGAGGTAAGTCGCCTCGATGACCGCGCTCGCGCGAAGCGGCCCCGACTCCGCGAGGCGGACCCCGACGCCGCGGCCGAGCAAACCGCGCCGAGGTCGCTCGACCAGGCGGTCGCGAGGGGGGCGATCGTAATCGTACTCGTCGCCGCGATCCCCGCCGTCGACCAGGGCATTCTGTCCCCTGTACCGGAAGCCGCCCGCCTTGTCGAGTATATCGAGGCTCCCGTCGGCTCGGATATCGACGCGATAGAACTCGTTCTCGAGATAGCGAGGCCCCGACGCGAGGGCGCTCGCGGCCTCGACGGCCTCGCCCGGCCTCGCGCTCCGCAACACGTGACAGGAGGCTCCGAACTCAGGCGCATCCGCGGGGAAGAGCAGGGTCGCAGGACCGGCTCGCCTTCCTACTGCGTGGACGGACTTCAGCTCGGGGCTCTCGAGCTCGGCTCGAGCTTGCTTCAGCCACGAGGGCCAGTCGAAGGTCGAGCCCAGGGCGGCGTCGGAGAGCTCCAGGTCGACGCGAAGGACGCCGGGCGATTCCCAGGACATCGAGGCGCCGGCGATCCGATAGTTCATCAGCTCGCCCCCCCGCACTAAACCCAGGGCGAGCTTGACTTGGGCGGGCTTGAAGCGCTCGTCGAAAAAGAGGGAGCTTTCGCCGCCTCCCTCATGGCCGGGGTCGGAATCGCGGCCTCCGGAACCGCCGGCGATCGATTGCGCCCGATAGGCCCTGCCTTCGGGGCCGACGACGACCGGATCGGGGAGCGAGGCCGGTACCTCGATCGAAACCAGGCGCAAGCCTCGACGGGGACCGGGGTTGAGGACGACTATCGCGGTATCGCCCGAGGCCGCCGAGGTATCGACGATGCCGGCTATGGCGGCCGAGGCGGAGGCCTCGACGTTGGCCGCGATATCGCGGGCCTGGGCATAGCGGTACTCCATGTCCCGATGCACGCGGTCGATCGAGCAGCCGCAGATGGAGTCGTGGGCCTGGTTGAGGAGGAGGAGCTTCCAGGCCGCCTCGATGGCGCCCGCCGGCCATCGGGCCGCTCCCGCCCAGGCGGCCAGGGCGGCGAGCGGCTCGGCCCGGCCCTCTAGCAGGGCCGACACTTCCTGGTCTTCCTTCTTTATCCACTGGCGAGTCGAGACGCAGCCGGCCGTGATGGGGCAGCGGTAGGTGGAGCGAAGCTCCCCCCGCCACTCGGGCATGGCCGCCGACCTCGCGGCCTCGCGGGCCGCAGCGATATAGGTCTCGAGGGATCCGATTCGGGCGGAGGACTCGGGACCGCCCGACGAGAGCCCGGCCTTCTCGAGCTCGTCCGGGAGCCTCGACTCGATGGGCCGATGGTCGTAGCCGTTCATCACGAGGAGGGGCAGGCCCTCGAAGAGGGCCCCCTGCGCCTCCTGCCTCGCCCGCAGCTCGACGAGGCCGCCGACGGGCTCCGCTCCTTCCATGACGAGGTCGGCCCCGTTGCCGTAGCCGTCGATAAGATAGGCGACGAGGACGCTCGAGCCGTCGCGGGCCTTCCATTCGAAGAGACAGCGGCTCAGCGAGGGGCCGGGCCCGCGCATCAGGCAGGCCGACTCTATGCCGAAGCCGCGGAGGACGGAAGGCAGGCTCCCCCCATGGCCGAAGCTGTCCGGGAGATAGCCGACCATCATCGTCGCGCCGAAGCTCCCCGCGAGGGCGATGCCCCGCTCCAGGTTTCGCACGAGGGCTTCCCCCGTCGGGAGGATATCGTCGGGCTGGACGTACCAGGGGCCGACGGCGAGCCTCCCCGCCGCGACGAGAGTTTCCAGCTCCCCTCGCCTCTCGCCCCTGAACTCGAGGTAGTCCTCGAGGGCGACGGCCTGGCCGTCCAGCATGAAGTGCGAGAAGCGGGGATCCGACTCGAGAGTGTCGATGATCCCGTCGATCGTCGCGACCAGCCTCCACCGGAAATCCTGGAAGGAGAGGTACCACTCGCGGTCCCAGTGCGTGTGCGGGACGATCCAATACTCGGTCGCCATGATCCCGGCCTACTCGCCCTCGAGGTGCTGCATCTCGGCCGCGCTCAAGGCTTCCTTCTTGGCGAGGCTCCGCAGCACGGCCTTCTCGTCGTACAGGAAGAACACCCCGAGGCCCGCGAGGCAGATGAGGACGGACACGATCGCGCTCATCCTGATGCCGAAGGGATTCTCGACGCTCATCCCGAGGAGGAGGAGGGAAGGGAAGAGGATATTGGCCACGGACACGCCTAGATTGCTCTCGAAGGACCTGACTCCGAAGAACATCCCGGCCTTGAAGTTCCCCGTCTCTATCCCGTCGGCCTCGGCGATGTCGGCGACTATCGCGTTGGGGACGATGGTGAAGATCGCGATGGGGATGGCCGCCGCCGCCACGGTTATGTAGGCGAGCACGAGGGGCGGCACCGGCAGGATGCCGTACACGGAGAAGACGACGAAGAGGAGGGCCAGGAGGGCGAAGCCGACGATGGTGACCCTCTTCTTCTCCCATTTGACCGCCGCCGCGGTTATGAAGGGGTAGAAGACGAAGGACAGGACGAACATGACCATCATGAGGATGGAGGTGAGCTCCTTGTCGAGGCCGAGCAGGGTTACGACGTAGTACACGATGCCCATCTGGATGATGGTCTGGCAGATATTGTACAGGAATTCGGAGACGATGAAGCGGAGGAAATTCTTGTTTCCGAGCGAGGAGCGAAGGGCCTGCATGGTCGTCTCGTCCGAGACCGAATAGGCGGCGTAGCGCCTCTCGTCGATGAAGATGGGCGGCAGGAGCATGAGTACGGCGGAGACGACGGCGAAGATCGCCTGCACTCGCTGGAAGGCGTCGACCGAGCTCATGCCCGTCTTCTCGAGCATGCCCTGGAAGTCGTAGATGAAATTGCCCGTGGCGAAGCCGAGGGACCAGGTCACGGCGATCACGGTGCTGATGATGAGCCTCTCCTTCGGGTTATGGCCGAGCTCGCTGATGAGGGCGTTGTAGGGCGCGAAGTACATCACGTAGAAGAAATAGAACAGGAGGATGGTCCCGCAGAGCCAGACGATGTTGATCCAGCTCGCAGCGAGGCTCGGCGACTGCGTGAAATGCCTGAGGGGGAGGAAGACGAGATAGGCGAAGAAGGCGAAGGGCACGGCGCTGATCGCCATGAAGAATCGCCGCCTGCCCATCTTGGCGCGGGAGCGGTCGGACCAGGAGGCGAGCAGGGGATTCGTGACCGCGTCGAAGAGGCGGGCGACGAAGTTGATGATGCCGATCACCGTGAAGAGGCCCAGCACAGCGCCCTCGAAGATGAAGGGCGGGAAGATGCGCGTAGCCGAGGCCGTCTCCGGCGGCATGTAGAAGTACATGATCAGGGACCCGACGCTGTAAGAGGCGAGCGACCAGCCCAGCTGGCCGAGGGCGAAGATGATGAGCTTCCATAGGGGGAGTCTCTCTGGACCTTGTTCCATTCTCGGTTCCTCCTCTTGCCGCGCTTCTCTTCAGGAGAATAGCCGCTTCTCCACGATCTCGCAGATGATATGGCCGGCCAATATGTGCGCTTCCTGTATGCGGGGCGTATCGGAGGAGGGGACCGCGAGACAGATGTCGACGCAGCCGGCGAGGAGGCCCCCCTTCTCCCCGGTGAAGCCGATCGTGGCGGCGCCGATGCTCCGCGCCGTCCGCATGGCGGCGAGGACGTTAGGGGAATTCCCGCTCGTGGATATGCCGAAGGCGACGTCGCCGGGCCTCGCGGCAGCCTCGAGCTGCCGTGAGAAAATCCTCTCGAAGTCGTAGTCGTTTCCGATTCCGGTGAGGATCGAGCTGTTGACCGTGAGCGCCTCGGCGCACAAGGCCCGCCGCTCGAGGTAGAATCGGCTCACGAGCTCGGTCGCCAGGTGCTGGGCGTCGGCGGCGCTGCCGCCGTTTCCCATGAAGAAGACCTTGCCGCCCTTCCTGTAGCATTCCTCGATCCTGTCCGCCGCGCCTTCGATCGCGGCCACGCCATCCTCGGAATCGAGGATGGCCTTCATCGTCTCGACGTGCTCGGCGATCCTTCGACGGATCGGCTCGCGCGGGTCCGCGTCTCCCATGTCAACGCTCCTTTTTCGGCCGTATCGAATCCCGCACCATGAATGGACAGTGGATCGATACGACCCTCTTTTCGGGCGGGTCTCGACCCGATGGGCCGCGGCCCGAAGACTCTCGGCCCGTGGAGGAGATAAGCTCGAAAAGCAGGTTAGCGGCCTTGATCCCGATTTCCGTCAGGGGCTGGCGGAAGGACGAGAGGCTGGGCTTGATATACGGCGCCAGGGGCGAATCGTCGAAGGAGACGATGGATACCTCGTCGGGAATCGCGATGCCCCTGGCCCCGAGGGCCTTGTACGCGCCGAGGGCGAGGAAGTCGCTGCACAGGATGATCGCGTCGATCTCGCGCGTCCTCGCGAGGAGCCGATAGGTGCCTTCGGCGCCGCCGTCCTCGTCCCAGGAAGTGACGTCGTCGACGACGAGGCCCGCGTCGAGCTCGAGCCCCTCCGCCTCGAGCCCGTCGGCGTAGCCGCGGTACCTGTCCCGGTGGTTGCTGAGATCGAGATAGCCGCCGACGAAGGCTATGCGCCGGTGTCCCGTGCTCGCCAGGAAATTGACCGCTTTCTTCGCCGAGGAATAGTTGTCGCTCTTGACGAGATAGGCCTCCAGGCCCTCCTCGCAGTTGTTGATGACTACGCAGGGGATTCCCCGCTCCTTGACGATGGCTTCGTAGCGGCCGTTGAACATCGGCTCGAGCCACAGGAGCCCGCTCAAATGCTCGAATATCCTCACTCGGCCGTAACGCATCGCCTCGATTTCGATCTGATCGGAATGGATGAGCATGGTCGTATAGTCATAGGCATGGATCCGCTCGTCGGCGCCCTCGAGGATATCCGCGAGATAGTAGCCGTTGATTTTGTGCCGGGAATAGGTATCGACGATCCCTATCGTCCTGAGCCGATACTGATCGCCGCCGTCGCTTCCCTCCAGGGAACGCACATAGCCGAGGATGCGATCCTTGGTAGCGGGATGAACGCCGGCTTTCTCGTTGAGGACGCGCGACACGGTCGCGGTGGAAAGCTTGAGGGCCTCGGCGATCTCCTTGATTTTCATCCTGACATCTCTTGCAGTACTGTACGCCGGTCATACATTTTTGTCAAATCGAAACAGTATCTTGCATATATAGGCAAATATTTAATACATAAATATTTAACTTGATAGTCATGAATCTGGATTATTCAGCTGCATACATTGTCGTACATATTCCTCGAGCACTGCATTGCATGGTGGGACCGATCCATAGTACCATGCTCCCATGCGATTCCTGCTCGGCATCGATCTCGGAGGCACGAAGACGTCGATCGCCCTCGCTACAGAGGATATGAAGATCGTCGCGCGTCGTCGCTTCGCCACTGCCGAAGCCGGCGGTCCATACGACCTGATAGGGCGGATCGCTTCGGACGCATCCGCGATCCTCCGCGATGCCGGCGGCCCGGAAGCGAGCCTTGCCGCATGCGGAATATGCTCCGGAGGTCCCCTCGACTCGAAGCGAGGGATCATCCTCTCCCCGCCTAACCTTCCGGGATGGGATAGGATTCCCATCGTCGACCTGCTTTCCGATCGCTTCGGCTGCGCCTGCCGCCTCGAGAACGATGCCGACGCCTGCGCCCTGGCGGAGTGGAAGCTCGGCGCGGGCAAGGGAAGCTCTACCATGGTGTTCCTTACCTTCGGGACGGGGATGGGAGCGGGTATCATCGTGGACGGCCGCCTCCATCGAGGGATCGACGGCCTCGCCGGCGAGATCGGCCACATCAGGGCCGCGGCCACCGGCCCCGAAGCCTACGGCAAGCGCGGCTCATTCGAAGCCTTTTGCTCAGGCGCCGGCATCGCGAAAATGGCCCAGGAGGCGGCGCGACGGGCCCTGCTCCGCGGAAGCGCCGTCGCCTACTGCCCGGACGGAAAGCTCGCCGGCATCACGGCGAAGGCCGTAGCCGAGGCCGCGACTCGCGGAGACGATATGGCCATATCCATCCTCGCTCGATCGGGAAGGCGCCTCGGCCACGGTCTCGCCGCCCTCATCGACCTCCTCAATCCCGAGGCCATCGTGATCGGGAGCGTATTCGCGCGCTGCGGCGAGTTCCTCTACCCCGAAGCCGCCCGAGCGGTCGCCCGCGAGGCCCTGCCCGTCGCGGCCAGGCGCTGCAAGATCATGCCCGCCGCCCTGGGCGAGGAGCTCGGCGACTATGCCGCCCTCATGGTTGCGGCCGAGGAGGCCGGACGGCGCTGTCAAGGCGAGGCCGTCGCGGGCGGATAAGGCCCGCGACGGGCATCGTCGAAGCGGTTATTTAGCGGTATCCACGATCTCGAGATAGGTCAGAGTCTGATTGAGGAGCTGGTAGGCGATCTCTCCGAAGGTTATCGGCCCCGTTATGGAACCGGTCTGCTTGCCTTCCAGGTTCGCGTAGAGATAGTTGAGGATGCAGTTGCAGGAGAAAGCGGGACTGACCGATCCGTCGGGCGCGCTCTCGGTAAAGCTCTTCACGTAATCCGGGACGGGTTCGGCGATCCGATAGTGCACGCCCTTGAATACGGGCGCATAGAAGGCGACGGTCTTGCCCCCCTCGTCCACGGACTGGAAGCTTACGTTGACCATCGTTCCGCTGTAGTCGGCCACCAGAGGCAGCCGGGTATCTATTTTGTTGGAGACGAGGTAATCGGCGAAGTTGAGCTTCTTTCCATTAATAAGGCAATTCGAGACCGAGAAGCCCTCCTCGTCGAAGGCGATGACGTCTCCCCTGCCCTGGCGGAAGAGATTGACGATCCCGATCGAGGCCTGCTTGCCCGGGGCCAAGGTGAGGTGCATCGCGATAGCCTTGGCGTCGGAGGATTCGCCGGTCGCTCCGTTGAAGACCTTGGGGGATATCTTGCCCAGGTCGTTCAGGTCGACCCCGGAAATCCAGCCGATGATGGGCTTGAGGAAGATGCCTTCGTAGCCCGGGGCGTTCCGCGCGTAGCCGACGTGGGCCGGGCTCGTAGCCGGAATGATGATGAGGGAGAAGCCGTTGTCGGGCGCTTCCGGAACGAGGCGGGGCAGCTCCTTCTCCCCGTACCATGAAATCTCGACGCCGGTCGCCGAGTCGGGGGCCTCGGTCATGAAGATCGAGTCTTTGGTCATCGTCCCCCCTTTCCGATCCATGAAGTAGGGGATGGTGCCGCCGATCCAATTGCCTTTGGGCAGCCGCTTGAGGAGATTTTCGTCGCCGGCGAGGAAAAGGCTCTTCCCCGATCCGATCCTCGAGGCTACGGTTGCGAAATCGACAAGCATATCAGGCCTCCTTTCCGAAAATGCGCGTGATGTCGTCGCTGAGTATCGGCTCGTACTTCTCGAAGAACAGGTAGGCCTCGTCGATGCATCGCTTCAAGGTAGACGTATCGGGGTTAGCCTGGGTCTCCCTGCGCATTCGAGACATCATGAGACCGGCCGGAACGCTTTTGAAGCTATGCTCCACCTCTCCCTTGACGAGCTTTGCCCACCTTCCATCGCTTTTTGACGGAATCATTAAAATCGCCTCCCCTATATTAAGATCATGGCTTCAGTCTATAGGGGAGACTGCGCGAGTCAAGGGAAGTCGTTAAAAAAAAATCGAGTGGCTTTCGCGAGTTTAATAGCTATCCTTGGGAATCACGGCAGCGCCGTCGCGTCTCGCCCGAACGCTCGCCGCTTTACGAGGGAGGGAGAGCCTCCAGGAGCGCGTGCCAGGCGAGGGTGGCGCATTTGACCCTGGCCGGAAACTTCGCGACGCCCTTGAAGGCGACGAGATCGCCCATCGCGTCGAGGGCCTCGACCGAATCGTCCCCTCGGAGAGCACGAATGAAGGACCAGGCGATATCCCGGACCTCCTCGAGACCGCGTCCCGCTACGGCGAGGGTCATGAGGGAGGCCGACGCGGTGCTGATCGCGCAGCCCTTGGCTTCGAAGCGCGCGCCCAGGAACGAGCCCTCGGGGGAGAGCGTGACCTCGACCTTGATCGAGTCGCCGCAGGTGGGATTCTCGAGGATCGCGGAATCAGGCACGTGGTCCAGCCTCGCGGAGCCCCGCGGCCTGCGGTAATGGTCGAGTATGATCTCCTGGTAGAGCTCGTCGAAATCGCTCATGCGTAGAACCTCGCCGCCCCGGCCAGGCCCCGGACGAGGCGATCGATTTCCTCCTCGCCGTTGTAGAATGCGAGACTGGCGCGGACCGCGGCCGGTATCCCCAGCCTGCGCATCAGGGGCTGGGCGCAGTGGTGCCCGGCGCGGACGGCAATTCCTTCGCGATCGAGGTACTGGGCGACGTCGTGCGCGTGCACCGCGCCGAGGTTGAAGGAGAAGACCGGGCAGCGGCGCGGCGCCGAGCCGTACAAGGCAAGGCCCTCCACTTCCCCGAGGCGGGCGATGGCGTAGGCGGACAGGGCAGCCTCGCGCTCGCCGATGGCGTCCCAGCCCAGGGCCGAGACGTAGTCCAGGGCCGCGCCCAGGCCGATGGCCCCGACGACGTTGGGCGTGCCCGCCTCGAACTTCCACGGCAGGTCGTTCCAGGTCGAGGACTCGAGGGAAACCGAGCGGATCATGTCGCCGCCGCCCATCCAGGGCGGCATGTCCTCGAGCAGGCTCTCCCGGCCGTAGAGGACCCCGATGCCCATGGGGCCGTAGGCCTTGTGCCCCGAGAAGGCCAGGAAATCGCAGCCCAGGTCGCGCACGTCGATCGGAATATGCGGCGCCGATTGGGCGGCGTCGACGAGGACCAGGGCCCCCCGCTCGTGCGCGATGTCGGCCATGGTCCCGACGTCGTTGATCGTTCCGAGGACGTTCGATGCCTGGGTAACGGCGACGATGCGCGTCCGCGAGTCCCAGTCGCGCTCCATCCGCGAGAGGTCGAGGCTTCCGTCCGCCTCGAGGGGCGCCGCGCGGAGGCGGCAACCGCGGCGGGCCGCGACCAGCTGCCACGGCACTATGTCGCTGTGGTGCTCCATTTCGGTAACGAGGATGACGTCGCCCTCCCGAAGCCGCGCGTCTCCCCAGGAGGCCGCGACGAGGTTGATCGATTCGGTCGTTCCCCGGGTGAAGACGATCTCCGAGTCCTTCTCGGCCCCGATGAATCTCCTCGCCTTGGCCCTGGCCTCCTCGTAGGCCGCGGTCGCCTCCTCGCCGAGGGCGTGGATGGCCCGGTGGACGTTGGCGTTGCCGCGCTCGTAGAAGCGGGAGCTCGCCTCGATCACCGAGCGCGGCTTCTGCGACGTGGCGGCGTTGTCCAGGTAGGCGAGCGGCTTGCCGCCCACCAGCCGCGAGAGGATGGGAAAATCGCTTACGCGGATCGCCTGGCCAACCATATCCATCCGCCCTCGGCCTTGACGGCCCAGGTCCCCACCGGCCTCGTGGCCGGGAAGCCCGTCACTTCTCCCGTCCTGAGGTCGAAGCGCGAGCCGTGCTTGGCGCAGGCGACCTGGCCGTCCTCGACCTCCCCCTCCGAGAGTCGCGAATACTCGTGGGAACAGACGTCGTCGAGGGCGAAGATGCCCTCGTCGGTCCTGAAGAGGGCCACGGGAGACTCATCGACGAGGACGGCGATGGCGCCGTCCAGCTCGGTCTCCGCGACGACCCGCAGCCATTCCATGCTCCTAGGCCGCGGCCGGCATGCGCCGGCGCAGGTCCGCGAGGGTCTCCTCGCGGAAGGCCTCGGGCGACCGCTCGAGCAGCTCCTCGAAGAAGCCGAGCACGAGCATCTCGCGGGCCTCCGCCTCGGACAGGCCCCGGCTCCGCAGGTAGAAGAGCTCTTCCTCGCCCAGACGTCCCGTCGCCGAGCCGTGGCTGCAGCGGACGTCGTTGTTGCCGATCCTCAGCGTGGGGATGGAATCGGCGCGGGCGGCGGGCCCGAGGAGGAGGTTACGGTTGGAGAGATAGGCGTCCGTGCCGGACGCCCCCGTTCCGACGTCGATCGATCCCTGGAACACCGCGCGCCCGCCGCTCGCGACCGCGCCCTTGTAGAAGGCTTTGCTGGTGGCGCCGGGGGACAGATGGCGCAGGGAGACGCCCACGTCGGCCTCCTGCCCCGCCTGACTGTAGTAAAGGCCGTCCAGCCGCGCTTCGGAGCCGCGCCCTTCGAGGAGGCAATCGACGCGCGTCATGGAAAGTCCGCCCCCGAGCTGGACCTCGAGGCGCTCGAGGGAGCTGCCTTCGGCGAGCCTCGCCCGCGATCTCTGGAAGAACGGCGTGCCCGGCCCCAGATTGCTGCTTTCGAAGAGCCGCAGGGCGGAGGAAGGCCCGAGGGAGATATCGCTGCGCGAATTGCAGAGGATGCTCGAGCCGAGGGATTCCTTAGTGCGGGCGATCACCGTAGCGGCCGCACCTTCGCCCAGGACGATCGCGATCTGGGGAGTCGCGTGACGGCCGGCGCCGCTTTCCCGGATGTCCACGAAGAAGGGTTCTTCGATCTTCAAGCCGGGAGGCAGGTAGAGGAAGGCTCCGTACTCGAGGCGGGCGAAGTGCCAAACCGCGACTTTGTCGCCCGCGGAGGCGAAAGTCTCCCTCATGAGGGCGGAGTTCAGGCTTTCGCCCTGGAGCGAGCCCATTCCCATCGATTCGAGCCTCGCTCCCCGGGACCGCAGGCGCTCGGAGATCGCGAGCTCCGCGCAGCCGCCCGACTCGAAGCGGATGTAGCCGGCCGAGGCGCCTGGCTCGCCGGCCCAGGGGCAAAGCTCCCCTGCCTTCCCGACTCGGTCGGCGAGGAAGGGCTCCAGATCCAGGCGGCCCAGATCGGTCCGCCTCCAATCCTCCTCCTCCGGCGTCGGCCAAGCCAGGGACTCGAAGCGGTCGCGCGCATCCGCGCGGAGCTCGCCGAGCCATGGGGACGGGCTTCCCGCCATCATCCTACCGATCCTTCCATCTCGAGCTCGATGAGCCGGTTGAGCTCGACGGCGTACTCCATGGGGAGCTGCTTGACCAAGGGGTCGAGGAAGCCCGAGACGATCATGAAGGAGGCCTCGGCCTCGCTCATGCCCCGGCTCATCAGGTAGAAGAGCTGGTCCTCGCCGATCCTGCTGACGCGGGCCTCGTGCTCGATGGAGACCTGGTCCGACTCGATCTCCATCACGGGGTAGGTATTCGTGCGCGAGTCCCCGTCGAGGAGGAGGGCGTCGCAGACGACTCGCGATCGCACGTCGCGCAGACCCTCGTTGACCTTCACCAGGCCTCGATAGCTCGCGATCCCGCCCGACTTGCTGATCGACTTGGCGGTGATGACCGAGGAGGTATGGCTGGCCGCATGGACCGCCTTGCCCCCGGTATCCTGCTCTTGGCCCTTGCCGGCGAAGGCGATCGAGAGGATCTCCCCGCGGGCCCCCTCGCCGATCAGGTAGACGGAGGGGTACTTCATCGTCCGCTTGGAGCCGATGTTGCCGTCCACCCATTCCACGACCGCGTCCCGATGGACCGCGGCCCGCTTCGTGACCAGGTTGTACACGTCGCTCGACCAGTTCTGGATCGTCGTGTAGCGGACGCGCGAGCCGGGCAGGGCGATGATCTCGACGACCGCGCTGTGCAGGGACTCGGTGGCGTAGATGGGCGCCGTGCAGCCCTCGATGTAATGGACGAAGCTCCCCTCGTCCGCTATGATGAGGGTCCGCTCGAACTGCCCGAAGCTCCGCGCGTTGATCCTGAAATAGGCCTGGAGCGGCACGTCGACGCGCACGCCCTTCGGCACGTAGACGAAGCTCCCGCCCGACCAGACCGCGCTGTTGAGGGCGGCGAATTTATTGTCGAGATAGGGAATCACTGTGCCGAAGTACCGGCGCACCAGGTCGGGATGCTCGCGGAGGGCCGTCTCCGGATCGGTGAAGATCACGCCGAGCTTGCTCAGGTCCTCCTTGATGCTGTGATAGACCATCTCGGAGTCGTATTGGGCCCCGACCCCCGCGAGGAACTTGCGCTCGGCCTCGGGAATGCCTATCCGCTCGAAGGTCTCCTTGATCGAGGCGGGCACGTCTTCCCAGGACCGCGACTGCGCTTCCTGCGGTCGCGCGTAGTAGCACAACGCGTCGAAGTCGATGGAGGACAGGTCGGCTCCCCAGGAGGGCATGCTCTTCTTGCGGAAGGCGCCGAGGGCGCGGAGCCTGTACCGGCGCATCCATTCGGGCTCGCCCTTGCGCTCGGAGATGGCGTTCACCACGCTCTCGTCGAGGCCGATCCGGGTCCTGAAGACGGACTCGTCGGGAAAATGGTAGCCGTGCGAGTACTCGGCTATCTCAAGCGCTGGCGACGACGCCTTCATCGGCTTCCTCCTCGATTCCGTATTGCTCCCTGATCCAGTCGTAGCCTTTCTCCTCGAGCTTCTCGACGAGCTCCCTGCCGCCCGACAGCACGATTCGTCCCCTGTACATGACGTGGACGAAGTCGGGGACGATGCGCTCGAGGATGCGTCGATAGTGGGTTATGACCAGCGCCCCGAAGCCCTCTCCGCGAAGGCGGTTCACGCCGTCGGCTACGACCTTGAGGGCGTCGATATCCAGGCCCGAGTCGGTCTCGTCGAGGATCGCGATGGAGGGCTTCAGCATGAGCATCTGAAGGACCTCCATCCGCTTCTTCTCGCCGCCCGAGAAGCCCTGGTTCAGGTAGCGGTTGATGAAGGCCTGATCCATGCCCATGAAGTCCATGGCCTCGCGCAGCTCCTTGATGTAGGCCGACACGCTCATTCCTCCGCCGCCCGAGCGAAGCTCGATCGCGCGCTTCAAGAACTTCCCCACGGTCACGCCGGGTATCTCCACGGGATACTGGAAGGCGAGGAAGAGTCCGCGGAGGGCCCTATCGCTCGGGCTCAAGGCCAGGACATCCTCGCCGTCGAGCGTCACCGTACCCCCGCGGAGCTCGTAGGTCGGGCTGCCCATGAGGACGCTGGCCAGGGTGCTCTTGCCCGATCCGTTGGGCCCCATCAGCGCGTGTATCTCCCCGGCCCGTATATCGAGGTCCACCCCCAGGAGGATGCCTTTCTCCCCTATTCCCGCCTCGAGCCCCCGTACCGCCAAATTGCTAGCCATCGCGTCCTCTCTATATGGGATATCCGAGCGAGACCTTCGCGGACTCGCTCATCCGTTCCGGCCCCCATAGGGGGCTCCATACCGTTCGCACCTTGGCCTCGAGACCGAAAAAACGCCTGAGACAGAACACGATCTCGTCGCGGATATAGTCCCCGGCCGGACAACCCGGGTAAGTGAGACTGAAATCCACCTCGATGACGCCTTCCGCCGATTCCACGCGGTATACGAGACCGAGATCGACGATATTCCAGTTGAGCTCGGGATCGTCCACGGTCTTCAAGGCTTCGAGTATCTCTTCGTTGGAAAGCAAGCTTTCCTCCTGTCTTGAACCTTGATATAAATCAGTATATTAGTCAAGTAATATATATGAGAATACTGGAAGTTCTCTGCAATCCCAGACAGACCTCCTTCAATCGCGCGCTGGCCTTTCGCGCGCGCTCGTGCCTCGCGGAAGCGGGGCACGAAGTCCTCTTCCACGATCTCTACGAGGAAGGCTTCGATCCCGTCCTGGACTCGGCGGAGTTGACGCGAGGCTACAGCCTCGACCCCCTGGTCCAGAGACATTGCGCGGAACTGGAAGAGGCCGACGGCCTCTTGATTTTCCACCCCTTGTGGTGGGGCGGTCCCCCTGCCATGCTGAAGGGGTGGATGGACCGCGTCCTCCGCCGGGGTGTCGCCTACGATCTGGACGGCGGCGACTTCTCCGAGAAAGATTGGGCCCCCCTCCTCGGCGGAAAGAAGGCCCTCGTCCTCGTCACGAGCGACGACGGCGGGCTCGAATCGGCCTCGTCCGTCGAGGCGCTGTGGGCGGGGACGGTGCTCGGAAAGTGCGGCATGGACTGCGAGTGCGTGGTATTGAGCGATCTTAGGCGGAGGCGGCCGATGGAAAGGGCCGCCTGGATGTCGAGCCTCGAAACGAGACTCGCCGAGAAGTTCCCGGCCGGGAGCTTGAAGGAAGAGGCGCCGAGATGAAGAGCTACGAGTATTTGATCGCGGGCGGCGGCATGGCGGCCGCCGCGGCCGTCAAGGGCATACGCGAGCTCGATCCCGACGGCTCCATCGCCGTCGTCTGCGAGGAGCCCGACCCGCCCTACGACAGACCGCCCCTGTCGAAGAGCCTGTGGAAGGGAAAGCCCCTCGATGCCGTTTGGATGGATACCGCGGGCGCGGAGCTCGCGCTGGGCCGTACCGTCGCGGCTCTCCGGCCCGCGAGCCATAGCCTCCTCCGCGACGACGGCGAAGAGATCGGATACGGCAAGCTCCTCATCGCCACGGGGGGGAGCCCGAGGCGCCTGGGCTTCGCCGGCGGAGCGATCATCTATCTCAGGAACCTCGGCGACTATCGCGAGCTGCGGAGGCGCTGCGAGACGGCCGATCGCTTCCTCGTCGTCGGAGGCGGGCTCGTCGCCTCGGAGATAGCCGCCGCCCTCGCGATGAACCGCAAGAAAGCGACGATGCTCTTCCCGGGCGAAGGCATAGACGGCCGCCTCCTGCCCCGAGAATTCTCCCTGCGCCTGAACGATTTTTACCGCTCGAAAGGCATCGAGCTCTTCCCCGGCGAAAGCCTCGCGTCGCTCGAGGCCCGAGGAGGGGAATATATCGTCGGCACGAGCACAGGCAGGGAGATCGAGACCCAGGCCGTCGTCGCCGGCCTGGGCATCGAGCCCAAGCTGGACTTCGCAGCCTCGGCGGGCCTCCGGATAGACGACGGCATCGTCGTCGGGCCGAGGCTCGAGACGAGCTATCCCGACGTCTTCGCGGCGGGGGACGTCGCCTCCTTCTACTGCTCCGCCCTCGGAAAGCGCATCCGGCCCGAGCACGAGGACAACGCCCTCGCGATGGGTCTCGTCGCCGGCCGCAACATGGCCGGCGCGACGGAATCCTACGACCGAATCCCCTACTTCTACTCCGACCTCTTCGAGCTCGGCTACGAAGCCGTCGGCGAGCTGGATCCGGGGATGGAGACCGTTGTCGATTGGAAGATCCCCGACGAGAAGGCGGTGGCCTATTACCTCGGCGGGGGCAGGGTTCGCGGCGTCCTCCTATGGAACGCGCCCAAGCGCGTCGAGGCGGCTCGCGAGCTCGTCGCCGCGGAGGGCCCCTTCTCGGCCGAGGAGCTGGTCGGGAGGATCTAGGGCCCTCCCCGGAACGATCCTACCTGGCCCCGGCCTCGGCTTCCAGCGGCACGAAGTAGACGTAGTCCCTGAACTCCAGGTTCCTGTTCTTATCGAAGTAGGGATGGCCCTCGTTGGCATTCGTATGACAGGTGACGCAGTAGTTGCCCGTGAAGACCTTCTCCTTCCCGTCGGGAAGGTCCTTCGTCAGCCAGAGCCAGCCCCCCTGCGAGCGCGGATCCTCGGGAGCCTTTACCATGATCGTGAGCTGGATGGGACCTTCGCCCGGGGCAGGCTTGGGCGTCGCGAAGACTTCCTTCACGATCACGGTATTCTCGGGGAAATCCCAATGGAACTTCCCTCCGACGCGGGTCGGTACGACCGAGAAGCCGATCGCGTTCATGCGGGGAACCCGCAGGCGGTCCATGTGGCCGGGTATGGGATAGTCGAGGACCGTTTCGGTGGTCTTCTTCCATGTGGGATAATCCGGGGTCGCATAGACTCTCTCCGCTTTCTTCGCGCAGGCTCCGAGGAGGATGGCGGATAGGACGAGGAGGGCGATGCGGCTCGCCCCGCCGGGGCTCGAGCCAAGTCTCATGCGCTTCATGTCTCGCTCCCGGACTCGGCCCGCAGGAACCAGACTGTCTGCGGATCGGTCTTGCCTTTGAGCTTCGCTCTATAGGGCCCCGCGAAGGCGAATGCCGGCACCGCCGCGTTGCGCATCTCCGTACTGACGAGGATCTGCCCGCCTTTAGCCAGAGAGCAGAGTCGGCTCGCGGTGTTGACCGGGTCCCCGATCATCGTGAAATCCGCCCTACGCGCCGAGCCCACCATGCCGTGGATGACCATGCCCTCCGTGATGCCGATGCCCACGGACAGCCCGTCGAATTCCTCGGCCCTGCTCGCGCAGAGGCCTACGATGGCGAGAGCCGCCTTGCAGGCGCGTCGCTCCCCTCCCTCGCCCGTGAATACGGCGAAGACCTCGTCGCCGACGAATTTGTCGATGTCGCCGCCGCACTCGTGGATGATGCGGGACTGCTCGTCCAGGATGCGGTTCAGCACCACGACGACCTCGTCGGCGCCGTGCCTTTCCGTATAGGAAGTGAAGCCCCGCACGTCGGTGAAGAATAGCACGCGCTCGACCCTTTGGGGCTCCTGTCCCGCCCGCAGGGAGCCGATCGTTCCCGCCGAGACGTACTTCGTGAGCTCGAAGCGCTCGTGGAGTCCCTCGACCATCGTATTCACCGTGCTCGCGAGCTCGCCGATCTCGTCGCCGCTGCGCAGGCTCACCCTCCCCTCGAAATGGCCCGCGGTGACGTCCAGGCACAGCCTCCCTATGGACTGGACGGGATCGAGCACGACCTTGCGCAGGAAGGAGCCTATCACCAGGGCGAGGAGGCCGACGACGATCACGAAGCCCGCCCCCGTGCCGGCGAGAGCGAGACTGGTCGTCCGGACGTCGTCGGAGATGTCGGTGCGGATATCGATCACCCCCCGGACCGTGTGGTCCGATCCGTGGCAGACCGTGCATTTGGGAAGATTGATGAGAGGCCGATACGCGTGGAAGAAGGCCCGACCCCCGACGTCGTCGCGAAAGAAGAGCTCGTTCGGCGGAATCTCGGCGGCTTCCATGAAGCGCTTGGGCGGCGTCGCCGGGGCGCTGAGGGGACGATCCTGAGGCTGGAATCGCCGCTCCGCGAGGTTCGCGTCGACGGTCTCGATCGTCTTGTTGTCCGAGAAGGCGAGGACCCCGTCGCGGCGATAGAGCGAGATGAAGGTCCCGGGCGTGCGTATCGAGACGTCGGACAGCATCGTGACGGCCAAGGGGGCCTGGCCCGGGAGCATCACGCTCTCGATCGCGGTGAAGAGGATGTTGGCGTTCTCGAAGTCGCCCCGCTGCGTCTTCCGGTTGTAGGCGGAGATCAGCGAGCTCGCCAGGGCGCCGAGGGCCGCTCCGATGCCGACCG
>Ga0181520_10001856_pt1 | contig 41479 bp, 35 predicted proteins | sample PEATcosm2014_Bin_29_FD_132451 | JGI IMG/M metagenome (GOLD analysis project Ga0181520, IMG submission 132451) | Peatland microbial communities from MTU Mesocosm Facility, Houghton, MI, USA - PEATcosm2014_Bin02_30_metaG | ecosystem: Environmental > Terrestrial > Soil > Wetlands > Peat | place... | reverse complement strand
GCAGCCGGCGGTCATCGGTTTGTTCCCCTACATTCCGAAACTGCCGAACACCGAAAAAGCGGTGAAGGAAATCCTGTCGCTGCCGATTCACGGCGAGATGGGCCTCGACGCGGCGGACAAGGTGTGCGACGCGATTGCGGAGTTTTACGGAGAGAAATAACTGCCAGCGGCAGTTGCCAATTGCCAAACCCTCGCTCGGTAACGGGCGGGGGCTTTGTTTTGGGAGCGGTGCGCAATTATTTCTGAAACAGAACAATGCGGTTGGTGTTCGTGCCTTTCGTCTGATTTTGAACCCCCCAGCAATTTGAAGTTTTGGTGAAAACCTGGTCGTTGATCAGCACCAATACTGGATTGAACCCAGCCTCCAAGCCGGTCTTGAGCACGGATGTTTCCAATTTGAGTCTGCCGCTTCGGATTTCGCCGACTTCAAACGCCAGGCAGCCGCCGGGTTTCAAAATGCGGTGCGATTCGGCAAGGACGCCAGACATGGCCATCTCCCATGCGGACAGATTCTTGAACTGCCAGAGTTTAAGCCTGGAGAGTTCAAGACCACAGAACCAGGCGCGCAGCCAGTTGTCCTGTTCATAGTTCACCACATCCAAAAATGGCGGCGAAGTGACCACCAGCCCGGCTGATTCCGATGGAATTTGTTCCGTCGCGCTCGCGCTTTGGGTCAAGACCATGGAATGTCCCGAAACTTTGAAAAGTTGTCGTCGTATCGTTTCATCCACGTCCCGTAGCAATTGAGCGCTTTTGCGCAGAATCAAATCCAGCACGGATTTGCGGGACGGTGTTTGTTTCCGTCGCGCATTAATCTTTCTTTGCGAAGCCGCGGACACCGCCTGATTTGGCGGCAACGTGTAGACCGAAAAGAAGCCCGGCGAGTGCCCAGTCAACCGGTTTGTTGCGACCATTCGTATCCAGCGATCCACGAAATCCAGTCGGCTCGTTTTCTGCCTTTGCAGCAGATAAAATTTCAACGCGCAAATTTCCTTCAGCGTTTCCGGATGATAAAACGCCAGCAAATCCTCGGGATTCTCTTGAGCCAGGGAAAAATCAATTTGCGCCAGCCGTTCACTAATCGCGGACAGGCTTGGCGGACGCAATCGCGGTCCGGCCAGGATTTCGCCGAGCGGATTGGCGTCGCAGCCCCACGGCGTCCGGCCAAGAAGCGCCGATTCCAACAGTGTTGTTCCCCGGCCCATGAACGGGTCGTAAACCACATCGCCGGGGCGGGTCAGGCGTTCGATAAAAAATCGCGGAAGCTGCGGCTTGAAACAGGCGCGGTAGGAAATTTCGTGCAGGCTGGAAGCGGCGCGTTGTTTGGAAGTCCAGAATTCGTTGGTGAAAACCGGAACGCTGCCGGCCCCTTCAACCTTCAAATCAGAGCGATTCGTCTTCTTTCCAAACAGATCGAAGCCGGCCAATTCACCGCACAAATTGTCGGGACCGGACAACCGGGAGGCGGCCCGGACAGATTGGGTTGATGCTGGAACGGCGTTCATGGAATTTCGTGCAATAATTTCAACGCCTTTTCACGCGAAATTTTCGTGGCCGAACCAAGTTTCCCGCCAGTCCACCAATTTGCAACCAACACTTTTGGCAGGATCCAAAATGCCACATTAGGAAACGATTCAACGTCAGATATGATGTAGCCTTCGATCTCTTTTAACTTCGCCAGAAAACCGGGTTCATCAAATGAGCGTCCTGAACCAACCATGTAGCTGGGGCAAAAATAAATGCCACCGCGCGTTATGCTCCGAACTTCCCACCTTCGATTTTGCGAATCAAGGAGATCATAAGCGGCCCCTTCACTCGCCGCTAAAGTTCCGTGGACAACCTCATTCGCCAGCCGGCGCTCCAGAATGAAACTGACCCTTCTGCCATCCGTGAAATATTCGCGGACGTCTTCCGGGCTGATTTTCAGGGCTTTTGCAATTTCGGAGACATCCCACGTCAAGATGCCGTTTGGTCGTGCGCTCATCGCTTGCATCTATACGCGTCGGATGCAAAAGACACAATCCGAAACAGCGGCCTTCCATTTCACCAAGCAGGTTACTCAAAAGAATTACGTGCCAGTTCGGCAAATTCATGTTTTCATATTTGGCCGATGAACGCCGAAAATCCTGAAATTAGCCTCGTCATTCCGTGTTACAACGAGGAAGGCAATCTGCGCGAACTCGTCAGAGCCATCCGCGAGTCGGTCGAGCCGCTCAAGATTTCCTACGAGGTCGTCATCACCGACGATTGCAGCAGGGACCAGTCGTGGAAAATCCTCAAGGAACTCGCCGCCGCCGATCCGCGCATCCGCGCGCAGCGGTTCGCGTTCAACTGTGGCGAGAGCGCGGCGAGCTTTGCCGGACTCAAGGCCGCGCGCGGCAAATATCTCTTCACGCTCGACGCCGATTTGCAGAACGACCCGAAGGATTTGCCGAAATTTCTGGAGGCGCTGAAAAATTTTGACTGCGTCTGCGGCACGCGCGTGAAAACGCGCGGTGAAGGCGACAGCTTTATCCGCATCGCCTCTTCGCGCATCGCCAACGCGGTCCGGAATAAATTGTCCGGCGAAAAAATTTCCGACGCGGGCTGCACCTACCGCGCGTTCCGGCGCGAGTGCATCGAGAACCTGAAATTTTTCAAGGGCATGCACCGCTTCCTGCCGACGCTGTTCAAGATCGAGGGCCACACCGTCACGGAAATCGAGGTGAGCAACAATCCGCGCTTCGCCGGGCAGAGCAATTATGGCGTGTGGAACCGGCTGTTTGCGTCGTTTTACGATCTGCTCGCCGTGCGCTGGATGAAGAAGCGGATGTTCAAATACCAGGTCGCCGAAAAAATCAATTAGCCCGCCTCGTTCCGACTTTTATTCCGCCTGACCCGGCTTCGCGACCGGCGGGAACCGTCCCAATCCCGAAGAGATATGACTCCGTTCCAGTCGCCGCCGCCCCGCTTCCGAAGGGAATTGTCCGGCGGCGAGTTGAAGCGGGAGCCATTCCGACAGGAACGGCCATCCTTCCCGTTTGAACCGTCCTTTTTCCAGTTCTCCCAGTGTTCTGCCCGGTAGAAAGCGTCATTTGTCCCGCTGGAACTGCCATCTTTCCAACCGGAAAGATCACGTTGCCGGTGGGAAATGTCCGGCTTCCAAGGGGAGGGTCATATTGCCGGAGGGATTTGTCTTGTATCCGACTGGAATGGTCAAAATGCCGGAAGGAAAGATCGGGCTTCCAGCCGGAATGGCCGCGCTCACTGTGGCTATAAATGATTGCCGGAAGGTAATGTCGGGTTTCCGGCCGGAAACAAGACAATTCCTTCCGGCAACATCGCTGTTCCGGCGGGAAAATTGCCTGATTTATTCAAGATCAGCACCTTGCGAATTTGCGCCCTCAAAATTTCAGCCGCCGCCGTCAGGATGCTCCGCTTAATTTCGGCAAAAGCAGCCCGAACCTCCTCACGCCGGCGGCTACGGAATTCACGCCCCTTATTTCGATTCCGGATTCTGGCCTGGCTCAGGTCAGATATGCCGTGATCGGCTCCGCGCCCAGGGTGCCGGAAAGGCTGTTCAAAAAGTCCGGCGCCTCGACAGCTTCGAGCATTTTGCGCGCGGCGGTCAGGCGTTCGGCGATATGCAGTTCTTCCGCGACGTCGGTGTAGTTTGGGCGGCGCAGAAACTGGTTCAGACATTCGACGTGGCGTTTCCAAAGCGCGCGGTCCACTTTCTGTTTCGCCGCGAGGCGCGCGGCATACCACGGGCTTGCGAGCAGGTTTTCGCGCGTGAACAGTTTCCGCACGGCGGGATGTTCCAGCCCTTTGCCCTCCCATCCGTCATTGAGCATGATATGCAGCAGCGCGTTCAGTGGCGGACAAGCCTGCTTGATGCTGCCGTCGTCGAAATACATCTGGGCGACGCGTTTTTGCGTGGCGACGATATTGTCCATGCCGTCGGCGAAAATGTCCTTGTCCTGCAACTCCGGCTTGAGCATCGCCTCGGTGAAGACGGCGTGCGGATGGTTGAACACGCGGCCGAAGAAGGCGTGGACGAACCGCGCGTTGATGCGCCAGCCGAGCCGGCCCGCAAGCACTTTTTTCCCGTGGTGCTGGAAATCCTGGCACTTTTCCAGGAAGCGGTGTTCGATCAGAAACTGCGGATCGCGCTCTTCGGCGGTGAGCCGGCACCAGATTTCCGGCACGATCAGGCTCACGTCATGGTCCACGCGCAACTGCGGGCCGACATAGCCGGCGGCGGTGATGAACGCGTTGTGCCCGGTGAGGATGAACGACACGAGCGCGTTGTTCAGGTCAATGATCGGCGGCAGCGCGTTGAACGGCCCTTTGGTCAGCGCGCCCTCGGAGCCGGCGCCGGTCGTGGACGGTGATTTGCCGGTCATGCTGCAGATCACTTCCATGAACAGTTCCGGCAGCTCCATGAAATGAATTGGGTTGTAGCACGCGAGCGGGCGGACGCCCACGTCCGGCGGATTGTTGCGGCGGCCCGGCAGCACGGCGGTCACGGGCGTGTGCAGCGGCCGGCTCATGGGCACGCGGCGGCGCAGCCGCGCGGAAATTTCCGCGAGATACGTTTCGCTGGCGCGGACGAGGTCGGGCCGCTTTTGCAGGTAACGCGGATTTTTCGTCGGCTTGCCGTCCACGAGGCGCGGGCTGGAAGTGCAGACGAAATAACTCGGCTCACCGGTCTCGGCCACTTCGCGGACGAATTTCTGCATCGGCTCGGTGAACTCGTGGAAGCCCAGCGCGTCCTCGACCATTTCCCTGGCGTCAGGCGGCGTGAGCGGTTCGTAGTTGGAAAAGAAATTTTCCGGCTGGACGAAATCGTTTTCCGCCTGCTTGTCGTAGCCGCGGTGAATCGCGTCGTCCGGCCGCTGGAACAGGCGCTGTTCGCAGTTCTGCGCGAACTTGAGCGAGAGATTTTTGTCCGTGCCTTCCGGCAAATTTTCCAAAATTGCCGCCGGCATAACGGTCGAAGCCGTGATGTCGTCCTCCATTTGCACTTTCACCGCCGGATGAAAATCCTTGCGCAGGCCGAACGTGCGCCACGAGCCGTCGGCGTCGAAGCCGACACGCAGGCAGGTGGTGACAAGCTTGCGGTTGTCGCATTTCAACTCGTTGCCGGGCGTGCCGTTGATGATGTCCACGCTGAAATGTTCACGCCAGTGGCCCTGCCACTCCGGTTTGTAATGGCGTTTCACGACGAAGACGAGTTCCTTGACGTGCTGCGGCACGGATGCGAGCCACGTGTTGTATTCCGGCGTGTAGTCGTGTTCGTCCGGCGTCAGCAGCTTGATGACCGAACCGAGCGAGCGTTCGGCGGAAAGCACGGTGCGCCGGTCCGCGCGCGCCTTGTCGGCGAAACGGCTGGAATAATCGCGGTCAATCAGTTCGGCGACGCGGTCAAAATCATTTTTCAAATCCGACACGAACACCGGGCCGGTGAGAATGGCGTCGGTGATGGGCTTGGAAATTTCCGATTTGCCGCCGCCGGAAACCGTGCAGGGCTTGTGGCAGAAAGTTCCCTCGGCCACCGTGCCGACGAGCCGCCACTGGCGGCCGGGGCCAGGCGGCTTTTCCATGCGGATTTTGTAGCCGGACGGACGGACGTAAGTTTTTTCCGGCGAAAGTTTGATGTTCTGCTCCCCGGAGACGGGATTCGTCCAGAAAATTCTCTGGCCGTGCAAGTCGAAGCGCGCCGCCGCGGGAATGTAGATGATTTCCGGAAATTTTCTGTCCACCGCGTAGCCTTCGGGCCGCACGTCCATGATGTCGCCAAACAGCGCGGTCATCTCCACGAACGAATGCGGCAGGCGGCGCGCCAGCACGTCGCCGTTGAACTCCTCGCCCAAATCATAGCTTGGAAAAACCAGCGCGCCGCCGGCGTGTTCCTCCTCCGCGAGGCCGAACAGGTTCGCCGCGTAGCTCAACTGCGTCTTCACCTCTTTTTTGCAGTAGCCGAAATAGTTGTCGGCGATGATGGTGACGATCACGCCGGTTTCATCGCGCGCGGTGAGCTTGAAGGCGTGGCCGCCGTTGTAAGGTTCCTCCTCTGTTTTCCAGCACATGCCGTCGCGGCGCTGGCGTTCGGTGGCCTGGTCAAAGTGCGGCAGGCCGGCGGCTTTTTTCGTCACCTTCGTCAGGTGCGGCGCGAGGATGACGCAGCCGGTGTGGCCGGTCCAATGCTCGCTGTCGAGCGCGGAATCATTTTCCGGCAGCAGCGGGTCGCCGCCGTTGCCGAAAATCGCCTCGACGAAATCGAGGTTGCTCACGAGGTTGCCCGGCACGAAGAAACGGATTTCCATCGTTTTTCTGGAAATGAAACCCGGAACCTCCGGGCACACGAGCGGGCGGATGAGCAGCGAGACGAAACATTCCGCCGGGTCCGGCTGCGTGGAGGTGAACGGCAGTTTCAACAGCTCGGTGGGCGGCGCGAGCGCGAGCGCGAGCAGCTTCGCAAACGTGCGCTTCGGCACGCCCAGCTTGTCGTCAGGAATCGGCAGGCCGCCTTCCGCGATGTGGAAAATGCCCGCCGTCGTGCGGCGGTCGCTTTTCGGGTTGTGCAGAACGCCCTGTTTGACGCGGTAGGAATTGATGATGTCCGAGGAAAAATCATCGCGGTCCACCGGCAGCGACAGCACGCGGGCGAGGCCGGGCCGGTCCAGCGTGAACGTGCGCGCGGGCAGCTTGGGCGCCGGCGCGTCCTGCAAATAATCATAGAGAAACGTCTGGATGCGCTGGTCGGCGGGGCAGAGATAATTCCCGAGCAGACGGTCCTTTTCGCGCGAGCGCGCGGCCATGGCGGCGGCGATCTCGACAAATTCCCGGTCGCCCGGGAGCGGCGCCGGCGAGCAGCCGCTGAGGGCGAGTTTGACGTTGATGTGCGCAATGAGATGTGCGGGCAGCTGGCTGTTCATGGTAATTTGCTTCCGGTCCTCCGGCCGATTCCTTTGCTGAAAACAATGCCCTATTTTTGACGGCCGGTAAAACATTTTTTGCGCAACCGCAGGTGGATTTCCGCGCCGCCCGCGCCGCCCGCCACTTATCGCTAGGCGCGGGCGGCCAAACCTGCTAAAGAAAAAGGCGTTGTGACCCGTGAAAAAAAAACGCAACTGACCACCGTGACCCGCGTGGTGATGCTGACGGCGCTTTATTTCCTGGGCGGCCTGCTCGGCAAGAAAATTTCGTTCCTCGCCCACAGCCAGGCGCTGGTCTGGCCGCCGGCCGGCATCGCGCTGGCGGCGATTTTGCTGTTCGGCAACCGTTTCTGGCCAGGAATTTTTTTTGGCGCGGTCCTGTTTTCTTTCACATCGGGCGTGCCGTTTGGATTTTTCACCTTCGGGACGGCGGTGGGCAACACCATCGGCGCCATCGTCTGCGTGTTTCTGCTGGAACGGTTCGTGAAGTTTGACAACGCGCTGGAGCGCACACGCGACGCCGCCGGCTATGTGCTGCTGGCCTGCGGCCTGGGCACCACCGTGAACGCGTTGTTCAACGTGGTCAGCCTGGTCTATGACCAGCAGACGCTGCCGGACGCGATGTTTCCGACCATGTTGGAATGGTGGGTGCCGAACGCGCTGGCCGCGCTGGTGGTGACGCCGGTCATCATCACCTGGGCCACGCCATCGTCGGTGCGGCTGGATTTCTGGCGGGCCGGCGAGGCGGTGCTGTGCGCGGCCGGCCTGGTGGGCGGCACCCTGATTTCCTTCGACACCTGGTTTGTTTACGGCATCCAGCAATACCCGCTCGCCTATCTGCCGTATCCGTTTCTGGTCTGGAGCGCGCTGCGGTTCGGCCCGCGCGGCGCGGCGACGGGAACATTGCTCGTGGCGGCGCTGGCGATCTATTCGCTGCTGCAAAAACGCGGCCCGTTCGTGACCGGCAGCGAAGCGGACAGCCTGCGGCTGGTCGGCAGCTACCTCGGCATCGTCGCGGTTTCCAACCTGCTGCTCGCCGCCGCCGCCACGGAACGCCGCCGCGCGCTGGCCGACGTGGTGGAAAATGAAAAGCGCCTGCGCAACGTGATGGCGGCGCAGACGGATTTGATCTGCCGTTTCCAGCCCGACGGCGCGATCACGTTTGCGAATCCGGCCTGCTGCGCGTTCCACGGCAGAACCGAGGCGGAGCTGCTCGGCACAAATTTCTACAAACTGCTGGCGAACGGCGGCGGCCGGCCGGGAACCGAAACTGTGCCGCCGCTGCCTTTGGAGCAGCCCGCCATGAGTTTCGACCGGCGCGTCGAGGCGGCCGACGGCCATGTCGAATGGCAGCAATGCAGTCTCCGCCGGCTGGAGCGCGGCGGCGCGGCGCCGGCGGAAATCCAGGCCGTGATGCAGAACATCACCGCGCGCAAACGCGCGGAGCTGGCCGCGAAAGAGGCCAGGGCGGCGCTGGAACAAATGAACCGCCAGTTGCAGAACGCCGCCGCCGAGGCGCACGCCGCCGCCGAGCAGGCCAACCGCGCCAGCCATGCCAAGAGCGAATTTCTCGCCAACATGAGCCATGAGATCCGCACGCCGCTGGGCGGCATCCTTGGCATGATTGAGCTGCTCGGCCAGACGCGGCTCGACCCGCGCCAGCGCGAGTTTGCCGGCGCCGCCGTGGAAAGCGCCAACGCCCTGCTCCGCGTCATCAACGACGTGCTCGACTTCTCCAAGATCGAAGCCGGGAAAATGACCATGGCGCACGAGGACTTTTCCGTCCGCGCGATTGTGGATTCCGTGTTGGAAAACGCCGCCTCGCGGGCCGCCGGGAAAAAAGTCGCGCTCGCCGCCGTGGTCCACCGGGAAATTCCCCGCCGGCTCACCGGCGACCCGATCCGGCTCCGACAGGTGCTGCTCAACCTCGTCGGCAACGGCGTCAAGTTCACCGAGCACGGCGAAGTGGTCGTCCGCGTCCAGACCCGCTTCCAAACGCCGGGCAAAATCGTTTTGCGTTTTGAAGTCGCCGACACCGGCGTCGGGCTGACGGCGGAAGAAATAAAGGAATTGTTCCAGCCGTTTGTGCAGGTGGACACCTCGTCCTCGCGCAAATTTGGCGGCACCGGCCTCGGCCTCGCCATCTCGCGGAAAATTGTCGAGCTGATGGACGGCCGGATCGGCGTCAACAGCGTGCCCGGCAAAGGCTCGACCTTCTGGTTTGAAGTGCCGTTTGCCGTGCCGCCGCAGCCCGCCATGGAACACAGCTTTCCCGGCCTGGCATTTTTGCAGACGGTGGTCGCGGTGCCCAATCCGAGCCTGCGCCAGTCGCTCGTGGAGCAGTTGCACGGCTGGGGCGTGGTCTGCCGCGCCGTGGCCGACGCCGGGGAGCTGGCCCGCTCGCTCCATGATTTGCGCGCCGCCGTCATTCCGCTGGTGATTTGCGACGACGAGATGCTGGCGCTGGGCGGCGGGGATTTGCGCCGCGAGCTTTTTGACGGGCAGAAACGCGTGCGGTGCATTTTGCTCGCCAGCCCGGCCGGCTCGCTGGGGGCGGACGCCACCAGCCCGGACAGCCTCGCCACCGTGCTGCTCAAGCCGGTGCGCGAACAGCCGTTGTTTGACGCGCTCGTCGCCGCCGTCGCGGAAGTCAAACCGGAACCGGGCCAGCATCCGGAAACCGCCGTCGCCCCGACGAAAGCGGTTCCCGGCGAACCTGCCGCGCCGAAGCGCACGGCCATTTCCGGTTTGCGGATCATGGTGGCCGAAGATCATCCGTTCAACCGCAAGCTCTGCCAGTTGATGCTGGAAAATTTTGGCGCGCACGCCGAATGGGCCGTCAACGGACGCGAAGCCGTTGAAAAATTTTCGCCCGGCGGCTGCGACGCCATTCTCATGGACTGCAACATGCCGGAGCTGGACGGCTTTGAAGCCACCGCCGCCATCCGGAAACTCGAGGCGGAAAAGAAGACCGCACGGCAAGTGCGCATCATCGCGCTCACCGCCAACGCGCTCGTCGGCGAGCGCGAGCGCTGCCTGGCCGCCGGCATGGACGACTACATCGCCAAGCCGTTCACGACGCAGCAGCTCTATCAGGCGCTGCGCGCCGCCGTGCCGCCGGTCGCGGCGGTCGCGGCGGTCGCGGCGGAGAGCTTTGATTCCGCGCGGCTCGAACAGCTTTGCAACGAACTGGAACGTTCCGCCGTCGTGGACATGGCCGGTGATTTTCTCAAGGATTTTCCCGAACGGCTGGCGGAAATCCACCGGCTCAACGCGGCGGGCAAATGGCTGGAACTGGAGCGCGCCGCGCATTCGCTCAAGGGCCTGGTCAGGCTCTTCGGCTTTCAGAAGCTTTCGGAAAAATTTCTTGCCATCGAGGACGGGGCCGGGGCCGCCGACGCCGAACGCACAAAAAAAACGCTCGCCGGTCTGGACGAAGAGGCCGGGGCGGCGATGCAACAACTCCGCGGTTGGTTGGACAGCAACCGCCGGCCGGCGGCGGCCTGAAGCCAATCCCCGGCCTGGACGCGATTTGTTGGACAAGCGCCGGGCGATTGTGTGAACTGGTGGCCCCAACATCTTGAACACGACAGCCAACGAACCGCATTCCGAGCACCTGGCTTCGCTGCGCGTGGAAGCCGCGTGCGAACTTTCCGCCGTGCGCGCCGCCGTTTCGCGCGTGTGCGGCTGGCTCGGCGAACTGGGCTTGCCGGGGGCCGATCTCGGCGCCTGGGAACTGGCCCTGATCGAGGCCGCGAACAATGCCGTGAAATACGCGCGTCCGGAAACGCGCAGGCTGCCCCTGGTCATTGAGGTTTCCGCCGGGGCGCGCGGGCTGGAGGCGCGCGTCACCGATCACACCGCCGGCTTTGACTGGCCCGCCGAAATCAAACTCCCTGCCGCCGACGCCGAGCGCGGGCGCGGACTTTATTTGATGAAGTCGCTTACGGATGAAGTTTTTTATCTGCGTCATCCGGGCCGGAATGTCCTGGTGCTGCGCCGCGCGCATCCCGCCGGAACGGGTGTTTTGCCGGACCCTGGCGATGTGCCCCGCCGGCTGGCTGAGGCCGAGACGGCGCTGACGGAGATGACCACCGAGCTGGCGGCGAATTACGAAAGCCTCGTCGCCGTGTTCCGTTACAGCTCCGAGCTGGGCGCGAACACGGACGTGAAGGAGTTTTCCCGCCGGCTGCTGAATGATCTGGCGCAGCTCACTGAAGCGGACGGCGCGGTGCTGCGCCTGCTTTCGGCGGACGGGAACAAACTGGAGACGCTGCGGGTGCTGCCGGAAAAGGAACCGGCGGCGCTCGCGCCGGTCGCGCTCACAGATGATTATTTGAAATCGGCGGAGACGCGCGCCGCGCGGACGCGGCACGATATCTGGTTCAGCCCCGAAGAACCACTGGCCAAAAACGATCCGCTGCGCGCGGCCATGCCCGTGGGCAACGGCATCTGCCACGCGTTTTTTGTGGCGGACCAGCTGGTCGGCACGGCGGCCATCGGCCGGCTGGCGGCGGACAAGCCGTTCACCGCCGCGCAGGTGAACTTGCTGCACACGTTCGTGGATTTTCTGGCGATCCAGATTGTCAACGCGCGGCTGCTCGACGAGCGCACGGCCACGCGCGTCACGCGGCGCGAACTGGAAATCGCGGCGGAAATCCAGCGCTCGCTGCTGCCGGCGCAGTTGCCGTCGTGCCCGCCGTTCGCGCTGGCGGCCTCATGCCAGAGCGCGCTGCAGGTGGGCGGCGATTTTTTTGACGCGATTTCCGCCGGCGACGGCGCGGTGCTGCTGGTCATCGCCGACGTGATGGGCAAGGGCGTGCCGGCGGCGCTGTTCGCGGCGGTTCTGCGCAGCACGATCCGCTCGATGCCGCAGTTGTTTTCACAGCCGGGCGAACTGCTCGGCGCGGCGAACAAGATTTTATTTCCCGATCTGTCGCGCGTGAACATGTTCATCACGGCCGAGCTGGTCTATCTCGATCCGCGCCGCGGCGAAATAATTTCCGCCAGTGCCGGGCACTGTCCGTTGCTCGTCTGGCAGCGCGGCGAGGCCGCCGCCAGCGCCCCCGGCCGGGCCGGTTTTCCCCTGGGCATCGAGCCGCGCGTCGTCTATCCGCAGAACGTCCACGCGCTGCCGCCGGGCGCGGCGGCCCTGCTTTACACCGACGGCTTGAGCGAGTCGCGCGCGGCCAATGGCGAACTGCTCGGCGAAAAAAGGTTGCGGCAGATGCTGGCCGAAACCGCCGCGCAAACCGGCGACGCGGAAGCGGGAAAACTCTTTTTGCTCGAACGGCTCGCGGCTTACCGCGGCGACGCGATGTTGTCGGATGACCAGACTTTTGTTTTAATTCGCAACCAAACATGAATTCAATCAGCCCCGGAAACATTCTCATCGCCGACGACGAAATTTACATGCTGCGGCTGCTGGAGATGACGTTCAAAAAAGGCGGTTACACCGTCGTCAGTTGCCGGGACGGACGGGGAGCGCTCGCCACGGCCGCCGCCGCGCTGCCGCAGCTCATCGTGCTGGACGTGATGATGCCGGGCCTCGACGGCCTGGGTGCGCTCCGGCAGTTGAAGGAAAATCCGGCGACGCGGGACATTCCCGTCGTGGTGCTGTCCGCAAAGGGCCACGCACTGACCAGAGTCGAGGCCGAGGCGGCCGGCGCGGTGTTGTTCCTCGCAAAACCGTTCAGCCCGAACCAGCTTCTTGGCGCGGTGCGGAAAATTCTCGCGCCGGAAACCCTGTGAACCGGCGAGGCGAAGGGATTTTCAACGGCCACTCTTCATTGCCGGCCGCACGGATTATTTCATCTTGAAGTGAATCGCCAGCACGCCGGCGGCGGCGATGAGGCAGTAGAAGCCGAAAAATTTCCAGCGCCCGCCTTCGAGCCAGCGCGAAAGCAATTTCAGCGCGAGCAGGCCGGCGATGAAGCTCAAAACCATCCCGACGAGGCCTGGCACGAAAAGGTGCAGCACGGAGTTTTGTCCGCTCAACGCGTGAGCTTTGATGAGACGATGCGCCTCCTGCGCGATGACCGGCGGCGTCAAAACCACGGCGAGCGCAAAGCTGAACTCCTCCAGTTTTTGTTTCGGCAGACCGAGAATCAAGCCCGTGGAAATGGTCGCGCCGGACCGCGAGAAGCCGCGGAACGGCAGGCACAGCCCCTGCACGAGGCCGATCCAGAGGGAATGCTGCGGCTGGATTTCCGAATGGCGCGGCATGTTGTCTTCGCGCAGGCCGGCATAAATAATCAAAATTCCCACCGCCGTCAGCGCGCCGGCGATCAGCGGCAGGTTGGAAAACAGATTTTCAACTTCGGCGTGCTCCGCGCCGCGCATGAAAACTTTCTCGATGAGCACTTTCAGTCCGAGGCCGACAACGCCGGTGCAAATGGTCGCGCCGATGACTTGGACGGCAAACCATTGCGACTGGCCGAGGGAGGCAAGGTAATCGCGCTTCCAGCCCTTCCAAAAATAAACGATCACGGCGAACATCGTGCCGGTGTGCAGCATGACCAGGAGCATCGTCAGTTCCGGACTGGAGGGATTCAGGCCCATGAGTTTTTCCGCCGCGATGACGTGGGCGGAACTGGAGACGGGCAGCAGTTCGCACGCGCCCTGGATGAGCGCGAGAATCAGGATTTGAAAATAGCTCAACATGATTGTGAAGCTTGCCCGAACGACGGCCAAATCGCAATGCCGGTCACTGCGGACGGATTATTTTTTCCCGCCCCAGAAGGTTTTGTTTTCCTCGGCGCGCTGCCTGACCTTGAGCTGGCCGAGGATGGCGTGCCAGCCGATGTAAATTTTGTGCCACTGGGTTTCAAGGCCGCGCAGGGCGCCTTCGCTCAGCTCGCTCAGGGAGCGGAGGGACGGCGCATTGCCGATGAGGGAGTGGATCTCCTCGCGCGTGGGCGACTGGACTTCGACGGAGGCATAGATCAATTCCAGCTCCTGCACGATGATGCTCTTGATCTCCAGAAAATGATGGTCGTCCGCCGGGCCGAACTTTTTCGCGCGGGCGAGGTTGATGAAATAGTTGAACTGCTTCCAGCATTCGATGTGAGTTTCGATCTGGGTGATGAGCTGGTTGATGTCCTTGGAAGTCATGGGCGGGCGGAGGTTGGCGTCGGGAGCAACGCGGTTTGCGGGAACAGAAAAATGATTGCGCCGCCGCGCAGCTCGCGGGCGGTGATGCGGAGGCTGCCGAAATGCAGGCTGACTTCCGCGAGCGGCATCTGGGCGGCGCGGGCTTCGCGGAATAATTCCAGAACGTCACGCCCGATGCCCTGCAGCAGATTTCCGGGATAGGCGGAGGACACGGTCGAGGCAACCACGCGGCCCTGCCGGTCCACCGTGATGGTGCCGGTGGGCAGTTGCTGGACGGCGGCATGGCCGCCGAACATTTTTTTTAAGAATCCCATGACGCGACAAGTTTGCGGCTTTTTTCCGGCAAATTTTCGGCGCTCTCCGCCGGCCAGCCGACCAGGAAAGCGCGGTCGCCACGCACCAGCATCAGCACCTGGCGTTCCAAATTCTGGCCGGCGACGTGCAGGAGCGGGCCGGCTTCGAGCCGGTCGCCGAGGCGGCGGGCGGTTTCGGCGGCGCGCTGCGCCCACCGGGCAGGCGCGGAAAAATTCTGGGTGCCGAGCGCATCGGGTTCGCCTTGTCCGGCCAGCGGCACGGCGATGACAAACTCGGCGCCTTCGCGGGTGAGCTGCGACAATTTCCACATGGTTTTGCGGTGCAGGCTGCTCTCGACGGATTCCGGTTCCAGGCTGGGATGGGCCATTTCATCGAGTGACTGCGCGGATTCGAGCAGCAGCGCGTTGACCGGTTTTTGAATGGTGCGCTCGCGGTCGGGTTCGGCCGGAAGGTTTTCAAACGTGCCGGCTTTCCATGCGAGCAGGCGGTAAAAGGCCGCTTCGCCGCAGGCCCCCTCGGCTTCGGCGTCAATCAGTTCGCCGTCCTGAATCCACAGTCTCGCCACGAGCGGCCCGCGCGTGATGCGCAAAACCGTCGAGGAGCGCGACAAACATTCCATCTGGATGATGTCCATCAGGCTTTTGCTCTGGATGCCGCGAAAGCCGGCGTCGCCTTCGCGGTCGGACTGGCCGAGGAGCGATTCGAGGCATTCGTTGAACAGCTTCAAGTTGCTCTGCATCTCGGTTTTGAGCCAGAACAAATCCACCCCGAGCGCATAGGCGCGGGAACGGTATTCCTCGTCTTCCAGCCCGCTCAAGACGACGGTGCGCAATTCGGGAAACCGGCGGCGGACGATGGAAATCATCTGCAACCCGTCAATGCGCGGCATTTTCAAGTCGGAAATCAGCAGCCGGATCTTTTCGGTTTCGAGCAGCGCCAGCGCGCGTTTGGCGTTGTTGGCGGTGAGAATTTCCGGGCGGCTTGGCAGGGTCGCGAGCAGTTCGCGGCACAGCGCGAGCCAGTCCGCATCGTCGTCGAGAATCAGGATTTTGTGCCTAGTTTCCATCCTAAATGTTGCTAATCGCTAACCGCGATGGCGTATAAATTCAAGCGTTAAAATTTAAACCGATAAAACACCGCCACTTTGACAGCAATCCGCGTTCCCGCCAAAAGCGGGGTTTTGTAACGCAAATGGGACAGATTTGACTGGCCGCCAGTCCAGCTGTGAGACAAACCACTGTCCAATTCAGCTAAAAACAGGGTGCAAGCCGGTGGCGCGGTTTCTGCTCAAACGGTCTCGCATCTGCCAGTGGCAGTGCCAATGAAACAAGAACAAGAGTCATGGCAATCTCGGTAAAATTAAAATTTGCAGGTTTTCTGCGCGGCCTCCTGCGGCACATGGACGACCGCGAACCGTCTCGCCCGGCTGCCTCCGCCGCCCCGCCGCCGGCGCCCGCCGCTCCGGCACTGCCCGCGCCTCCGCCCAATCATTCAGTCCCGCCTCGCGGGACAATTTCCGACGAGGTCGAGCTGCCGCTCGCTGCGGTGGTGGCCGCCCTGCCGCTGGACATGCGGGCGAAACTGATGCCCGCGCCGCCAGCGGGCATGATTATCCGGCTGCCGGCGGAAACCGTGATCAGCCAGCTTGCTTTTGGCGCGGTGAAAATTTCCTTCGGCGAACTGCGCCAGCTTGCGCCGGGAATTTTTGTGAATTCCGGCGGCGAGCTTGACCACAAGCTGGTCAGTCTGCCGTTGCAGGAAATTCTGCCGCGCCTGAATCCCGCGATGCTCGCCCGCCGCACGGCGAAAAAAGTGGAGGTTGCCGCAGAAATTTCCGGGCCGTTTGCCGGCCGCGGGCGCGGCTTCAGCTTCACCACGCAACCGCTCAAAGAATCTACAGCTCCGCCCCCGGAGCCGCCGGTGGCGGCCGGCAAACCGGTCGTGCACAGGCAAGCGGCATCGCCACCCGTCACAACGCAATTTCCACAGCGTTCCATTACGCCGGCCACGCCAGCTCATGACAACGGCAACGGTCATGGCCACCCGCTGCCGGCTTCACCGCTCACGCCCCGCTCCGTGACGCCCGCGATGAATGGCGGCACCGGGAGCAATGGCCACGGCCTGGCGCTGCCACCGGGTTTGCGACTTGGTTCCTTGAACGGCAACGTCCGCGCCGCCGCGCCGCCGCCAGCAAAAATTTCCGGCGCGCCCAGTCCGGGGCCGGCGCAGCCGGCGATTTTTGCGCCGCTCGGCAGCCTGTGTGAACACTGGCCGGAGGAATTGAAAAGTGAAATTCTCGGCTCACCGCTGGCCCATGTCAGCGTGCCGCTGGACGGCCCGGTCATCCTGCCGGGATTGAAGCGCGGCCGCGTGGTGATGACCTGGAAGCAGCTTCGCTCGCTCGCCCAGCCAGGTTCGGCGGCTTCGTCGAAAGACAATCTGGAACTGGAACTGCCGTTGAGCGTGATCGCGCCGTTGTTTCTCGCCGCGCAAAAAAACTCTGCCAAGCCGCAGGCGAAGGCGTCGGTTTCCGCCGAGATACCGGACTTGTTTTTCGGTTTTCCGCAGCCCGCGGCCGCGCCTGTCGCGCCGGCCGCCCTGGCGGTTCCGCCTTTGCCGGGGCCGGCGGGTCAAAAAATCTCAGACACAAATTATTTTGTCCGGGAAGAAAACGTCGGGCTGCCGCAGGCGGATGCGGCGGCGTGGCGGCACGGCGAAAATCCGCAGACGGATTTCCTGAGCCGGCAGGCGCACCCGAAGGAAGTGGTCGCGCGGGCGGCGGCGTTGCCGGGCGTGGCGGGGTCGGTCGTGGCGATGCAGGACGGCCTGCGCGTGGCCAGCCAGGTGCCGGCGGAATTTAATCCGGACACGCTGGCGGCGTTTTTGCCGCAGATTTTTGAGCGGGTGAACCAGAGCACGCGCGAGCTGCGGATGGGCGCGCTGAACAACATCAATTTCACGGTGGGCAGCGTCCCGTGGAAAATTTTCCGGGTGAACGCGGTTTATTTCGCCGCCTTCGGGCGGGCGGGGGAACAACTGCCTTCGGCACAACTGGCGCAACTGGCGGCGGCACTGGACCGGAAGAAACAAAAATAATCTTTTATGGCCATCATCAATCAAGCGACCAAGGAGCTGCAGGTTAAAATCGTCTATTACGGTCCGGCGATGGGCGGCAAAACCACCAACCTCGTGCAGGTCCACGACCATGTGCAGACGGCGGCGGGCAACAAGGGCAAGCTCGTGTCGCTGGCGACGAGTTCCGACCGCACGCTGTTTTTCGACTTCCTGCCGATCGAGGCGATGACGATCAAGGGCTTCAAGACGAAGTTCCAGCTTTACACCGTGCCCGGCCAGGTGATTTACAACACCACGCGGCAACTGGTGCTGCGCGGCGTGGACGGCATTGTTTTTGTCGCGGATTCGCAATACGAAAAAATGCCGGAGAACGTGGAGAGCTTTCAAAACCTCATGGACAACCTGAACGCGCTGAAAATCAATCTCACGGAAATCCCCTACGTTCTGCAATATAACAAGCGCGACCTGCCCAATGCCGCGCCGATGGAATATCTGGAATTTCTGCTGAACAACCGCGACGTGCAGGTGCCGTCGTTCGGCGGCACGGCGCACAAATGCGAGGGCGTGTTCGAGAGTTTGAACATGATCACGCGGCTGCTGCTGCAAAAATTCATCAACCAATCGGTTCCCCAATACGCGTGAGCCATGGCCACCTTGCCCCAGCTTATCGAGGAAGACATCCAGCGGCTGGACGAGGCGCTGCGGGATTTTCTGACGCAGACCGACGCCACGGTGGCGCTGCTGATTGACAAGGGCGGTTTTCTGCTCACGCACCAGGGCGATCCCGGCGAGCTGGATCTCACAACGATTGGCGCGTTGTCGTCCGGCGCGTTCCTCGCAAGCCAGACCATCGCCGGACTGGTGAACGAAAAGAATTTCAATTACACCAGCCAGCAGGGCGAACACGCCAGCCTGTTCACTGTGAACGTGGATGAGCATTGCCTGCTGGTGGTCATCTTCCCGTCGAAGTCCGGCATGGGGGTCGTGAGATATTATTCCACCGGGGCGGTCAGCCGCATTGCGCAGCAACTGGCGGCGGCGCGGGAACGCGACCCGGAGGGCGGCCTGGATCTTTCCGAACTGAATGTCGCGGACCCGCAGGAACTTTTCCGCAAAAAACCCGCATGAAAAACAGGAGAAAAAATGAACATGAGCACAACCAACGAACTCGACGAGGTGCTGACGGCCATGATCCGGGGCACCGAGGGAATTTCCGACCTGCTGTTCGTGGCCGGCAAGCCGCCGCAGGCGGAGGTGAACGGCGCGCTGGAACCGCTGGCCTTTGAACGGCCCGGATCCGTGCTGACCGGCGAGCGCATCAAGAGCCTCGCCCGCGCCATTCTCGGCGACAATCCCAAGCTGCTGCGCGACCTGGCGGAACATGGTTCGTGCGATTGCAGTTACGCGCTGGAAAATTTCTGCCGCTTCCGCGCCAACTAATCTACCGGCAGAACGGGCATTACGCGATGGTGCTGCGCCGGCTCCAGTCGGAAATTCCGTCGCTGGAATCGCTCGGCCTGCCGTCCGTGTTCCCGGAGATCGTGAAGGAAAAGAACGGCCTGGTGTTCGTCACCGGCGGTTCGGGCAACGGCAAAACCACCACGCTGGCGGCGATGCTGAACGAAATCAACCGCACCCGCAGAGTCCACATCGTTTCGCTGGAAGACCCGATTGAATTTCTGCATCCGCAGCTCGCATCCACGTTCAGCCAGCGCGAGCTGGGCCGCGATTTTTTCAATTTTCCCGACGGACTGCGCGCGGCGCTGCGGCAGGCGCCCAAGGTCATTCTCGTCGGCGAAATCCGCGACCGCGAGACGCTGGAGATCGCGCTCACCGCCGGCGAGACCGGCCACCTGGTTTTCACCACGTTGCACACCATCAGCGCCGACCAGACCATCCACCGCATCCTCGGCATGTTCCGCAAGGACGAGGAGCAGCAGGTGCGCGAGCGGCTGGCGGGTTCGCTGCGCTACATTGTCGGCCAGCGGCTCGTGCCGAAAAAAAACGGCGGCCGGCTGCTCGTCACGGAACTGATGGGCAGCAGCCTGCGCACGCGGGAAGCCATTGAGTTCGGCGAAAATGAAAACCGCCGGCTGCACGACATCATTGAGGCCGGCAGCAGCGCCGGCTGGCACAGTTTTGAACAATCCCTGCTCAAGGCCTACGAAGGAGATTTGATCACCGAGGAAACCGCGCTGCTTTATTGCGTCAACAAACCGACCATGCGCCAGCGTCTGGACCTCGCCAACAGCCACGGCCGCCGCGCCGCCAAGCCCAGTCCAACGGCTCCCATGATGGTTGTTGCGGCCGCCGCGCCGGCGGCCGCAACGGCCGTGGCGGCCCCGGTCATCAAACTGGAGCCGCATCCGGGCAGGTTGAAGAGCATGTTGAACGGCTTGATTTAGCCGGCGGTTTGCGGTCGGCCGGCCGGAAAATTATGCAAATTATTTGCTGGTTTGCGGCCCCGGCCGGCTTTAGGCTGAGGCTAAACCAACCCTGCCAATTATGGACATCGTTTTCAACTGTCCGAACTGCGAACAAGAACTGGCCGTGGACCAGACTGGCGCCGGCTCGCAAATCGAGTGCCCGGCCTGCGGCGAAACCATCACCATTCCCCCCGGCAGCGGCAAGGTGACGACGAGTTCAATCCCCGCTCCGCCACCGTCCGCGCCCAGCTCCATCAACACGTCGGCGGCAGCCAAGGTGGAGCTGCACCTGAAAGTGCCGGTGCATGACAAGCCGGTGGAATCGCTGATCGGCAAGGCGAAGCCGCCGCTGGAGGTGGTGCAAAAAGGCTCCGGCAAACGGCTGCGCATCCGCACCATCCGCCGCGCGACGTGCATCGAAAACGGCCACGACCTGTTCGATGACAAGGCTTCGGCGTTTCTGCAGGAGGTTGGCGAGTCGAACATCGTCAGCACCCACGTCGTCGTTTACGAGCAATTCGACGTGGGCATCCAGAAGATCATGACGGATTACGGGCTGCTGGTGATCTATCGCGGTTGAATGGCTTTGACTTGGCGGAAAATGGCCGCTAACGTGCGCGCATGAAGCTTCGGTTTGGAATCTGGATTCTGCTGTTCGTCGTGGTGGTTCTGCTGCCGTCACGTTCGCCCGCGCCCTTGATCTATGTTCCCGGCGAAGGTTGGTATTACGAGAACTACGGCGAGACCGGCAAATGGCAGCGCCCGCGCGCCAAGGAACAGCTCGAGGTGGCCGAGCAGGCGTTCACCAACAAGGATTATTCCGTCACGCTTCACGCGGCGCATCGGATTCTGCGCGTGTGGCCGTTGTCCGATTATGCGCCGCGCGCAGAATATCTCGTGGGCCGGTGCCTGGAGACGCAGGGCAAGGACGAGGCCGCCTTCAAGGCCTACCAGCAGATCATCGAAAAATATCCCAGGAGCGGCCAGTTCAACGAAGTGCTCTGGCGGCAGTATGAAATCGCCAACCGTTTCCTCGGCGGCGAATGGTTCAAACTCTGGAACCTTATTCCGCTTTACCCCTCGATGGACGACACGGCGAAGCTCTACGGCAAAATTGTCAGCAGCGGACCTTACAGCGAAGTCGCCCCGCACGCGCAGTTGCGCATCGGTGCGGCGCGTGAAAAGCAGAGCGATTACGCGGACGCCGTCAAGGCTTATGAAACCGCCGCCGACCGTTACCATGACCAGCCGGTGATTGCCGCCGATGCCATGTATCGCACCGGCCTCGCCTGGGAAAAGCAGGCCGACACCGCCGAATATGATCAAGGTGCCGCCGCGCAGGCTATCGCCGCCTACACCGATTTCATGACGTTTTATCCTGACGACCAGCGTGTGGCGGCCGTGCAGAAGGCGATCGTCAAACTCAAGGCTGAGCAGGTGCGCGGCAGCTTCGAGGTTGCGCAATTTTACGAGCACGGCCACAAATGGGCCGGCGCGGTGGTTTATTACAACTCCGTGCTGCAGCTGGACGCCAATTCACCGCTGGCCGTCCAGGCCCGGCAACGCATTGACATTTTGAAACCCCGGCTGCAACTGCCTGCGGTAAAATAAAAATGCGCGCGCTGAAATTCATCCTTCCCGGTCTTGCCGCCGTCGCGCTCGCGGGTTGCGCCAGTTATCACCTTGGCCCGGTCAACGGAGCCGTGGCCGGCGAAAAATCCATCGAGGTGCAGCCGTTCAACAACCAGACGCTCCAGCCCCGGCTGGGCGACGCGCTCACCCAGTCCTTGCGCGAATGTTTGCAGGCCGACGCCACCTATCACCTTGCCACGCGCGATCCCGGCGATGTCATTGTCACCGGGGTCATCCGTGGATACACCCGGCAGGGACTCGGCTATTTGAGCACCGACGTGGCCACGCCGGAAAATTACCGTGTGGAGGTGGTGGCCCATGTCACCGCCCGCGACCGGATTTCTGGCAAGCTGATTTTGGACAAGGACGTCAAGGGCCACACGTTCGTCAATATCGGAACCGATCTGGCCAGCGCGGAACGGCAGGCAATGCCATTGCTGGCGGAGGATCTAGCGCAAAACATCGCCGAGATTCTGGACGAAGGCGCGTGGTGATTTTTCTGAAACTTTTGACCGGGAATTTTGTCTTAGCAACCGAAGCAACCATTATCAAACAATGAAAAAGAACACTGCCAAAACAACCTTGTTTGCCCTCATCGCCGCCGTGCTGGTCGCCGTGCCGTTCGCCGGTCTCGCCGGAGATTCGACCAACACGCCGACGGCGACTGCGCCGGCCCCCAAGAAACACAGCGTGCCGTTCCACGGCAAAGTCGCGGCGGTGGATTCTGCCGCCGCCATGACCTTCACGGTCGGCACGATGACGATTGCGGTCACTTCGGATACCAAAATCACCAAGGACGGCCAGCCGGCCGTCTTTGCCGACATCACGCCGGGGGCAACGGTAAGGGGATCCTATAAAAAAGATGCGACCGGCAAGCTCACGGCCGTTTCGGTCAGGATCGGCGAAAAGAAAAAGCAGGCTGCGCCCGCAGCCCAGTAAACAGGCTGGCGGAAACGTGCATGACTTCGTGGCGCGCCGCGACAGGCAGCCAGCGAGGTGGTTTTGATCGTCCGCTTGCGCGCCGCCACCATTCAGACTTCACATCGCACGGGCGGTTTCATGGCCCGCGCTGAATGCCGGTCAGGATGCACGGACGAACTTTTTCCATGCGGGGTTGTTTGTCCCGCGCCTGCATCTTTTAAGTTCACAAAGCCGGCGCCGCCGGATAGATTCAAGGAAAACCATCATGTCAGAGCCGATTCCCTACCTCGATCTGAAGGCGCAAATCAAACCGCTGCGCGCGGAAATTGACGCCGCCATCGCCCGCACCATTGACCACTGCTCGTTCTGCCTCGGCCCGGACGTGGCGCAGTTTGAAAAGGATTTTGCGAGATTTTGCGATGCGGAACATGCCGTGGCCTTCAACAGCGGCACGTCGGCGCTGCACGTTGCGATGCGGCTGCTGAACATCGGGCCGGGCGATGAAGTTGTCACCACGCCGTTCACTTTTGTCGCGACGAGCTGGGCGATTTCCTACGTCGGCGCGAAGCCGGTGTATGTGGACATTGACGACGCGACTTTCAATCTCGATCCGAGGCTGGTTGAAAAAGCCGTCACGCCGCGCACGAAAGCGGTGCTGCCGGTGCATCTTTACGGACAGCCGTTTGACATTGATCCCATCCGCGAAATCTGCCGGAAGCACAAGTTGTCGCTGGTGGAAGACGCCGCGCAGTCGCACGGCGCGAAATACAAAGGCAAAACCATCGGCACGTTCGGCGAAATTTCCTGTTTCAGCTTTTATCCGGGCAAAAATCTCGGCGCGTGCGGCGAGGGCGGCGCGCTGGTCACCAACAACGCGGACTTCGCCAGACGCGCGCGGGCGTTGCGCGAACATGGCTCGACGGCGCGGTATTATCACGACGAGGTTGGTTTCAATTACCGCATGGAAGGCATTCAAGGCGCGGTGCTGGGCATTAAATTGAAACATCTCGAAAAATGGACACGTGAACGCCGGCGTGTCGCGAGGCGTTACGCGGAATTGCTCGCCGGCACGCCGTTGCAATTGCCGCGCCAGGCGGATTTCGCTGAAAGCGTGTGGCATCTCTACGTCGTGCGCCATCCGCGCCGTGACGACCTCAAAAAACATCTTGAAGCCAACGGTGTCGGGTGCGCACTGCATTATCCACTGCCGCTGCATCTGCAAAAATGTTACGCCAGCCTCGGCTATAAGGCCGGTGATTTTCCGAACGCAGAAAAAGCCGGACGCGAATGTCTGAGCCTGCCGATTTTCCCCGAGCTGACCGAGGCGCAAATCCAGCGGGTGGTGGCGGTGATCCGGGATTTTTGGCGCAAATAGGTGTCTGCCGGCAGAACTGGAAAATCATTGCCAGCCCATTTCAAGGACAACTGGTCATTGAACAGGATGCCGGGCATTTCATTGTTTTCAATTTTGTCGTTACGTACGATGCGTTGAATTTTAACCCGGCGGCCAAATTGACCGTCGTTGCCAGCTCCCCAAAGCAGTCAGTTTTGCCAAGTTCGAATTCGTTTCACAAGGCTTCGGCTTGGAAGAAAGCGCGCCATCATTCTTATTTCAGGACAGCAACGTGGCTGGATTCAATTGTCAGTTCAATTCCGAAAATTTTAGTAAAAATTAAAGTCCTGCTTGGCATTGCCGATGCTATGAAGTAGGTATGACATACAAAAACGCAATGACCATCAACAAGGCGTGGTTCCACACGGGAAGCATGGGTTTCTCACCGACAAGTCTGATTGCCAAACTTAAAAGTGCCGTAAAATATCAAATACCAACAGGTTATCAGGACGAGACTGGTTTCCATATCGGCGTGAAAACTGCCGAAAACGAAATCAAATGGCCGGCAACTTGGTAAACGTGCGGTTGCCGCTGTCCATAATTGTGTCTTAAAAATGGACGGTGTATTGTGTGATAATCGGACGGTTGATGGTTTCCGTGTGCAGGTTTGGTTGTGTAGTTTTTTTCTGCGTCAGTCTTAGAGCTTAAGCTTGTCAGCAGATCAAATGAGGGGTGCAAGGTTTTCTTCATGTTTCATCGCTGGTTTAATTTTTCTTGTCTGATCATTGGAAGAATGTCAGCTTATACATTCCTATAAAAAAATTGATGGACAAATACCTGGAGATTGTATAGTTTACAGACATGGAGACACCGTCTAGTGTGAATTAAAGACAAATTTTGTCCTTCCATCGCCGTTCAGAGTGGTGGAAGATTTTGGGAAGCATGATTTGTCAAATTTTAATTTGCATGTAATTAATGCGGAACAATTAATTTAAGGCTGTTGGAAAATCCGATTCAAACCTGAAAAACGCAACCATGCAAACCATGATGCCAGCTTGGTATTGTGCGCGGACAAAACCGAAGCATGAGCATATTGCCACGGCCAATCTGCGTCGGCATCTGGCGCTGCCGGTTTTCTTTCCCAAAATCCGCCTGGAAAAACCGACCCGCCGCGGGCTGATTCGTGTGATTGAACCCCTGTTTCCATGCTACGTTTTTCTACATTGCGTCGTTGAGGAACAGGTCAATGAGATCCAGCATGTCTCCGGGATCAGCCGGTTGGTGCAGTTTGGTCATAAATATCCGCAGATTGCCGATGCGATCATCGAAGAATTGCAGGCGTGTTTTGGCCTTGACGACTTGATTGATGTGGAACGTCGTCTGGCTCCGGGAGATGAGGTGACCGTGGCGGGTGGCGCCTTCGCCGGCATGAGCGCGCAAGTGTTAAAATGCCTGCCGGCCAAGAAAAGGGTGCAAATCTTGCTGGACATATTGGGACGGCCCACAAAGGTGGAAGTTGGAAGTGAAGTCGTGAGTCTGAAAAAAAACACACTGGCTGATCTGGCGCCATTTTTGGCCGCGCCAGCCAGCCAGAGGATGTTGCGTGTGTGATTTTGCAGTTGGGACATAAAATGCGGTTCTCAGCAGGCAGCGGAGTTGAAAAAATTCGTTTGAAAATGCTTTCAAACGAACAAGTGCGGAGCATTGCAGAAATCAGAGAAGAAATTGGGAGACAATGAAAAACAGCGAAAACAATGGATTGCCCGGCTGGAAACGGGCGCTGGACATGGTCATCATCCTGATGGCGCTGCCATTTCTCCTGCCGCTCGTCCTGGTCATCTGTGTTCTCATCCGAATGGTTTCAACCGGACCGATTTTGTTCAAGCAGGAGCGCGTTGGTTACCAGGGCGGCCGGTTCATGTGCCTCAAGTTCCGCACGATGTTCTGCGGCGCGGAGACCGCCACACACCAGGGACATTTGCAGCAGTTGATGCAATCAGACGTGCCGATGACCAAAATGGATGCCAAGGGGGATGCCAGAATCATTCCGGTTGGCCGGTTGCTGCGCTCCTCCGGGCTGGATGAATTGCCCCAACTGGTGAACGTGATCAAAGGCGAAATGAGCCTGGTGGGGCCGCGTCCGTGCCTGGCTTACGAGGCCGCAAAGTATCTTCCCTGGCAGGTGGAACGGTTCAACGCCGTTCCTGGTTTGACCGGACTTTGGCAGGTCAGTGGTAAAAACAGGACAACCTTCACCAAAATGATACAATTGGACATCCAGTATGCGCGGACCAAAAACCTGCTGCTGGATTTAAAAATTATTTTCAAAACCGTCCCCGCGCTGCTGGTGCAAATGTGGGATGTGCGCCGGCAACGGAAGCACCTGCCCCGTCCGTCCGCGACCCAGGCTCCCATGCCGCTGCGGACGGCCAATCGTTGATTGTTTTTCAAACGGCACCAAGGTTGCTCTGTTGGACATCAGAAACGAAAAAAGCAAATCAGGAAAACATATGTCAAAAAAAATCAAAGTTGGCGTTGCCGGCTGCGGCTACTGGGGACCAAATCTGATCCGCAACTTCCGGTCGCTCCCGGACTGCCAGCTCAAGATGATGTGCGACCTCAACACGGCGCGGCTCAAGCATCTCAAGTCGCTTTATCCGGAAGTCAAGGGCGAGACCGATTATGGTCATATGCTCAATGGCGTCAACGTGGATGCGGTGGTCATTGCCACCGGGGTGAGCTCCCATTATCCGATGGCCAAGGCCAGCCTGCTCGCCGGCAAGCACACGTTCATTGAAAAGCCCATGGCCAGTTCCGTCGCCCAATGCGAAGAGCTGGTGCATATTGCCAGGCAGAACGGCCTCGTGCTGATGAACGGCCACACGTTCCTTTATTCGCCCGTGGTCCGCAAAATCAAGGAGATCATTGAAAAGGGCGACATCGGTGAAATCCGCTACATTTGCGCGCGACGGCTCAATCTGGGCTTGTTCCAGAAAGACATCAACGTCGCCTGGGACCTGGCCCCGCATGATCTCTCCATTATTTTGTCCATCATGGGCGAGCAGCCGGTCACCGTGAACTGCCGGGGCAGCGCCCATATCACGCCCGGCATCGAGGATGTGACGACGATGTGCCTGACTTTTTCCGGCCAGCGTTCGGCCATCATTCACAGCAGCTGGCTCGATCCGCGCAAGGTCCGGGAGATGACCATTGTCGGCAGCAAGCGCATGGTGGTTTATGACGATCTCGCGCCGCTCGAAAAAATCCGCGTGTTCGACACGCGCGTCGAACGGCCGCCGCATTATGACACCTTTGGCGAATTTCAATACGCCTACCATTACGGCGACATGTATGCGCCATATATCAAGCAGGAAGAGCCACTCAAAACCGAGTGCCAGCATTTCCTTGACTGCATCCGCACCGGGGCCACGCCGGTCAGTTGCGGCACGCGCGGCATGGAACTCGTGAGAATCCTGGAAGCCTCGTCCGAGTCCTTGCAAAATGGCGGCGCGCCGGTGGAGTTTTCCGAGCCGCAGCGCAACGGTCGCAGTTGCCCGGCGGCGGCCGCGACGCGGACCGGGCGCATCCCGACGGCGAAGCTTTTGACGAAGGAGCTTTCGGCTGAAAAGAAAGCTTCGCCCCGGCCGGTGCGCAACGCCCAGATCAAAATTGTTTTGAATGGGAACGGTTCCAGCACCAACGGACATTGAGCCGCATTCATGAGCCAGTCCCACGAGCCGCTCCAGCGGATTGCGGCGGATGTCAAGCTGGGCCGGAATGTCCGCATCTTTGATTTCACCAATCTCTATGGCTGTGAAATTGGCGACGACGTGAAAATTGGCACGTTCGTTGAAATCCAAAAAGGCGCGAAAATTGGGAGCCGCTGCAAAATTTCCAGCCACACGTTCATCTGCGAAGGCGTGATTTTGGAGCAGGAGGTTTTTGTCGGCCACAACGTCGTTTTCACCAACGACCGTTATCCGCGCTCGACCGCCAACGGAAAATTACAGACCGAAGCCGACTGGGTTTGCATTCCGACGCTGGTGAAACGTGGCGCGTCCATCGGTTCCGGCGCGGTGCTGCTGTGTGGCATCACCATCGGCGAAAACGCGATGGTTGGCGCCGGCAGCGTGGTGACCAGGGATGTCCCCCCCGGCGCGACCGTCGCGGGCAATCCCGCACGGATTGTCAGGCCGCGCAGTCCGAAGCCTGCCTGAAATAAATTTTATTGCAGCCGTTCAATCCACTCAAAAATCCGGATTGGGATGTCCTGCTGACGCGCCGTCCGGATTTTTCATTTTTCCACGGCGCGGCCTGGGCCGGAGTTTTGGAGGCAACTTATGGTTTCACGCCGGTCTGGCTGGCGGCGGACAACTCGCTCCTGCCCCTGATGGAAGTGGACAGCTGGCTGACGGGCCGCCGTGGAATCGCGCTGCCGTTCACGGACGAGTGCCGGCCGTTGTGCGAAACGAGGGATGATTTTCAACGGCTGTTTCAAAACGCAGTCGAGTTTGGCCGGTCGCGCGGCTGGAAATCCATTGAACTGCGCGGTGGCCGGAAATTTTTAAGCGAAGCCCCGGCTTCGCTTTCATTTTATGGTCACAGTCTGAACCTGGCTGCGGACGAAAGCCGGCTGTTTGGGCAAATGGGCGGCTCCGCACGCCAGGCGGTGCGCAAGGCGGAGAAAGCCGGCGTGAGGGTGGAGGTTTTGCAAAGTGAGGCGGCGGTGCGGGATTTTTACGCTTTGCAATGCCGCACACGGAAACGGCACGGCCTGCCGCCGCAACCGTTCAGTTTTTTCCTGAATCTCTGGCGCCAGATTTTGTCGCAGAACCAGGGCGTGGTGGTGCTGGCGAGCGCGCACGGGGAAAAAATCGCGGGCGCAGTTTATTTTTTCCTCGGCGGGCGCGCCATTTACAAATACGGCGCCTCGGATTTTCGCCGGCAGCATTTGCGGCCGAACAATCTGGTGATGTGGACGGCGATGAAGTGGCTGGCGCGGAACGGCGTGACAACGCTGCACCTGGGGAAAACGTCGCTGGCGAACGAGGGGTTGCGCCGGTTCAAGCTGAACCTGGGTGCGGACGAGCAGCGGATCGAGTATGTCAAGTTTGATTTGCAGGCGAACCGGTTTGTGACGGAGACCGACAGGATCGTCGGCTGGCACAACCGGGTGTTCCGGGCGCTGCCGGTTTGCCTGTCCCGGCTGGCGGGCAAACTGCTTTACAAACATTGGGCGTGAATCAGGGCGTAAATTGGTTTAATCTGGATGATTAATGAGCACGAGTCGAAACATTGAGGCACCGGCCGGGATCAGCCCGGCCGACATTTATTTTGTGCTGTTCCGCCACAAGTGGAAGATCATTCTGCTTGCCCTGGCGGGCATCCTGGCCGCCGTGGCTCTTTACTTCCACAACCAGCCGCCTTACCAGTCCCAGGCGGAATTGTTGATTCAATATGTGTCGCAGGCCAAGTCCATGTCCGTGGCGGGGAGTGACCAGAACGTGATCGTGCCCGGTTCAAGCGGGGAAGACATCATCAATTCCGAAATCCTGATTCTGACCAGCCTGGATCTGGCGGAACAGGCGGTCACCAATTTCGGCGCGGCGAAAATCCTGCCCGGATCCGGCGGCGACAGCAATGCCATCGCGGCCGCCGTCTTCATCCGGAATAATTTGCAGGCGGAACCGGCGGGCAAGGGCAGCAGCGTCATCTCGGTCACGCTCAAGCACCCCGACCCGCTGATTGTTCAGCCGCTGCTGCTGGAAGTCATCAATGACTATTTTCAGAAGCACAAGGAAATTCATTCGATGGGGGGGTTGTATGACGACGCCCTGACCGCCGAAAGGGCTGATTTAGGGAACCAGCTTAACGATACGGAGCAGCGGCTGGCCAGCCTGAAAAGCAAGGCCAACATCATTTCCTTGGACGACTCAAAAAAGGGTCTGGCGGAACAGATTTCCAAAATCCAGGGTGCCATTTTGGAGTCCCAGGCTGAACTGGCCGGATTTGAGGCGGCGGCGAAGCAGATGAGCAACGGCCCGTCCCCCAAACTGGAAAACACCAACGCGCCGCAGTCCGTTCCTTCGGATCAGCTGGACGCTTATAACGACATTTGCAGCCGGCTTGATCTGCTTCGGAAAAAACAGCGGGATTATCTGGTGCAGGGCTATACCGGCAGCAACACGGTGGTTCAGGAACTGGCCGTCCAGATTGACGACACGCAAAAGACCAAAACCGGTTTTGAGGAAAAATATCCGCAAATCGCCGGTCTGGGCGTTTCATCGCCGGTGGCGGGCGGGACGCCGGCAACTCCGGCGGCGGATCCGCGGATGCAAGCCGGCCAGATTGCGGCGCTTCAGGCCAGGCTCAAGGCTTGGAATGCGCAACTGGACCAGCTCCAGGTGCAGGCCACCAATCTGAACAGTCTGGCGCCCGCCATCGCAAATCTGGAGCAGACGCGGACCATTCAACAGGCCAACTACCAAAACCTGGCCACCAAGCTGGAGAATTCCCACATAGACGAAGCGCTCGACACCGGCAAGACGCCCAACATCAAATGGGTGCAGACGCCGTCCCCGCCGTTCCGGGACTGGAAAAAAACCTACAAGGCCGTGGCCATGGTGGCGGTCGGCGGCCTCATCGCCGGGCTTGCCTGGGCGTTCCTGATTGAATTTTATCTGGACCGTTCCATCAAGCGCCCGGTGGACGTGTCGGGGAAACTGCGCATTCCGGTTTTCCTGTCCATCCCGGACTTGAACCACAATCATCGCAGCCGGCTCGCGGCCTCGGAACGCCGGCAACTGGAGAACGGCGACCAGAAAAGCCTCGCCACCGCCGCCAACGGTGATCTGGAAGTCGCCTCGCCCCTGGTCAATCACGCCTTGCATTCGCACTACGACGCGTTGCGTGACCGGCTGGTGAATCATTTTGAGGTCATCAACCTCACGCGCAAGCCCAAGCTTGTCGCGGTCACCAGTGCCGCCAAACGTGCCGGTGTCAGCACCATCGCCGCCGGGCTGGCCGCCTCGCTTTCGGAAACCGGTGACGGCCGGGTGCTGCTCGTGGACATGAATTTAAAAAATGGCGCGGCGCAGCAATTTGTCAACGGCCAGGCCGGCTGCCAGTTGGACGACGCCCTGGTCAGTGACAAGCGCGAAAACTCGCTGGTGCAGGAAAATCTTTATGTCGTGTCCGAGGGGGCCATCGCCGGCCAGCTCCCGCGCATTTTGCCCAAGCGGTTTGCCGCGCTCGTGCCGAAACTCAAGTCCAGCGATTATGATTACATCATTTTCGACATGCCGCCGGTGACCCAGACCAGCGTGACGACGCGGCTCGCGGGTTTCATGGACATGGTGATGCTCGTCATCGAGTCGGAAAAAACCGACCGGGATGCCGTTCAGCAGGCCAACCAACTGCTCCTGCAGTCGAAGTCCAATGTGACCGCCGTCCTGAACAAAACCCGGAAATATGTCCCCGCCCGGCTGCAGCCCGACCTTGATGCCGAGGCGTGACCGGCCGGTGTTTGACAACTGACATTTGTTTTCGCAGTTTTCGCGGCCATTATTTTTCCGCCTGACCCATCATGTTCAGCAGCCGGCTTTATTACCGTTTGAAACCTTATCTGCCGTGGCGTGTGCGGATCGGTGCCCGCCGGATCCTCGCGCAGGGGCAGCGGCGGCGCGCGGCGGACACCTGGCCGGTCAATGAGGCCGCCGGGCGGATGCCGGCCGGCTGGCCGGGCTGGCCGGGCGGGAAAAAATTCGCCCTGGTTCTCACGCACGACGTGGAAGGTTCCGGCGGCGTCGCGAAATGCCGCCGGTTGATGCAGATGGAACAGCAGCTGGGTTTCCATTCCTCGTTTAATTTCATTCCCGAAGGCGAATACTGCGTCTCGCCCGCGCTGCGCGGGGAGCTGGTGGAAAACGGATTTGAAGTCGGCGTCCATGACTTGCGGCACGACGGAAAACTTTATCAATCGCGGCGGATTTTTTCCGAAAAAGCCGGACGCATCAACCGCTATCTGGCGGAATGGGGGGCGGCGGGGTTCCGCTCCGGCTTCATGCTCCACAACCTGGAATGGCTGCATGATCTGAAGGTTGGCTATGACGCCTCGACCTTCGACACCGATCCCTTTGAACCGCAGCCGGACGGGGTCGGCACCATTTTCCCCTTCTGGATGCCGCGCCCGGACGGCGGCGGTTATGTGGAGCTGCCTTACACGCTGCCGCAGGATTCCACGTTGTTTCTGGTGCTGCGGGAGGCGTCTCCTGAAATCTGGAAACGGAAGCTGGACTGGATCGCCGGCCATGGCGGCATGGCGCTGGTCAACGTTCATCCGGATTTTCTGGCTTTTGACGGCGCAGGGAAATCTTCCAGCCAGGAATTCCCCTGGGCTTATTACCGGGAATTTCTGGAATATGTCCGCGCCCAATACGCCGGTCTCTTTTGGCAGCCGCTCCCGCGTGAAATGTCGGAATTTGTTTCGGTGGTCCGGCCGCCGCGTCCGCGCGTTCCGCCGCGCCGCATCGGCATGATTGCATATTCCGACTACCGGACGGACAACCGCGTCATCCGTTATGCGGAAGCCTTGACCGGGCGGGGCGACACCGTGGATGTCCTCAGCATCAAATGGGATGCGTGTCTGCCGGCGGTGGAAACCATCGGCCGGGTGCGGGTTCACCGCATTCAGGAACGATACGGCAAGAACGAAAAAAGCAAGAGCGGCCATCTTTTGCCGCTGCTGAAATTCTGCCTGCGGGCGGGCGTTTATTTGACGCGCCAGCATCTCCGCCAGCGCTACGATTTGATCCACGTCCACAACATCCCCGACTTTCTCGTCTTTGCGGCGTGGCTGCCCAAGCTGACCGGGGCGAAGATTATTCTCGATGTCCACGACGTGGTTCCGGAGTTCTACGCCAGCAAGTTCAAGCTGGAACCGAATGCTTTCGGGGTCAAGGCGCTCAAAAAAGTGGAGCGGGCCTCGGCACGGTTCGCCGATCACGTCATCATCTCCAATCATCTGTGGCATAAAATGTTCGTCGCGCGTTCGGTGCCGGAGGCGAAATGTTCCGTGTTCATCAACAACGTCAACCAGCGGATTTTTTACCGGCGGGACCGGGTCCGGCCGCCGGGGCCGCCGGTCATCCTGTTTCCAGGCGGATTGCAATGGCACCAGGGCCTGGACATCGCCATCCGGGCCATGACCAAAGTCGGGGAGAAAATTCCCGCCGCCGAACTCCACATCTACGGCGCGGGAAACATGAAGGATGAGCTGGTGGAGTTGACGTGCAATCTGGGGCTGGCGGAAAAGGTCTGTTTTTTTGAGCCTTTGCCGGTGGAACAGATTGCGGAGGTCATGTCCAATGCGGATCTGGGCGTGGTGCCGAAGCGCGCGGATTCGTTTGGCAACGAGGCTTACAGCACCAAGATCATGGAGTTCATGTCCCTGGGCGTGCCGGTCGTGGTTTCCAGCACCAAGATTGACCGCTTTTATTTCAATGACTCGGTCGTGCGCTTTTTTGAATCTGGCAATGCCGACGCCCTTGCCGACGCCCTGCTCGAAATGCTTCAGAACGGCGGGTTGCGCCGGCGGATGATTGCCAGCGCGCTGGACTATGCCGCGCAAAACAGCTGGAATGTCCGCAAGAACGATTACTTGGAACTGGTGGATTCGCTGATCGAAGAACGGCCGTTGATTCCCTCCGATCCAAAAAAACAGGCCGCCATTTCCGCCCGTTCTGACGTCATGGAAACTGAAGCCGTGACAGTGAAATAGAGCGCATATTTTACCAGCCTCCGCCGGCGTGCCGGCTTGCAGCCGGAACGCCCAAGCCGGTCACAGACCGGCGCTCCGTCTTGCTGCCGATTCAATCAAGGCATGAAATATCCGTGGCAGCCGAGGTGACGAGGCTCAGTAATAAAATTGGAAAGTAGAAAGTAGAAATAAATTTCAGTTTTCAGCTTTCAAAATTTCAGCTTTTGTTTTTGTGCGTCTTGATCGTTTCATCACTTTGAACCTGGTCCGGCCTTTTCGCTGCGGACTGACTCGCATTGGTTATTTTGGCAGACGGTCTTCAGCCTCCCGCCTTCGGCCTTCGGCCTTTGGTGAAGCCCTGCCGGTTCTGATGTATCACAGCATTTCCGACGATCCAGAATCCGGCGTCCGTCCCTATTACCGCGTCTGCACCAGCTCCCGGCGATTCCGCGAGCAGATGCAATGGCTGACGGACAATGGCCATCAGGGCGTCACCTTGAGCACCGGCCTCGCCTGGCTGAATTCAAATTCGATGTTCGATGTTCAGTCCAAAAACACTTCAACTCCGAAATCCGAAACTGGCAGCCGGTGTTCGGAAAGCGGAGATATCAAGCCCGTGGCCATCACGTTTGACGACGGCTTCCGTAATTTTTACACGGCCGCCTTCCCGGTCCTGCGGGAGTTTGGCTTTACCGCCACCATGTTTCTGCCCACCGCCTTCATTGCCGGCACGCCGTCTTCCCCCTCTCCGCAACGGGAAGAGGGCCGGGGTGAGGTGACCGCCCCTTCGTCCTTGCACCGGGCCTTTGCATCAGTCGCCCGCCGCGAGTTCAAGGGCCGGGAATGCCTCGCTTGGAACGAGGTGCGCGAACTGAGTTCGGCAGGCATGGAATTTGGTTCCCACACCGTCAATCACCCCAAACTCGCTGAACTTTCCCAGGCCGAAGTTAAACTCGAAATTCAAAATTCAAAGCTGGAAATGGAAGCGCATCTGGGCGCACCCTGCACGACGTTCGCCTATCCCTATGCCTTTCCGCAGGCCAGTCGGGATTTTGTGGTCCGGTTCAAGGATTTGCTGAAGTCCAGCGGCTATGAAGCCAACGTCACCACCCAGATCGGCCGGCACCGGCCCGGTGACGATGCCCTGCAAATCAAACGCCTGCCGGTGAACCAGGCTGACGATCTGCCGCTGTTCGCCGCCAAACTCGGCGGTGCCTATGACTGGCTGGGATCCTTTCAGGCTTTAAGCAAAAAATTTCGGCGCGGCTGGAAAAATCCGGGTGGAATCTCAAAGCCCGCAGACCAGAAGTTGCAGATGGATTCGCTGGTGGCCGCTCAAATCGCGCAGTTGGACGAATGAGATTTCGGTCTCGCAGCAGCCGAGGTGACGAGGCTCTTTCATTTCCGATTTGCAATTTACGATTTTTAGAATAAGGCAGCTCACGCCGGTTGCCATAGTTGTTGTGTCTGGTGAGGGGAACAGGCGAAGCGGGATTGCAGAACCACATCAACTGTGCGTGAAAATTGCCGTCGTTCCGCTTTTACCATTTCAGTGTTTCCGCTTTTCTGAATGAATTATCTTGTCATCACGCCAGCGCGCAATGAAGGCTCGCATCTTCAGAAAACCATTGATTCAGTCGCCGCGCAGACGTTGCCGCCGCAAAAATGGATCATCGTCAATGACGGTTCCACCGACAATACCCGGCAGATCATTGATGCGGCGGCCAGGCGGCATTCCTGGATCCAGGCCGTCCATCGTCCCGACCGCGGCTTTCGTCAACAGGGCGGCGGCGTGATCGAAGCGTTTTACGACGGGTTCCGTCTGCTGGGCGAAGAGCCGTGGGATTATCTGGTCAAACTGGATGCCGATCTTTCGTTTGCGCCGGATTTTTTTTCCTCCTGTCTGGCCCGCTTCGCCACCGATCCCCGGCTCGGCATCGGCGGCGGCACCATTTGCGGCGAAGCTGACGGCATCCTGGTGAAGGAATCCCAGGGCGACCCGCCGTTTCATGTCCGGGGCGCGACCAAGATTTACCGGCGGGCGTGCTGGCAGGTCATCGGCGGCCTGCTCCAGGCGCCGGGCTGGGACACCTTGGACGAGGTGAAGGCCAACATGTTCGGCTGGAAAACTTATAGTTTTCCTGAACTGCAATTGCTTCATCACCGCCACACCGGCAATGCTGACGGCGCGTGGAAAAACTGGGTCAAGAACGGCCGGGCCAACTACATTGTCGGCTATCATCCCCTGTTCATGTTTTTCAAATGTGTCCGGCGGCTGTTCGAACGGCCTTACGGCGTGGTGGCCGCCGGTCTTTGGTATGGCTTCATCACCGGTTATCTGGCGCGGATGCCCCGCATTCAGGAGCCGGAAGTCATCCGCTATCTGCGTCGGCAGCAGTTGCGCCGGCTGCTGCTCCGGCCCAGCATCTGGGCGGGCAAATAGGTTTTCAATTCAAGCTTAATCATGTGTGGCATTGCGGGCAAAGTGATGTTCGATCCGGCGGCGCAAATCGCCCGCGCCGACATCGAGGCCATGCTGCGCCCCATCGCGCATCGCGGGCCGGATGGCCAGGGCGTCCATCTGGACGGCACCGCCGGGCTGGGCCACGTCCGTTTGTCCATCATTGACCTGAAAACCGGCGCGCAGCCGATGGCCAATGAAGATGAAACCGTCTGGATCGTCTTCAACGGCGAAATTTACAATTTTGCCGCCCTGCGCGAACGCCTGCAGGCCAGGGGCCATGTCTTCCACTCGCAATCGGACACGGAAGTCATCATTCATGCCTACGAGGAATTCGGGCCGGACTGCGTGCGGGAATTGCGCGGGATGTTTGCCTTTGCCATCTGGGATGCGAAACGGCGGCGGCTGTTCGTGGCGCGTGACCGCGTGGGCATCAAGCCGCTTTATTTTTGCACGACCGGCCAGGCGTTTTACTTTGCCTCCGAACTGAAGGCCATCATTGCCGACGCCGCCGTGCCGCGTGAAATCAACCTGTCCGGCATCCGGCAATTTCTCTCGTTCCATTATCTGCCGGGGACCGAAACCCTGTTCAAACACGTCCACAAGCTGCCGCCGGGATATTGTCTCACCGTCGAATCGGGCAGTGTGGAACAGCAGGCCTACTGGGATCTGCGCTTCACTCGGCAGCGCTGGCAGATGTCCTTCGACGAGGCGACGGAGGAGCTTCACAGCCTGCTCGCCTCGACCGTGCGCGACCACATGATCGCCGACGTGCCCGTGGGCATTCTCTCCAGCGGCGGCGTGGATTCCTCCGCCATCTTGAACTTCGCCGTCCAGGCCACGGGCAAGAAAATTAAAACCTTCACCGTCGGCTTTGACGGCGACCAGGTGGTGGATGAACGGCCTTACGCCCGCCTGTCCGCCCAAAGATTCGGCACCGAACATTTCGAGACCAGCATTTCGGCGGATGATTTCTGGAGTTTCCTGCCGTCCTACGTCTGGCACATGGAGGAACCCGTTTGCGAGCCGCCGGCGGTGGCCTTGTTCTACGTTTCCAAACTCGCCAAAAATCATGTGAAGGTGCTGCTGTCTGGCGAGGGCGGCGACGAGGCGTTTGCCGGCTATCCGAACTATCCGAACATGCTGCGGCTGGACCGCATCCGCGCGGCCCTCGGCCCGCTGGCGCGGACGGCGGGCGCGGCGGCGGCGTTCGCCGGGCGGATTTGCGGCAACGAAAGATGCCGGCGTTACGGCAGCGCCCTGGGCCGTCCGCTGGCCACGCAATACTTCAGCCGCACCTCGGGGCCAACCGGTTTTTTCAACTGCCACGCGGCGGATTTTTTCGCGCCCGAATTTTTGACGAGCACGGCTTCGGTGTCGCCCGCCGGATTTGTCGGCGCCCTGACCGCGGCGGTGGACGGCGAGCCGTTGCTGAACCAGATGCTATACGTGGACACCAAAACGTGGCTGCCGGACGACCTGTTGGTGAAGGCGGACAAGATCACGATGGCGAACTCGCTCGAACTGCGCGTGCCGCTGCTGGACCACCAAGTCCTGGAATTTGCCGCCTCGCTGCCGCCGGATTTCAAGGTGCGCGGGCGCGAAACCAAGCGGATTCTGAAGGCCACCTTTGCCAGATCCCTGCCGGAGGAAATTATCCAGCGGAAAAAGGCCGGCTTTCCGGTGCCTTACGAATCGTGGCTGCGCGGCGAACTAAAGGGAAAAGTCGGGGAAGTGCTCCTTTCCGACCGCTGTCAGTCGCGCGGTTATTTTCAAAAGGCGGAAGTCAGCCGGCTGCTGGCGGCGAATGCCCGCGACGGCCGGTTTGCCAAGGAGGTTTTTTGCCTGCTGGTTTTGGAACTGTGGCATCGCGCGTTTCTGGATGAAGCCCCAATCGAAAAATTGGAAAGCAGAAAGTAGAAAGCAGAAATGAACCAAGGATGTCTCTCAAAAGAGTTTCGCGATCGGACGAAGCGGTTTGCTGCCGCCACGATCCGGTTGTGCATCAAGTTGTCAAAGACGCGCGAAGAAGTCCCGGCCCAGCCTCCCGCCGGGCATTCATTTCGTTATATCAGCCAATGACTTTGCGGGGTCACCAGGCCATTCCACTGTGTCAAGAAATCGCCTTGCAACATCAGAAAACAGTTTCGCAGGATTGCGAAGTCATTGCGTCATATCACCAGTTCGTTTCGTAAAACAGGGAACTCATTTAGTTATATCATGGAATCAGTTCGTAAGGTCACGAAGTCACTTGCCTGTATCACGAAATTGTTTTCTGATGTTGGGAAGTCATTTTTTGATATCACGAAACCGCAAAAATGTTCCGCGCCGGCCAGAAATTGGCACTGAAACGTCAAACCGCCTCATTTATGGACAAATTGCAGATAAAAGCGGGACAATGGGCTTTGCACTCCGTGCTTTGCGCTCGTCATCCGTTCTCTGAATTTCAGCTTTTGATTTAATGCCCCCCGACCCCAAACCCCTCCGCGTGCTCTACAGCTTTCCGCTCAAGCTAGGTGCCCGGAGGATCTGCACCACGGCGTGGCACCAAGTGGATGGCCTGGCTGCCGCCGGCGCGGACGTGACCGTGTTCCCGGCCTCGATTTGCCGCCCGCTGCCGGCCAATGTCAAAGTCCGGCCCACGCTGGCCCGGGGAAAATTCCGCATTCCGAACCGGATCCTCAGCCGGACGCTTTATGCGAACCTGCACGACTGGATTGTCTCCCGCCGGATCGAGAAAATGGCCGGCCAGATTGACGTGATCCATGCTTGGCCGCTTGGCGCGCTGCGGACGCTTAAGACGGCAAAGCGGCTGGGAATTCCGACGTTCTTGGAGCGGCCCAACGCCCACACAAGATTCGCCTATGAAGTGGTGCGTGAGGAATGCCAGCGGCTCGGCCTCACCCTGCCGCCGGGACATGAGCACGCTTACAATAAAAAACTGTTGCAGCACGAAGAGGCCGAGTATGCGCTGGCCGACCGGCTGCTTTGCCCCTCGGATTTTGTGGCGAAAACATTTGCGGACCGCGGATTTCCCACGACCAAGCTGGCGCGGCATCAGTATGGCTTTGATGAAAAATTATTTTTTGCCGGCGCGCAAGACGCCGGGCCAGGGCGCGGGCTGACGATGCTTTTCGCCGGCGGCTGCGCTCCGCGAAAGTGATTGCATTATGCGCTGGAAGCGTGGCTCAAATCACCGGCTTCGCAAAACGGAACCTTTCTGATTGCGGGAGAGTTCATCCCCGGCTACGCGGAAAAACTTTCCGCCCAGCTCGCGCATCCCAGTGTGAAGCGCCTGGGCCACCGGAGCGACGTGGCAGAATTGATGCGGCAAAGCGACTTGTTTGTGCTGCCCACCATTGAGGAAGGCAGCGCGCTGGTGACTTCGGAAGCCAGGGGCAGCGGTTGTGTCCTGCTGGTTTCAGATGCCTCGGGTGCAGTTTGCGAGCACGGAGAAAATGCCCTCGTCCATCACGCTCGCGATGTCGCCACACTGACGGAGCATATCACCCGGCTGGATCAGGACCGCGCAATGTTGTCCCGCTTGCGGAAGGCTTCCCTCGCAACCGCGCATGAGGTTACGTGGGAAGCGGCGGGCTGGCGGTTGCTTGAGGTTTACAAATTGAAGCTGCCGCAATTTCAAGAGGCGACCGTGTTGTCTGGTAATTGATCATTTCCCATGAGAAAAGTCGTCGTGATTTGCAATGAGTATGGAACTAGGGTCGCTGAAAAACCGGTCAAATGAATCCAATCGGCATTACGCTCATTCTGCTATCCTCCGTGCTTGTGCTCTTCGCACCGCGCCGTTGGGCTTTATTGGGAGTGTTCTTGTCGGTCTGCTACATCACCCAAGGCCAGGCAGTCAATGTGGGAGGTTTCAATTTCTTTGCCCACCGAATTATTCTGCTGGCCGGTTTGGTCCGCATATTGGCACATGGGGAGCTTCGATGTCTGAAGTTCAATAAAATTGATTGGGTGCTTTTGGCATATGCCATCTTTTCAAATGTTGTGACCGGACTTCGGCTTGGGGTCTGGCAGGAACAAGTGGGAACGGGTTACAACATTTTGTTGTCGTATTTTGTCTTCCGCTCCCTCATCACAAGCTGGGAGGATGTTCGGGAGTTAGTGCCAAAATTGGCCATTCTTATCATACCATTAGCGATTTGTATGATTTATGAATCTAAGACCGGAATCAATGTTTTCAATGTGATGGGCGGGCAGGGGGATGAATGGTTTCGGGAAGGACGTGTTCGGTGCATCGGCAGTTTCCGGGGACCACATACATCCGGGATTTTTGGTGCCACAATGATGCCGTTATTTATCTGGCTGTTTCTCATAAAAAAGCAGCGCTGGATGGCGGTGGTCGGTCTGATCGCCGCCACCGCCATCACCTATACTTCCAACTCAAGTGGACCTTTGATTGCTTACCTTTGCGGTATCGTGGGCCTGGCGTTTTGGCCATTACGCAAGGATATGCGGCGGGTGCGTTGGGGTATTGTTGCTTCGCTGGTCGGACTGGCGCTCGTCATGAAGGCTCCAATTTGGTATATTCTGGCAAAAGTCAGTGACGTCACGGGCGGCGATGGGTGGTATCGGTCTTACCTCATGGAACAATGCTTCAACCATATCTCCCGCTGGTGGTTAATGGGAACCGATAATACGGGGGACTGGGGCGCAACCCAGATGCCATGGGGGGGGGCGGATTTATGTAATTTGTATGTCTCTTGTGCGGCGAACGCGGGGTTGGCAGGGTTGATTCTTATGATCCTGTTGCTGACCCGTTGCTTCAGTTATTTAGGTCGGGCGATGAAAACGGCCAGAGACAGCCTGCCCGAATCCGAGGGGTTGTTATGGGTGTGTGGCTGTGTTCTTTTTGCTCATGTTTGCGTGTTGTTCGAGGTCACCTATTTTGACCAGTTTCAACTACTCTGGTGGGGTTTTCTAGCCATGATTGCCAGCATCACCTCCGACCTGCTGACCGGTGCCCCGGCCATTGAACCGATGGCAAAGGTTACCGAGTCAACCATTGAGGGTTCAGCGGCAATGGACTGAAAACAGTCCAACCAGCGAAACGGCAAACAATCAGCCGGTTGCAATTGTCTTGAAATGGCCCAGGACCGTCCGATTGCTGGCCACCATGGCAGCACCAGCCACGCGGTTAAAACGCCATGTCCGGGAAATCGCCCCCATTTGACACGCTTTCAAAAATCCCGCAGCAGCCGATGTTGGAGCGTAGCGCGACCAGTTCCACCACCCAATGGTTTATCAATAACACGAGAGCCTTTTTCAAAACCGCGTAGCAGCCGAGGTAACGAGGCTCAAACTTCACGGAATACATGGAATATGGAGCCTCCTCACGTCGGCTGCTACAGTTTTGAAAGAACGTCATGATCCATAAAATTGTGGGATTATGTCGTTGACAAACAATCCGAGTTTTATCCGCAGATGACGCGGATTTTCGCCGATAAAAGCCAGAAAATCTGCGTGCCTCGGCGGAATCTGCGGAGGCAAATGCCGTTTTGTTTG